>Ga0209137_1002388_pt1 | contig 16588 bp, 11 predicted proteins | sample SaaInl5LU_22_DNA_FD_184642 | JGI IMG/M metagenome (GOLD analysis project Ga0209137, IMG submission 184642) | Marine microbial communities from expanding oxygen minimum zones in the Saanich Inlet - ESP_105LU_22_DNA (SPAdes) (version 2) | ecosystem: Environmental > Aquatic > Marine > Intertidal... | reverse complement strand
TCCCGCCGCTGGCGGCGTGGATAGCACGGCGCTGATCGTAGGCGATTATTCGAATGGCAACGATGCGATTATCCTGAAAGGTGAAAAGGACCTTGCTGCGATCAAGGGGCAGTCCGTTAACTTAGTGGAACTGAGTGTTTCGCACTATCTATTGGCGCGCGCGCTGGAGTCGGTGGGTTTGTCTGAGCGTGATGTTCAGGTCATTAATACGTCTGACGCCGATATGGTGGCGGTATACACGACCGATGACGTGAGTGCTGTAGTGACTTGGAATCCTCTAGTCTCTGAAATCGCCGCAATGCCCGATAGCCGCATCGTATTTGATTCTGCAGCGACGCCAGGCGAAATTATTGACATGTTGGTGATCAATACCGAGACGCTGGCCGAGAACCCCAATCTGGGCAAAGCCTTGGTTGGCGCCTGGTATGAAACGATGGCGTTAATGTCAGCACAAACGCCTGAAGGTGCAGCGGTGCGGACCTTCCTTGGTGAAGCCTCAGGGACGGATTTGGCGGGCTACGATGCGCAGCTTGCTAGCACCCAGATGTTCTATACCCCAGCGGAAGCGCTTGCCTTGACCGAAAGCCAAGTCGTTTATGACACTATGAAAAAAGTGGCTGAGTTCTCGTTTGATCACGGTTTACTGGGCGAAGGCGCACCTGATGCCGGATTTATCGGTATCGAAACCCCAGCGGGCACCTACGGTTCTGCGGCCAACATGAAGCTACGTTTTGATCCTACCTACATGAAGATGGCGGCGGATGGCGAGCTGTAAAGCTCGCCTCTCGGACTCTTAAGTTTTAAGGATCACTATGAAACGATGGATTAACAAGCGGCCCTCGCGAGCAGTCAGTGTCATGCTTGGTTTAGTGCCTCTGATTATGCTGCTGTTACTTTACATGGCCGGATCCGAAGCGCGACTTGCTGAAAACGAGGCGGATAAGTTGCTGCCAAGCTTCGAGCAATTTGGTGACGCAATTAAACGCATGGCCTTTGAGCCCAGTAAACGCACCGGCGAGTATTTGTTCTGGGTCGACACTCAGAGTAGCTTGATTCGCTTAGGCTTGGGTGTGGGCATCGCGGCGTTGACGGGTTTAATTGTCGGCGTGCTCACGGGCGCCCTACCCTCGGTGGGATCTACCTTAAATCCCTTGTTGACCATTGTTTCTTTAATTCCACCCTTAGCTGTTTTGCCCATTCTCTTCATTGTGCTGGGGTTGGGTGAGTTGTCAAAAGTGGTGTTAATTGCCATTGGCGTTATGCCTTTTATTGCCCGCGATATTCAGCGGCGCACACAAGAAATACCGTCAGAGCAATTAATCAAAGCACAGACCTTGGGCGCGAATACCGCGCAAATTATCCTGCGCGTGATTCTGCCTCAAATTATGCCGCGCTTAATTGATGCTGTGCGACTCTCTCTAGGCGCTGCGTGGTTGTTCTTAATTGCCGCTGAGGCAATCGCGTCTACCGACGGCCTTGGCTACCGCATCTTTCTGGTGCGACGTTATATGGCCATGGATGTGATACTGCCGTACGTCGCTTGGATTACGCTGCTGGCCTTTACCTTTGACTGGATTTTGGCGCGAATTAATTACCTGTGCTTTCCATGGGATCGCTTAGCGGGAGACGAGCGATGATTGAGGTCGAAAAACTCTGGAAACGCTACGGCGATAACACCGTGCTGGAAGATCTGTCTTTGTCGGTCAAGGAAGGTGAGTTCGTGACCATGGTAGGGGCATCGGGTTGCGGTAAGAGCACCTTTTTAAATTTATTGTTGGGTACCCAATCGGCGACGCAGGGTGAAATACGCTTGGATGGGGAGCCGATTGCAGCGGAACCAGGCCCAGATCGGGGCATTGTTTTTCAGCAGTACTCGGTGTTTCCACACATGACCGTATTAGAGAACGTCATGGCGGCGCCGGCCTTAGCACAATCGGGTATCACTGGGCGCTTGTTCGGTCGCGCCAAGCGCGAGGCCAACCAGGCTGCCTTAGAGATGCTTGAGCGCGTAGGTCTAACGGCCTCGGCCGATCAGTACCCTCAAGCCCTTTCGGGCGGCATGCGTCAGCGCCTAGCTATCGCCCAAGCGCTGATTGCTAAGCCACGAATTCTATTGCTCGATGAACCCTTCGGGGCCCTTGATCCGGGCATTCGCAATGATATGCACGTACTGCTTAAGGATCTCTGGGCTTCGTTTGGTTTAACGGTATTTATGGTGACGCACGATCTAAAAGAGGGCTTCTCGTTGGGGACCCGACTCTGGGTTTTTGATAAGCGTCGCCATGATCCTCACGCACCTCAAGCTTACGGTGCGTCTGTGACCTACGACATTAATTTGGCTACGACCAGCGAACACGATTACGAGAAGACTCTAGCTCAGATAGATCAACGAACAGAGTAAAGGATTAGATCATGGATAATTATGTGACCAAGCTCGACGCAGGGAAGCATTGGTCGTTAAAAGTGCGCCGTGGCGTCCAAATGACGCTGACGGACCTGAGTGGCGGTTCGAACGTGGGAATGGTGTTTTTTAATCCCGAGAACTTGTACGAGCGCTACAACGCACCCGATACCTTAAAAGCACAACATACCTTTAAGTTGGCGCAAGGAAATTGCCTGTACTCGGATATGGGTCGGATCTTCGCCTCGATCACGAAGGACGAGGTGCACCGGCACGATACCGTGTGTGGCAATACACATGCCAGCCACATAGAGCTTATGTTTGGTGCACGCAATTATCAGTCTGACCGCAACGAGTGGCACCAGAACGGTTATGACGCCTTTCTCGTCGAGCTTGAAAAATATGGGCTCACCGCCAATGCCCTACCCGCCAACATCAACTGGTTTAGCTCTGTCGTGACCGATGCTGAGGGCAATATGATTTTGCGCACCTCTGCTCAAACCGAGGGCAAACGCGTGACTCTTCGGTTTGAAATGGACACCTTGGTGATTTTGCATACTTGTCCTCACCCGCTAGATTTGAGTCGTTCTTATCCTAGGGGTCAGGTGGAGATTAGCTTAGAGCTCGCCGAGCCGGTCGGCGATGATGACGAATGCTTAAATCTGTGCCCGGAAAATCAGCGAGGCTTTATGAATAACGCCTTGTATTACCTAGGAGCGAAGGAGTAAGCCATGATTGTTGAAAGCTCAAGAACATCAGCGTCTGCTTATCGCATCGATCGCGTTGGTTCAGGTGACTACTACCTCGAACGAATTCCTAAAGGCCATGTCGTTCGCTTGCTTGATATCGAGGGCAACCAGGCCGCAGACACTCTATTTTTTGACGCCTTGATTCCGAGCGAGCGCTACAGCGTGACCGACACTATTCGGGAGCAGAGTAATGTCTATTTGACGGCAGGTTCAGTATTACGGTCGACCGCGAACAAACCGTTGTTGACGATTGTGGCCGATACCTGTGGTCGTCACGATACTTTGGGCGGCGCCTGTGCCAGTGAGAGTAACACCGTGCGTTACGATCTTGAGAAACGCTGCATGCACAGCTGTCGCGATAGCTGGATGTTGGCCATTGCAGAAAAACCTGAGTATGGCTTAACCAAAGCGGATATTGGTCACAACATCAATTTTTTTATGAATGTGCCCATTACCGTTGAAGGTGGTTTGACCTTTGAGGATGGTATTTCGGCGCCCGGTAAGTACGTTGAGTTGCGCGCAGAGCGCGATGTTCTGATGCTGATTTCGAATTGCCCACAATTAAATAACCCCTGCAATGGATATAACCCCACACCGATTGACGTTCTGATGTGGGAAGAATAAGTCACGCCACCTTTGGACGACCACAGGTGTAGAAGCGTTCGGGACGGCCCGCAAGGAGAGTTATGTTTACCCGTGTATTAATCGCCAATCGTGGGGCGATTGCCACTCGTATTATTCGATCGTTACGCCGCTTGGGCATCGAGTCGGTCGCTGTGTATGCCGAGTCCGATCGCGATAGCCTGCATGTCCAGCAAGCCGATCATGCCTTCAGTTTAGGTGAAGGCCCTGCGGCGGACACTTATTTAGCAGTAGATAAAATTTTGGCTGTAGCCCAAGCAACGAATGCACAAGCGATTCACCCTGGCTATGGCTTTTTAAGCGAAAACGCAGACTTCGCTCAAGCGTGTGAGGCGCAAGGTTTCGTGTTTTTGGGGCCGTGCCCTGAACAGATCATTGAATTCGGTTTAAAACATCGTGCTCGGGCACTCGCCTTGGCTGCAGATGTTCCGCTGTTACCCGGTACCGATTTATTGACTAATCTGGATGATGCCAGAGTCGAAGCCGAGCGTATTGGCTATCCCGTAATGCTTAAGAGCACCGCAGGCGGTGGCGGTATTGGTATGCAAGTGTGTCAATCTGAGCTTGAGCTTGAGCAGGCCTATGCCAGCGTGCGCCGCTTAGGGCAAAATAATTTTTCCAATGACGGCGTCTTTATCGAGAAATTTATCGCCCGAGCTCGCCACATTGAGGTTCAGGTCATAGGCGACGGGCAAGGCCGAGCGCTTGCTATTGGTGAGCGCGATTGCTCGGCACAACGCCGCAACCAAAAAGTCATTGAAGAGTGCCCCGCTCCAAATTTATCCGACGACGTACGGGCTAACCTTCACAGCACAGCAGCGAACCTGTTGGCCTCTGTGAGTTATCGTAATGCTGGTACGGTTGAATTTATTTTTGACGCGGACACCGAGCAGTTCTACTTCCTTGAAGTGAATACTCGCTTACAGGTAGAGCACGGCGTTACTGAAGAAGTATTCAACGTTGATCTCGTTGAATGGATGTTGAAGGTCGGTGCCGGAGAGCTCGCGTTCTTTGACACCTTTGACGCTAAGCCCCAAGGACATGCGGTTCAAGTTCGGGTCTACGCCGAGGACCCCTATAAAGGTTTTGCGCCGGCACCAGGCTTGCTGACCGTCGTTGAATGGACCGATGAACCCAACGTTCGAATCGATCATTGGGTGAGCGCCGGCCTGGAAATATCGCCTTATTTCGACCCGATGATTGCCAAAGTGATCGTACATCGACCATCGCGCACTGAGGCTCTTACGGCAATGGCGAGTGCTTTACGTCAAAGTCAGCTGTACGGCACACAAACCAACCTGCAGTACTTAGAAATGTTAATGCAGGATGCGGTCGTCACTGCTGGGACGATAACCACCCGCTACTTGAATGATGTGCAATGGCAGCCGCGGCGCCTTGATGTCATCAGCGGCGGAACTCAAACGACCATTCAGGATGCCCGCGGTCGACGTGGCTACTGGCATGTGGGTGTGCCACCTTCAGGCGCCTTTGATAACTACACCTTTCGCTTGCTCAATCGGGTGCTGGATAACGATATCGACGCCGCTGGATTTGAAGTGGCGGTGCAGGGTCCTAGCTTCAAAGTCTCGTGTGATACCACCATTGCTTGGGGCGGTGCGACCACCGAGTTCACCTGCAATGGTGAACTCATCCCGCCTTATGAGGTGTTTGAGGTCGAGGCTGGTAGCGTGCTCGAGATGGGCGCGTTAGCAAGCACTGGCGCGCGCGCCTATATCGCGTTTGGCGGAGGCCTGAATTGCCCTGAATATTTGGGTTCACGTAGCACTTTCACGTTAGGACAGTTTGGTGGTCACAACGGACGTGCCCTGCGTGCGGGCGATGTACTGGCTTTGGCGCCAAATAACCCGCACTGTTCGCCCCAGCCGGCGCCTATCGAGTTGCGGCCTGTGTTGTCTAACGCGTGGACACTCCGTGTTATTTACGGTCCACACGGAGCCCCCGATTTTTTGACCGAGAGTGACATCGATACCTTTTTTGATGCCACCTGGGAGGTGCACTACAACTCGAGTCGCACCGGAGTGCGTCTAATTGGCCCCAAACCTGAATGGGCGCGAACTGATGGCGGCGAAGCGGGTTTGCACCCCTCGAACTTGCACGATAACGCCTATGCCTTTGGCTCGATAGACTTTACCGGCGATATGCCGGTTATTCTTGGCCCCGATGGGCCGTCTTTGGGTGGTTTTGTGTGCCCAGCTACGGTCATTACGGCTGACCTGTGGAAATTGGGGCAACTACGTGCGGGCGATAGGCTGTGCTTTGAACCGGTGTCTATTGAGAAAGCCGTTACTATTGAAGCGGCGCAAGAGTGTGCTTTAAGCGAACTAGAACCCCGCCCAGTGCCGCCAACAAACTATACGCGGCCCTTGTCTCCGGTAATTGATCGCTTACCCGAGGCGGAATTTGGCGACGAAATTGTATTCCGTCCTGCAGGCGATCATTTTTTGCTGATTGAATACGGTGATCTAGAGTTAGACATTCGCCTGCGGTTTCGAGCGCATGCCCTGATGCGTTACCTGCAAGAAACCAAGGTCGAGGGTTTGCGCGAATTAACCCCAGGCATCCGCTCGCTTCAAATCCATTATGACTCGCAGACGATTAGCCTACACAGCGTCATCGATACTGTGGTGGCCGCCGAGCGTGTGTTAGCAAGCCAACTTGACTCGTTAGAGGTGCCTTCGCGTATTGTGCATTTGCCCTTGTCTTGGAACGATGAGGCCTGCCAGCAAGCTATTGATAAATACATGCAGTCGGTGCGCGCGAATGCGCCGTGGTGCCCCAGTAACCTTGAGTTTATTCGACGCATTAATGGCTTGACCGATATCGAGGCCGTTAAGCGCGTCGTGTTCGATGCCAGCTATTTGGTGCTGGGCTTGGGTGACGTTTATCTCGGCGCGCCGGTCGCGACGCCCGTGGATCCTAGGCACCGATTAGTGACGACTAAGTACAACCCAGCAAGGACGTGGACGGCCGAAAATTCCGTCGGTATTGGTGGGTCTTACCTGTGTGTTTACGGCATGGAGGGACCCGGTGGTTATCAGTTCGTTGGTCGTACCTTACAGATGTGGAATCGCTATCAGCAGACCGCACAGTTTCAACAGCCTTGGCTGTTGCGCTTTTTTGATCAGATTCGTTTTTACGAAGTGGGTCATGATGAGCTCATGCAGATGCGGCGGGATTTTCCGACCGGCCAGCACGCGATCAGAATTGAAGAAACGCGTTTTTCGCTGGCTGATTATCAAGCCTTTGTCGACAGCCAAGAAGAATCGATCCAAGCCTTTAAGTTGCAACGCGAGCAGGCCTTTGCCGATGAGCTGGCGCGTTGGCACCGCGATGGGCAGTTCCATTTTGAAGTGGAGGAGGCCCCCGAGCTTACCCAATCAGAAAGTTGGCCAGAAGGCGCAATTTTAGTGGATAGCCCTGTATCGGGCAGCGTTTGGCAGCACTCGGTAGCCGAAGGCGATACGGTGGTTCCCGGTCAAACCCTGATGGTACTTGAATCCATGAAAATGGAGATTCCGGTGGTCGCTACCAGAGCGGGTAGGGTGTATCGGCTACCCCTAGGTGCAGGAGCACGCATCACCGCAGGCCAAACTTTGTGCGTACTTAAGGAGACTGACAATGAAGCTTGATATCACCAATGTTCGTCGATTTTACGCGCAGGGTGGTACGCCGCGACAGCTCTTAGCAGAGGTCAAAGAACGGATAGCCGCACATGCCGATAACCCGGTTTGGATTTATTGTCTGAAGGATTCAGAGCTTGAGGCTTACTGCCAGTACTTAGACAATACTGATCCACGGCAATTGCCCTTATGGGGCGTTCCCTTTGCCATAAAAGACAACATCGATTTGGCGGGAGTGCCAACGACGGCCGCTTGCACCGAGTTTTCGTACCTGCCCGAGCGCTCCGCGTTTGTTATTCAGGCACTGCTTGATGCGGGAGCCATTCCTATTGGTAAAACGAATCTCGATCAATTTGCGACCGGCCTCAACGGCACGCGTTCGCCCTATGGCGCAGTGCAAAACAGCGTCAACGCCGCTTACATTAGTGGCGGCAGTAGTTCGGGGTCTGCCGTGGCCACCGCCTTGGATATGGTGAGCTTTGCTTTGGGTACCGACACCGCAGGCTCAGGCCGTGTGCCCGCTGCCTTCAATAATTTGTATGGGTTGAAACCCAGCTTGGGTTTGGTTTCAACGTCTGGCGTGGTGCCTGCCTGCCGTAGTTTGGATTGCGTTACGGTGTTCGCTAAAGATCTTGAGACCGCATCGGCCGCGTTTGCGGTGATGGATGCTTTTGACTCAGCCGATCCATTTGCACAAGTCAACATCGACAGTAACACCGCAAGAACCGAAGGGCGTCGCTCGGGACCCCTCAAACTGGGCGTAATTAAACCCTCGCAGCTTAAGTTTTTTGGCGATGCCCATTACCAACAAGCTTACGACGCCGCCCTAGCTGGTATTCAAGCTGATACGAGCATTGAATTGATAGAGCTCGACTTTGAGCCTTTTACCGAGGCTGCGTCGTTGCTGTATTCGGGCCCCTGGGTGACTGAGCGAACGTTGGCTTGCGAGGAACCGTTAAACCAGTATCCCGATAAAGTGAACCCTGTGGTGCGCGGTATCATCCAGGGTGGGGCAGACCTCTCGGCTACCGCGTGTTTCAAAGCGCAGTATCAACTCAAAGCACTAAAACGTCTGTGTGACACGCAATTAGCGCAAGTTGATGCCCTGCTAACCCCGACTGCAGGGCGTTTGTATACTTTGGCTGAGCTCGAAGCCGAACCTGTGCTGTACAACACCAACTTGGGTTACTACACCAATTACATGAACTTATTAGATTACGCCGGTCTCGCCATTCCCGCGGGGACGACATTGCAAGGTTTGCCCTTTGGGCTGACGTTGGTTGGCCCTCGTTGCAGCGATCGCGCCCTATTGTCCATTGCTCGACGCTTGAATACCGACGCAGTAGCTGAGGGTTGCCATAAACCGGTTGCCGACAGTCGCTATTTTGATCTGTTGGTATGCGGGGCACACATGGATGGGTTGCCCTTAAATCCCCAATTGCGAGAGCGGCGTGGGTACTTGTTAGAGGTGGTCAAAACGGCGCCGACCTATCGCTTATATGTGCTTCCGGGTGGGGGTGTTAAACGTCCGGCGATGGTCGGTGATTTCGAGAAAGGCGTCTCCATTGGTGCCGAGGTTTGGCGTTTGCCGATCGATACGGTGGGTTCTTTTTTGCAGGGCATTCCCGCGCCGCTGGGATTGGGCACCGTGACCTTAGCTGATGGCCGCGAAGTGAAGGGTTTTATTGCGGCGGCCGGCTGCGTTGATTCCAGTGCACAGGATGTCAGTGGGTTTGGGGATTGGCGAGCGTATTTGGCTTCGGTCTAGCGCTATCAATACCTTGAGCCGACACGTCGTGCTGAGGCTGGTTTAGTGTATAGACCAGCCCGACGCTGAAGACTCCAGAGCTAAACGCGTTACTTCAATAATTTCATCGACCGTTGCGCCGCGCGACAGGTCGGCCACTGGGTGCTTAAAGCCTTGGAGCATGGGTCCGATGGCCCGTGCGCCGGTGAACTGTTGAACGAGTTTGTAGCCAATATTCCCCGCCTCCAGTGACGGAAATATCAGCACATTGGCGCGTCCGACAACCGCCGATTCACCTTGCCATTTGGTGGCGGCGACACGCTCCGATAGCGCAGTGTCCACTTGCATTTCGCCGTCGATCAAGAGGCTTGGGTCCATAGTACGGGCAAGTTCTACGGCGTGTTTGACCTTATCGATGCTGGCATGGCTAGCGCTACCCTGCGTTGAAAACGACAGCATGGCAACACGTGGTGGCTCACCGAGTAGGGCTTTGGCCTGCTGTGCCGTTGTGACGGCAATGGACGCGAGTTGCTCGGCGCTGGGGTCAACGTTAACGGCGCAATCGGCAAACAGCATTCGCTCCTCGCGACTTGGAATATCCATGACAAAGTAACTCGACGCCAGACCTTCAGCATTGGCGTAGCCCATGCACATGGCAGCCGCTTCAATAACGCGTTTGGTGGGGCTGGTTGCACCACCCACCATGAGGTCTGCTTCACCAATAGACACCATGGCCGCTGCGAAAGGCAGAGGCTTTTTCACCAATCGTTCCGCCATACTGATCGACTTGAACTGTCGTAGCCCTTGCACGTGCTCGGCGCACGGGCTTAGCAGGAGGGGATCTGATGGCGAAACGAGTTCAAGGCCATCCAGTGGCGAACCCTGTTCACTTGCGACGTCACGAATAGATTCAGGTGCGCCAACCAACAAACATTCGACCCCGTACTCTTGGCGCAGCTGCGACGCGGCGGCGATAATTCGTGGCTCTTCACCTTCGGCAAAAATCACGCGTTGACGGTCTAACTCGCTCATCGTTCGCTTCTTATCGCTGCTCTACCGGAACATACTCACGCAAATTGGGACCGTTGTACTCGAGTAGCGGGCGAATGAGGATGTTGTTTTCCATTTGTTGCATGATCTGAAGACTCCAGCCGGGCACGCGACCGATGGCAAAAATAGGCACAAACAAATCTTCGGGGATACCATTTAAGTGATAAATCACGCCCGAGTAGAAGTCGACGTTGACGTTAACGCCCAGTCTTGAGTAGGGCTTCATGGCCTCGACCAGTGCCTTCAGGATATCGTTCCAATGGGGTTCGCCTTTTTCAATCGACAAACGCTCGACCCCATCGCGCAAGTGGCGTGCGCGCGGGTCTTCCGCGCGGTACACCCGGTGGCCAAAGCCCATAATTGCTTCTTTATTGGCTCGCTTGCGTTTGACGTACTCTGCGGCGTTAGCTGGGTCGCCAATTTCTCGGGCCATATGCATTACGTCTTCTGCTGCACCGCCATGCGCAGGACCCGACAAGGCCGCTATTGCTGCGGTGATTGACGCATGCAAGTTGGCGTCGGTACCAGTGACCACACGGGCGGTAAACGACGAGGCGTTGGAGCCGTGCTCGGCATGCAAAATAAAATCAAGGTCCATCAGTCGCGCGGCGTCTTCACTTGGGGCCTCGCCTGACAGTTGGTATAAAAAGTGCGCGGCGTGTCCGAGCGAGACGTCGGGTTTGATGGGCTCGAAACCTTGGCGAATACGGTGGTGTGCCGCGACAATCATAGGCACCTGCGAGGTTAGCCGCAGGGTTTTTTGCAGTACGGCATCGCTTGAGTTGTCGCTAGTTTGAGGGTCAAATGCAGCGAGGGCCGATACTGCGGTGCGCAACACATCCATTGGGTGGCCGTCGACCACGGTTCTAATAATTTCAATAATGGCTGGCGGTAGTGAGCGCGCGTTCTTTAAGGCTTGATCAAAAGTGCTGAGCTGCGCGCTGCTGGGGAGCTCGCCGTGCAGCAACAAATAGGCGGTTTCTTCAAACGTCGAGTGAGTTGCCAGGTCGTGAATGGAATAGCCCCAATAGCGGAGTTCGCCTTTGCGGCCGTCGATGTGCGTGGTTGGCGAACGATCGAAATAAACGCCCTTAAGGCCACGGAACACACGAATTTTTTCATCGGTATCAGTCACAAGTTTACCTCTTTTCAACAGGTTTTCTTGGCAATAGGTTGCCGTTTAAGCAAAGCCCCGCGAGTGCGGGGCTTTAAAGGCCTTATACGTAGTCTTTGTATTTTTCTAAGTAACGTACAGGTTTTGACAAGGCATCACGGCGGAAGGGGTCGCCTAACTCGCGCGTACACATCACTTCAATGACGGTGGTTTTACCCTCGTTCATCTGACGATCGATGGCTCGCTGCAGGGCTGGACCGACTTGATCGAGGCTATCAACGAGCTCACCTTCCGCACCCATGGCTTGTGCAATACCGGCCCACGATTCGCTGACCAGTTCTGCTGCGACAAAGCGACGGTTGTAAAACTCGACTTGGTTTTTCTTCTCGGCACCCCAATCGCGGTTGTGGAATACTACTGCGGTTACAGGGATATCGTGACGCACAGCGGTCATGATTTCAGACATACTCATACCCCAGGCACCGTCACCGGCGTAGGCTACTGCAGGACGCTCAGGCGCGGCGGCTTTGGCGCCAATAATAGTAGGTAACGCGTAACCGCAGTTACCAAAGCTCATGGGTGCAAAGAAGCTGCGTGGACGCTCGAAGCGCAAGTAGCTGTGTGCTACCGAGTTGATGTTACCGATATCGGTAGAGACCATGACATCAGCGGGCATGGCTTTTTCAAGCTCGCGCAGTACTTGGCGGGGGTGCAACCAATTGCCCTCTTCCGCTTCGGCTTCTGCAATAACGTCTAAACTGTAAGGGTCGCGCTCGTGCGTCCACTCATCCAGCTCTTTTTCCCACGTGGCTTTTTCGTCTGCGATTTCGGCTGCGCGAGCGTCTTTGTTAGCGTGACACGCTAGTGTTTGGCCCTGCAGGCGTTCAGTCAAAGCAACCGAGGCCGCTTTGGCGTCACCGCAAATACCGACCGAAATCTTTTTTACTAGACCAAGCATTTTGTGGTCGGCGTCGATTTGAATGATTTTGGCTTCTTTGGGCCAGTAGTCTAAACCGTGCTGAGGCAAGGTACCGAAGGGGCCAAGACGCGATCCAATGACCAACACAACGTCGGCTTTGGAAATGAGTTTCATGCCCGCTTTTGAACCTTGGTAACCCAGTGGGCCGCACCACATCGGGTGGCTAGCAGGGAATGAGTCATTGTGCTGGTAGCTGTTCACAACCGGTGCGCCCAAAAATTCCGCAATCGCTTTGACTTCCTCAACACCGTCGGACATGACAACACCGCCGCCCGATACGATCACGGGGAACTCCGCGGTTTTCAGAAGTTCAACCGCTTCATTAAGGCTCTGGTCGCCACCCGGGCCACGGTCTAAGCGCATAGGCTGTGGAATTTCCACATTGATATCGCCGTAAAAATAATCGCGTGGAATGTTCAGCTGAGTGGGACCAATTTCCGATAAGGCGCGATCAAAGCAGCGAGATGTGAATTCTGCAATCCGGTTGGGGTTGTTTACGTGGCCTTGGTATTTGGTGAATTCTTGGAACATTGGTAGCTGATGGCACTCTTGGAAGCCGCCAAAGCCCATGGTCATGGTGCCCGCTTCTGGTGTGATCATCACAACGGGCGAATGCGCCCAGTACGCCGCGGCAATACCGGTGACACAGTTTGAAATTCCGGGGCCGTTTTGGCCAATCACAACACCGTGGCGGCCGCTAGCGCGCGAGTAACCATCAGCCATGTGCGCCGCGCCTTGCTCGTGCACGACTGGAATTAACTCAATACCGGCAGGGGCAAAAATGTCCATGGCATCCATGAAGGCTGAACCCATAATACCGAAGATCTTTTTGACGCCTTGTGCGACTAGTGTTTCGACAAAGGCTTCACTGGGGGTCATACGAGGCATAGCTTGCTCACCTTAGATTTATGAAAGAGACGCAATGCTAGGGGTTTTTCACGCCAATGGATAGAGCCAGATTCTGGGTTTGCTGTGCGCCAGATGGTTACACATTTTGGTAAGCTCGGCGAAGTGCGACAACGCCCTCCGCTATTGAACCTTCCCCAATGGCTGAAAAGCCCATCCGCAAAAAGTTTTTGGGTGGGTTTGGTTGAGTAAAATGAATGGCGCCGGGTTCTACAATCACGCCCAGTTTTTTTGCTGTAAGTGCTAGCTGCTCGGTGTCGATCGCTTCCGGAGCTTTAATCCATAGCGCCGAGCCACCTAGTGATGCTTGAATTTGCAGTTCGGGGAGTTCTTGCTCTAGACAGGACACCAGCAGCGCCCGACGTTTTTGATAAATCTTGAACAACTTGCTGACCAAAGCGTCGTGGTAACCTCGTGCTAAGAACAAGGCCACCGAGAGTTGGTTGTTTGCTGCTGGGTGTCGGAGCATTAGGCGACGCAGGCCACGCAGCTCTTCGATGAGCTCGGGGCTGGCTACGATATAGCCCATGCGCAATCCCGGCGCTAAGGTCTTAGAGACGCTACCTACGTAAATGACACGCCCTTCGGTATCCATGCTTTTAAGCGCGGGTTCGGGTCGGGTATGAAAGTTAAATTCGCTCTCGTAGTCGTCTTCGACAATCACAAAATTATGTTGCGATGCGCTTTGCAACAGCTCGAGTCGGCGTTCATGTGGAAGCGTGACAGTGGTCGGAGATTGATGACTAGGTGTAACACAGACGTAGTCGCAATCGTCGAGCTGACTGTTCGTGATCAGTCCATCAGAATCAGTATCGAGAGCTTTTGCTTGCGCGCCCATAAGGTGAATGAGGTTGCGCAGATCCGCATAACCGGGATTCTCGATACCAATACGCGAGTCGGTCTTGCGCCACAGTAGTTCGGCAATCATATAGAGCGCGTGCTGAGCTCCCACGGTCAGCATAATGGCCCGATCTTCGACAAAAATACCGCGTTTAGGCAACAACCGAGTGCGGATTTGCTCGAGTAGCAGCGGGTCATCGTGATCGATACGGTCTACGGCCCACGATTTAATGGCTCTGACCGAGACAGCATCTCGGGCGCATTCTCGCCAGTGTTGTATCGGAAACAAATCGGCGCTCATTTGCCCATATACAAAAGGGTAAGGTGCCAATTGCCAGTCTTTCGGTTTGCGTAAGGCCTGCCACTGCGTGGGTTGATCGGACACACGTGAACTCCAGTCGATACTTTGGCTGGGTATGCATGACAATTGATAGCGTTCGAGGATACGCGTGCGCTCAACCTCAGGGTTCACAAAATAGCCGCGCCGCGGGTGGGTAATAATTAAGCCGTCGTCTAATAGCCGTTGATAGGCCAGCATCACGGTGTTGCGGCCTACACCTAGTTGAGTTGCGAGGTGTCGAGAGGAGGGCATGGGCGAATTCAGCGGAATCGTGCCTTTGGCAATGGCCAAAGACAGTTGCGCAACGATTTGCGTCTGTAAACTGTCTTTGGAGTTTGGGTCCAATTGTAGCAGTAATTCGCTACTCATTCGCTTGTTACCCTGTCGAGGCCCCGCACAGGGGCGCGATTATGCTTGGTTACGTACCTTTTGATTATAGGCTTGTAGCGCTTGCTTGGCGACAGGTGCTAGAACATACAGTCCAATGATATTGGGCACACAAATTAAGAAGACAAGTGCATCAGAAAAATCCAGTACTGCGGTCAGTGGGATACTGCAGCCAACGACAATAAAGAAGCAAAATACCAGTTTAAATAGGTTGGACGCCCAGGCGTGCTCGCCCAGTAAATAGGTAAAGCCTTTTAGGCCATAGTAGGCCCATGCAATCATGGTCGAGAAGGCGAACAGCATACCGGCAAACGCAATAAGTAGCGGCGACCAGCCAATGTTGCGCTCGAATGCTGCCGAGGTCATGCCAATGCCATCAAGACCGGCGTTAAAGCTAGGGTCGTAGTAAAACGTGGTCACAATGACCAGCGCCGTTAAGGTGCAAATTACGACCGTATCGATGAAGGGCTCTAACATCGACACGTAACCCTGAGTAATCGGTTCTTTTGTCTGTACGGCAGAGTGTGCGATAGGGGCAGAGCCGATACCCGCCTCGTTGGAAAATACCGCTCGCTGCACACCGATAACGATAACACCCAGCATGCCGCCAGCAATCCCATCTGGGCTGAACGCGCCCTCGATAATGGCATTGAACGCGAAAGGCAGTGCTTCAGCATTCATTAAAATAATAATTAGGGCGCTAACGGAGTAAAAGACCGCCATAAAGGGCACAAGCTTGCTGGTCACACGGGCAATGCTTTTAATACCTCCAATAATCACTAAACCGACAATCACCGCCATGACCAGACCCACCAGCCAACCTTTGCCAGCAAAGAAACTGCTGTCGCCGCCGGTAACGGTGACAAACTGAAGGTAGGCTTGGTTCGCTTGGAACATGTTGCCGATACCTAGGCAGCCAATGACGATGCCCAGCGCATAGAATTTACCCAAAAACTTGCCTAAGTTGGGCAGGCCTTTTTCTAGAAGGCCTTGTTCAAGGTAGTACATTGGTCCACCTGAGACCGAGCCATCTGGGTTGTGTTTACGGTAAATTGTGCCCAGTGTGCATTCGATGAATTTGGTCGACATACCCAGTAGCCCGGCAACAATGAGCCAAAAAGTGGCGCCGGGGCCGCCCATACTAATAGCAACGGCAACGCCACCGATGTTACCGATACCAACCGTACCCGATACTGCGGTAGTTAGTGCCTGAAAGTGTGTAACCTCGCCGGGCGCTTTGGGGTTGTGATTTAAACCACGCAAGATATCAATGGCGTGCTTGAAGCCAGAGAAGTTCAGGAAGCGGAAGTAAACCGTGAAAAAAACGGCGGCGGCTAAAAGCCAAACAACGACCAATGGCACTTTGGCGCCACCCACGGCGACGGAATAAAAAATAATATTGGAAATAAATGCGGTTGCGGGTGCTACGGCCTCGTTAATCGCTTGGTCGATGCTGGCTAACGCACGGGCGGGGGACAACATCAGTAGCAGGCCGCCGAGTAACAAATGTTTTACGCTTTGTTTGGTACTGATTCTTGCCATTGATGCAAATCCCCTCTTTTTGTTTTACATAGCGAATAAGGCCCAGAGTAACATTGTTGCGCCGAGGAACACACTTTGTAGTAAAACCAGCACCACAGGGCGCCAGCCATGACTTATTAGACCGCTGAGCTCGGTCTTAATGCCGAGTGCCACAATTGCCAACAGAAAACTTAACTTAGATAAGCTCGTGAGCGCGCTTGACCAGGCCGCGGGAATAAACCCAAGACTGTTAATGGTTGCTAACGCTATG
>Ga0209137_1002383_pt1 | contig 16615 bp, 15 predicted proteins | sample SaaInl5LU_22_DNA_FD_184642 | JGI IMG/M metagenome (GOLD analysis project Ga0209137, IMG submission 184642) | Marine microbial communities from expanding oxygen minimum zones in the Saanich Inlet - ESP_105LU_22_DNA (SPAdes) (version 2) | ecosystem: Environmental > Aquatic > Marine > Intertidal... | reverse complement strand
ACTCAACAACACAAAGACCGGACTTTGCGGCGCTTACGGAACAAGGCTACAAAAAAGCGAAATTAAGAGCGCACAGTGATTATATGTGGAATACAGCAGTTAATGACTGGGCTCTATCACACTTGGATTGGGCCGATATTATGGTCGAAGCTAAGGCAAAAAATCTAGCAAGTATCGGACTATATAAATATAGTATGGAGAACAACAATGAGTTATTTGAATCAAATGTACGGACGCAAAGCAGCGCCAACCCAATCAAAATCTGAAAAGAATCCTAATCGTGTAGCAGGCGGCTTGCGTGGACAAGGTGCTGATATGTTTGAAATGCTGGGCGAAGATGGCGCAGTAAAGAAGATTCCTACTGAAGCATATGTTCGTAGTTTAGAAGAGCAGATAAGAAAACAGCGAGCAGCTATCGATGTTTTAGAACGAAAGCTGTCTCGCCAGGATAAGTCTATTCAGACTATTGAAGCGTTTATGCGCCAGTCTTAGGCTTACGACCACGTTTAGCAGGCGCAGCTTTAATAGCAGCAGGCTTTTTAGAAGCAGTCTTTGGGGCTGCTTTTTTCTTGGGCTCTGCTTTTGGCTTTGCAGTTGCTTTAGGCTTAGTTGCCTTTGGCTTTGCAGTTGCTTTTACAACTGGAGCTGGATCATTTGCTGGTGGCCTATTGCTAGTTGGGAATGGCCAGTTAGCAGTAGTATCAAGCTGCACTGCAGGTTCTGCAACAGGTTCTAGAACAGGCACCTGAGCTTCTGCTGGAGTCTCTACAACCGTTGCAGGACTCGAACTAAATAGATTTTTAATCCAATTAAACATTTTATTTCTCCTTAAGGATTAATATTTAATAAATACAAATAACAGGAGATACGAAAATGGCAGCAATCTACAAAGGTAGTCTAGAACTAAACAAAATAGTAGGAGTAAGACCAGATAATGGTAGAAAATTTTCTCAAGTAAAACTTAAACCTTCTGATAAGCTACCTGAGCTTACTAAGTCAAAGAAGACTACAGAAAATACTACTCAAGGATGGAAGAAAAACTAATGATTAATAAATGGATTATTGCTCGACTTAAAGAGCGCACAACACTAGACGGTGCTATACTAATTGGTGCAGGTGTTGCATTTTTGATTTTCAAACCTATTGCAAGTTTAGTAGCCTATGCTGCGATTGCATACGGTGCTTGGACGCTATTTAAGAAGGAAGACTAATGGCAACTGTAGGCATATATACCATTATAAGTACTGAGTCCGATAACTTTCAAACAATTTCTGAAGGTGTTACTAAGCCGTTGTATAATGTATCAATTACTAATAACGAAACTGGACAAACAATAGAAATAGATGATATTGTTTATCCTTACGAAAGAGAAGACTGGTGCGCAACAGTTTTCAACAATGCAAAAGTAGGATTAGATTCTGCTGAAGGACCTAGTTGCTGTTACGTAAACGCAAGATACGCATCATAACTTACCGATAGGTAAATCACTTGAAGCAGATAGATTCCATATCTGCTTTTTTTCTATTCCCTTTTTCTGTGCAAACTTTTTTGCATCACAATCTTTACATACATGAAAGTAGTTATTACTTAAACGTTTTGGATTCATACTTCCTCTAGGTCTTATAAATTCTGCATCACAATTGTCGCATCGAAATACTACGTAAGTGCAGTTGCGTGTATATTCGTGAGCTTTCCCGTGCTTTGAATTACGAATGTGCTTAGTTTGTTTTTGAAATTCTCTTATGAACATAACGTATTTACATTAAGATTATAAAATTAAATAATAAATACATTAAGCAGTAATTCTATTTGGAGTAATTAAATGAGCAAACAAGATGTAAACATTGGTGTAGAAGGTAATGACGGTACAGGCGATAGTATTCGCGAGTCGTTTCGTAAGGTAAATGAGAACTTCCAAGAACTTTATGCAGTCTTCGGACAAGGCGGAACAATTGGATTTACTACACTAGGTGATACTCCTAATACTATTGAACCAGGTAAAATAATTACAACAGATTCAACTGGTACTGCAATTATATACAGTGATATAGCTAGCGACACTGCACTAGGAGCTGCAACAGATAGTATCGAAGTAGATGTAGTTAGTGTTCCAGGCAAGATTATATTATCAACAACATTTAGTGCAATTGTAGATGATAATATTACTCCTACATTAGGCAACCATTTAGATGGTGCAAATTTTGCTATTGCAGGAGTTGCTATTTCAGAATCAGCTGCAACAGCACTTAATTCGCAACCGGGTAGAAGTACCAATTACACTATCGACGACCTTGTTATTACAAAAGGCTATGCAGATAGACGCTACATTACTAGTGGATTACCTATTCGAGTTGCAGCTGAACCTGTATCAAATGCACAATTTATCAAAGTTATCGAAAACTATATCGACGGAAACTTGTTTATAACAGGCCATGGGTATGATAGTGGTGCAAATGGAACAGCATTTACATTCACAGCTGAAGATAGCGACCCTACTAATTTAGTCAGCGGTAATACATATTACATTAGGTACGTAAATGATGATCAATTAGCAGTATATGCAACCGCAGCAGATGCAGCGACCGAAAACCCAATAGAAGCTGCTGCTAATAAAATAAGTGTATCAGGAAGTATTCAAGAATCTGATGTTCATAAAATAACAGATGCTGCTTACGATCCTCTCTTAACAGGCAATTTCTTAAGTGATGTAGCAATGCCACGCGAAAGCGTAACACGTCGACAAGGCGATACAATGACAGGCGCATTGTTTTTACATGATCACCCAGGTGACTTAGCAGGAGATGGTACTCCAAATGGTCCAGAAGATTTACAAGCAGCAACAAAATATTATGTTGACAATACTGCATATTCTAGCCCAGAAGTATTATATGTTAGTACTATTGGTGACGATACTATGGCAGGAGTACCCAATGGTAAAGAAGGTACATCCCCTACATACGCATTTAGATCAGTCAATGCGGCTGCACGTAGAGCTGCCGAATTAATTAGAACTGCACCAGAAGAACCGGGGCCATACTTTCAAACACTAACTCATTCAAACTATACTACTCCTGCTATAACATTAAGTGCAGGAGTTGAAAATCCTGTTAACCCCATTACTAGCGCAACTCTTAGACTAAACAAACAATACCTAATATCAGAAGTATCGGGGTACATTGCATTCACATATCCAGAGTTTGTTTATAATGTAGCTACGTGCGAACGAGACTTAGGATTAATTATTGATAGTTTGCGTATTGACGCTGAACGTGGTAACAACGCTAACTATCTATCACGTACAGCGGCAGAACGTTATTATTCAAGTGTAAGTGGCAGAATTGCAGTTACTTCACAACTAGAACAAACTAGTGATAGTTTTAGATTCTTAGGAGAGTTGATTACTTCTGGAATATTACAGAATGCATTATACAATCAAAAAACTATACAAAGTATAGTTCGTAAAGTTGGTGATGTTCCTTCACTAGTTACAACTACTACAAGTCATGGCCTATCAAACGGAAACATTATAGTATTTGATAGCATTACTGGTATGACAGAAATTGAAGGTGAATTTGCGTATGTAAAAGTTGTTGACGCTAGTAGTTTTGAATTATTTACTGATACTGAATTAACTAATCAATTTGATAACAGTGCATATACTCCGTTTGTAAGCGGTAAGATTGGTTTAAGATATCAAACAAAATTTGCGCAGGATACCAGTCAAGCACAGGTAAGTGACGGTGGTGCTGGCGGAGCAGAACCTAATGGTGCTTCTGCAATTAACGCAAACGTAGGGCTAATTAGAAATATTATTACTAACGGTATTGATTCTCCTACAGCAGCAGACGTTGCATTTGGTAACAGATATACCCTAACACTTACAAATAGTACTGCTGGACAATTGGATCAAACTAACCCGGCTAACGTAGACGCAATACCTGGTAAAGTTCTTAGAGGTAAGCGTACTGGTGCGATTGGTCGTATTGTTACATACACACAAGACACTAACTCAACTATATTCTATATGCAGTTGTTGTCGCCAGTTCAATTCGAATCAGGCGAAGAAATCGAAGTTGGAAACTACGTAAAGGCTAAACAAGCTCTTATTAGTATCGAAACTGGTATTTACGAAGAAGACTATCCAATCAAACTCGCTAAAAACGTATCACTAAGAGGCGACGAATTTAGACGAGTAATTATACGTCCAAAACGTAGACAGTCACAGAGTGTGTATGCTGATACTTACTTCTATAGAGATGCAGAATTCGACGGTATAACTTTAACAACTACAGGAACACCGTTTATTAACCAGACTGGCGTTACGCAAGGATATTTTGGCTATCATTATCTAACTGATAATACTAAGCCGTCAAATGTAGGCGGCGATGTTAACAACTTAGGAAACTATGTTGTTGCATCTGAAATTATTAAGAGTAATAAAGAATTCATACAAGATGAAGTAATTTATTTTATTAATAGCACTTATCCAACACTAGTATATAACGAGACCAAGTGTCGCAGGGATACTGGTATCATTGTAGACGGTCTTATCAAAGACTTACTAAATGGGGGTAAAGAATATGCACTTGAAAATCAAGGCCAATACTGGTCTGGATACATTAGTTCAGGCTTTGCAGGACAAGAAGATGAAACAGCAGCAGCAATTAATTACATTTCAACTCTTGCAGCTCAGTTATTAATTGGCGTTGCTCCTACAAAGAATACAGGAACAAACTTTGATCCTGACATAAGTCTAGGTAAGGCTGAACCAGATTGGGCAGCCGGTGTAAGTTATTTACAAGGTGACTTTGTTAAGAAAGATACATTATATTATAGAGCCCTGCAAACACATGTATCAGTTGCAAGTGACGAAGATACTGAATTAACATCAGTTACTTTAGGACAGCTAACTGATACATTAAAATGGAAACAAGTTAGTAGTAGTGTAAGCACAGTTGGTGAATTAGTTGATGTTGTTGCATTTGCATTTGATGCTGATTACAATCCTCCTAAGCGCAACGATGAAATGGATGTGTTCTTAATGGACGATGCGACAATTGTTCGTAACGTAACAGTTCAAGGACACGGCGGATTTATGTGTGTACTTGATCCGGAAGGACAAATTCTAACTAAGTCTCCATATATTCAGACAGCATCAAGTTTCTCAAGAAGTGAAAACGTAAAAGCATTCCGTGGTGGTATGTATGTTGACGCATTTGCTGGTAACATTCCAATGCGTGTCCAAGGCAATTCTGGAAACTATACAGATGCAAACGGTAGTGTTGGATTGAATGCATTTACTTTGTATGTTGAGTCACAAGATGTCAACGGAGAAGCACAGGGTCTTAAATTAAGATTACCTGAGCTACCTGCTCCTTTCTATTATAAAGGACAACGTTATCAAGTTAACGCTATATCAAACTATGATAGTGCATTAGGTAGAGCAATTATATATCTTGATCCGGGTTCGAATAGCGGAAACGGTTGGGACTTTACAGGAACCGATTTGATTGGTGCGGGCGGTCACGACGAAAATGATGTTAATCAAGATATATTCCTACAGACCGCTGGTAACAGATCAATACTAGGTAACGACTTTACACAGATTAACGATTTAGCATACGGTCTTGTTACTAACAACGGTGCGTTCTCTGAAATGGTTAGTATGTTTACCTACTACTGTCACGCTGCATACTACGCAAGTAACGGTTCGGAGATTCGTTCACTTAACGGTTCTAACGGTTATGGTAATTTTGGTCTTGTTGCAGAAGGTGCTGATCCAAACGAAATTCCAGATCAAGTTACTACTGCTAGAAACATGGTGCAAAGTGTTAAAGCATTTACATATGGCGGATACACTAATGCGCTAGCAGATACTGCTATTACAGCATATGATTTCAAAGAGCCGCCGATGAAAAATGCATATGTATATATTGATCATGGCGGAATAATAGGTGGATTAAACTATAAAATTACTAATATACAAAATCTATCTGATCCTACTAATAGTGGCAGTATCGGAACTGGTAGCGCAGTAGTAGTAACAGGTATTGAAAGTGTTGATAATACTAGTATTACTGGTACTCCGGGCCCTAATGGTGTATATACTCTTGTTGGACAAAAGTCAACAAGTGGTAGCGGAGTAGGAGCAGTATTTGCTATTACGGTATCAAGTGGTGCAGCGGTGTTTAGTGTAACCAATGTAGGTAGTGGATTTAACATAAGCGATACTGTAACTATTTCAGGTGCAGATATTGGTGGCACAAATGGCACAAATGATTTAACTATTACTGTACTATCAGTATACACTGGAATACAGGCACAATTTAGCAACGAAGTATACAGACTATCTATACAAGAATCTGCTTCGAATACAGACTATTTCCCAGACTTGCAAGCCAGTTTAACTCACGGTACAATATTTGAATATAGACATGGTGAAAACTTTATATTTGATAATGTTGATACACAGGATATTACAGAACGTCCGAGTACTGCTATTAACTTTGACGAAAGCGATACTGTTACTTATAGAAGTACTGGATTTACATCATCTGATGATCAAAATCAACCGTTATTATCAACACAAATTAAAGCAACGTTTGACACAGACTATAGCTATGTAACTGCTACGATTGATTATGTTAATATCGGAACAGCGGCTCCTACGGGAGGCGGCACATTGGGTAATGCAGTTACTGATACATATCTTGCTGTTAAAAAATTAACTGCTAAAGATGCTGCTCGTATTGTTCAAAATTCAACTGATACAGTATCACAAACAGTATTAAATCCAGGTGACCTAGGTTACAATGGCGGTATGATCTTTGCATACGGTGGAAGAACATTACAAGTTATCGAATATAACCCTATTACATATGGAGCAGTCAATGGCGCTACACAAGCAAGTCCGGTTGTAATCGGAAGTACCGGTCACGGATTATCAAACGGAGATCGTGTTGAGTTCGACAGTATTGGAGGAATGACACAACTAAACGGTAATAGTTACTATGTAGGTAATGTTACTTCTAACACATTTGAACTATTTACAGACGATGTGCTGTCAAACCCGTTAGACGGACAATCATTTAGTGCATATACAAGCAGTGGACGTTGGGTAACAACTAACAGTGTATGGTATGTTAATACACAATTAGTATCTGCTACAGACGTGAACGGATCTGGTGCAACAGGTATAAGAGTTGTACCTACAGCAGAACGAGATATTCATTGCGGACTAATAACAGGGACTACTGCTGAAATTACAGTTGCAATTTCATTGCTAAGAGCTACTGGTCATGACTTTACAGAAATTGGTACAGGCGGATTTAATACTAGTAACTATCCAAATGTGTTACTAGGTGGTCCAGTTGGTGGAAAACTTGCTAAGGCGGGTCCATACAGCAACGAAGATGATGCAAGTAAAGCACAAGTATGGGAAAGACGCAAAGGTCGTGTATTCTTTATCAGTTCAGACAACGACGGATACTTCCGAGTAGGTAAGTATTTTGTAGTTGACCAGTCAACCGGTAGTATTACATTTGCAGGCGATGTTGGTATTTCGAGAGCAGCGTCACTAGGCTTTAAAGAAGGTGTTACAATTGACGAATTCTCAAACGATGAATTGTTTATTGACTTATCAGACACCGCAGTACCAACAGAGAAAGCAATTGCTAACTACGTAAGTAGACGTTTAGGCCATGATGGCACAGGACAGTTAACTGGTACTAGTAGATTTGCTCCAGGCTTCTTAGCACTAGACGGATCTACTCCATTAGAAGCAAACTTAAATGCTAACAGTAAGCAAATTAAAAACTTGCTAGATCCTACTGATGATAATGACGCAACTACTAAAGACTTTGTTGATCAAGCAGTTAGCAATTATGACGAACTAGACGATCTAAGAAACGTCACTATCCATAATGTTAATAGTGCTGATAAGTCAAAACAAATATTAGTTCCGACAGGTAAGCGTAGATTGCTGACAGATCCAGAGACACCGGGATCGTTTGCTGTTGGTGGAACTATTACTGATGGAACTGCACAAGGTACAGTTGTCGCACTTGAATCAAGATTTGATAAAGTCCTAAATAAAAATGTAAGAATTATTACATACACACTAACTACAGTTAGTGATTTTAGTACTACACTAAGTCCTATTAACAACGGAGTAGTTGGATCTCCAGGTTCGACTACAGCCGTGGTATTAGAAAATCCTGTAGACGAATTTACTAACGCAGTTCAAGCAACAAATAGTGATATTCGAATCACTGTAACTAGACTTGCTTCTAGTACTGAACTTGGTTTACAAATTGCTTCCGGCGTTATTCTTAACAGTGATGTTAACGATGATGCCGAGATAGTTCAAAGTAAACTAATGATGAACAGAGCAAAGCCGCTAAGTTCGAGTGCAGGATTACTTGGAGTCGACGGTGCAGGTGGTGCTGAAGGTAATCCAGACGGCACTGGTCGTACTGGACAAGGTGCAAGAGGACTTGCTGCATTTGAAGCTAGTAGTTTTGCAGAAGATATTGAGTTAACTCTTACTTCTCCAGATGTTATTACTGCGCTCACAGGCGATGTTATTATACAAGGTACAAACAGAGGTTATGTACTAGATGATGTTACAGCATCTAATACTATTGTTATTAGAACAGGTGATGTGTGGATAGCTGATAATAGTACAGTATTACAACGTGCTGTAGTAGATCTGAGTACGGGAGTAGAGGCTGCTCCGACTACATTAACAGGCGTAACCGTTGGCTCAATAAAACGAAGTGGTTATATTAGTCTAAAAGATAGAGGCATTGCATACAGTAAACTTCCATCTCTAGCAACTGATACAGTTATTGGACGTCAACAACCCGGTACTGGTAGAGCAGAAAGCGTAACGTTTGCACAAGTTATCGATCAAGGCCTCGGTCTTGCTGATGGTGACTTTGTTAGCGTAGCAGGGTCTAACGGAAATGCACTAATTCAGACAGCTACCGGAGTATATGGTGTTACTCCGGTAGCTACTGACAACACAAATAGTTCAATTGCTAAACGTACATCTACTGGTGCATTACAAGCTACTTCGTTAATTATTGGTGGTACAAGTACATACAAAGTTCTATCAGAATCATCGGGTACACTATCGTTTACTACTCCTGATCAAGGTGTTATACTAACTGCTGTTGGCGCTACTAAGCCTACTATCAAAACTGGTGGTAATATTAAAGTAGGCGATATGAGTGTTGAGCCTACTGAAAGTACGTTCAAAGCAAATAGTCCATATGGAGCTGGTAAAGCAAGTCCAGAAGTTAGTGCAATTTCATCACGCTGGATCTACACTAGCTTTGTTGAAGCACCGGGTGAAAAGGATGCAAATGGTACAGGTATTGGTATCGGTGCTAATACTGGCTTTACAGCAGGTGGTGCAGACATTATTACTTTTGTTAGTAGCGGTGCTGTTAGAGCAAAAGTTACATCAACAGGTATACAGACAGATGCTATTACTAGCATAACTGATAACACTGATCTAACACTAACTGCTAATGGTACTGGTAAAGTTTATGTTAATGATACATTTGAAGTTAATGGTACATCAACATTTGATAACATTACATTAGGTGGTACTATTACTAGAGATGTTGCTGTTGACACTGATGAAAATATTCTATACGGTACTATGGGTGCTAACGATCAATTCCGCATACGTGCAGGCGGAGCAAGCAATGCTGGGTATCTAGAAATTGCTACAGCAGACGACGGTACTGAGCCAATATACATACGTCAGTATAGCGGTGTGTTTACAACACTAACTAGAACAGCAACTATTTTAGACGGTAGCGGTAATACTAGTTTCCCAGGAACAGTAAGTGCATCGTTTAATGGTAATATTCAAACAACTTCAATTACGACTGGTGCAGGCGCAACAGCAGGTAGTATTACAGGTAACTGGAGTCTAACTACTGGATCACGTATGCAAGCAACTTACGCTGACTTGGCAGAATACTATGAAGGCGATCGTGAATATGAAATCGGCACTGTACTAGTATTTGGCGGCGATAAAGAAGTTACTGAAAGTTCTACACACCGTACAACAAGAGTTGCTGGTGTAGTAAGTGATCAAAGTGCTTATATCATGAACGCAGGTTGCCCAGGTATTAAAATCTGTGTAGCACTACAAGGTCGTGTACCAGTTAAAGTGATTGGTACAGTTGCTAAAGGTGACATGCTAGTTGCAAGTTCAATTCCAGGTTATGCAGTTGTTGACAACGATCCAAAGGTTGGTACTGTAATTGGTAAAGCAGTTGGTACTAAAGCTGATAGCGATCGTGGAATGGTTGAAGCAGTTGTAGGTAGAGTATAATGGCCGAGAACAATGTAAACAACATAAAGAACAAACCTGTCGTTCAAACCGACAGGAATGGACAAGTTATAACAGTTTATCCTGGTAACGGCCGCCCGATGATAATGATAGAGCCAAAGCAAATAAATACACTAAGCGAGGACAAAAATGGCAAATAGATACCCAATAATAGTTGATACAACTGACGGTAATAAACTAAAAGAAATACCAAGTGGAGACAATCTACAACTTACAAACAATGGTATTATTGGTGTAACTGACGTAACTGCTAGTGGAACTGTTGCTGCTGGTGTACTAAGTGCTGCTAGTATTAAAAAGGGTGGTACTGAAATTGCTACAGTTGCAGTTACAGGAAGCTATAATGATCTAAGCAATCGTCCTACACAACTAAGTGACTTGATTGACGACATGAATGTGCTAGTACCCGGTGACAATATTGGACAATTGTTTAATAATGTTGGGTATTTAACTAGTGTTGCATTTGGTGATTTAACTAGTACTCCGACAACGCTCGGAGGATACGGTATAACTGATGCTGCAACAAGTTTGCAAGGAGCATTAGCAAGCACTGCATTACAACCTGGTGCAAATATTAGCACATTATTTAATAATGCAGGTTACTTAACAGCAGCAGATTTAGCAGACGGATTAATTACTGTAGATGTTAACAATACCGGTGACTTAGTAGGCAGTGTATTTGCTGACGATTCAACTATAATGATTGACAGCATACTAGCCGCAGTTAACCTAGACGGAACTATTCGCGGCAATGTTACACCAGCAGTTGGCACATTATATAGTTTAGGTAGTCTAACTAACCAATTTAAAGATTTGCATATTAGTGGAACCATACCTGGATACATTAGTATTGCTGATCTAAAAACATTAGTTGCTGCGGCTGGCACATACGGTGACTTTCAAATAGCAATAGCAGCACTATAAACGGAGAATAAGAAATGGCCATAACAAGAATTAATGTAGGAAACATAGCAAACGATGGCACAGGTGATGATCTCCGCCAGGCGTTTGTTAAAGTTAATAACAACTTTGACGAACTAGATGCAAGAGTTGTTCCACAAAACAATGCAGAAAACTTAGGTACTGGTACAGGTGTTTTCTATACTAAAGAAAATAATACATTACAATTTAGAAGTTTACTTGCAGGTGATAATATATCACTTAGTGCAGACGGTACAAGTATTACTATTACTAACAATGGTAATATATCTATCAGAACTGACGGTAATACATTAAGTTTATCTGGTGCAGGAAGATCTTTTGGAATTAATGGTGGTCAAAACATTGACACTTCATTGTCAGGCAGCAATATAAATGTTGCGTTAAATACTACTGATCTTATATTCCAAGACAAGAATCCGGTATTAGGTGCTGCACTTAATGCAAATTCTTTTAACATTAACAATATTGATACATTAAATGCTGTAACTGTCAATGCTACTAACATTAATGGTGCATTAACTGGTACAGTCGATGGCTACGATATAGGCGAAATTGTAAGAGTCATTGACGGCGTTGATTACGGGCTCATATCTGATAATGCACTATCAATGTTGCAAATTTTATTCTTAGCAGCTACAGTTGATTACGGAACAATTACAGCACCTAGCTCATTAGTATCAGATTACGGCAGTATCTAATTTTTAGATAAATATGCTATATAGGGAATAGATATATGGCAAACTTTTGGACAAGCAATAACGGTGACAGCCTCGGTACTCTGCAAGAGCAGGTAACAATTGCACCGTTGCAATTACCACTTTCAGAAACAAATGCAACTGTTACACTAATAAGTGGAAGTTTGCCTGCAGGATTGAGATTAATCAATAACACTATCGCAGGGACACCGATAGAAGTTGCAAGAGAGACAGTTAGTACGTTTGTACTTAGAGCAACTTACAATTCACAAATAAGCGATAGAACTTTTAAGATAACTGTGCAAGGTGCCGACGAGCCTGTTTGGCAAACACCTGCAGATCTATTAGCTGCTGGCAACAACGGAACATACTACATACTAGACAGCGCACCAGTAGATTTCCAATTAGAAGTAATTGATACTGATACTGAAGCTGGTCAAGTTCTTGAATATTTTATTCCTTCAAAAGGCGGAGTGTTGCCGCCGGGAATACAATTAACTAAAGACGGTAGGCTAGTAGGTATAGTAGATCCAATTCTTGCAATAGAAAAAGCAGCAGGTAGTGGAGTATATGACGATGCAGGATACGATGCTGGCTCTGCATCTGCATACGACTGGAGTGTTCCGAGTGCAAACGGATTTGATAGTTTTTACTACGACACTACAATTTATGATCTAAGTACTCCGACACAATCTCCTAAAAAACTTAATAGATTTTACGAATTTACAGTTAGTGTAAGTGACGGTGATACTATTGCAAGTCGTACATTTAAATTATACGTAGTTGGTGACGATTTCTTTAGAGCTGACACTACAGTTATGCAAGTAGGCACTGGTATTTTTAGTGCAGACAATACGCATATTAGAGTACCAATTTGGATAACACCTAGAGACTTTGGATACAGACGAGCGAACAATTATGTTACATTAGTATTAGATGTTATTGATCCTAATACACTTTCTGGTGTTGTTAGCTATTATCAAAAGTCTTTAAACGATGACGGCTCGCCTAGTATATTGCCGCCAGGTCTTACACTAGATACTACTACAGGTGAGATTGCAGGACGAGTTCCTTATCAGCCTGCTGTAACAAAAGAATATAAATTTACTATTGCTGCACAGCGTCTTGGTTACGATATAGATAGTGTTCAGCTAATAGAATATGTATACGAAGGTGCGGAGCCAGGCGTTGCACAAATTAAAACAAGCAAGTTTGACACGTATGCCGAATTTGTAATTAATAAAGAATTTACTGTAGACGGAAACACTTATACTGTTAGAAGCATTAATACAAGTAATGCAGCATATGATGTATTAACATTAAATCGAGCAATACTTACAAGATTCACTAAGGGTGTAAGCATTAATTTTGGAACAATTAGTATTGTTGATACCGAAGATGCTATTAGTACTAAAACATTTGTTGTTAAATTATTAGGTGAAGTTGACTCAACGATCAATTGGTTAACTCCTAGTAACTTAGGATCATTCAGTGCTAACTATATCAGTACACTAAGTGTTAATGCAACTACTACTGTGCCTAACGCTAACTTGTTATATAGAGTAACAGCAGGAACGCTGCCACCAGGAATTACACTAGCACTGGACGGCGAACTAATAGGCAAAGTAAACAGTTTTGGAACTGCCGAGCAGCGTGGACTTACAGTCTTTGACAGCCAACAGATGCAGTTAGATGGCAATACTACTACGTTTGATCGCATTTATAGATTTACAATAAAAGCGCAAGACCAATTTGGATTTAGTGCTATTGAAAGAGAATTTACTATTGAATTATCAGACCCGGATAATAAACAATACAGTAATGTATTCTTACAGCCGATGCTTCCACAGGTTCAACGAACATCGTTTATTAATTTTGTAAACAATGCAGAAATATTCTTACCTGAATATTTGTATAGACCTAATGATCCAAACTTTGGTGTACAAACAAGAATTAAAATGCTAGCGTATGCAGGAATTGAAGCAAAAGCAATTGAGGAATTTGTTGCGGCCGCAGCTAAGAATCATAAAAGACGTAATCTTAAAATTGGCAAAGTAAAAACTGCTGTTGCTAAAACACCAGGTACTCAAGATGTAGTATACGAAGTTGTATATTTAGAAGTTATCGATCCTCAGCAGTCTACTACAAAGAATCAAAAAGTTGCAAAACAAATTAATATCAAAAACCTTAGCAAAGTATTAGTAAACAGTGCAAGATATAATGATATTAATGATACGTATGCTAGTGATTTTTCTGAATTCACTATTACTACAAGAGAAGGCGGCGAAGTTGCAGTTAAGTGGATTGATTTACTTAACATAAATGGTCGCGATAGAATTTATAATTTACCAGTAACTAGTTTATTAGAAATTATTAATCAAGCAGGTTATTCTGTAAGCATTCCGTTTACTCCGGGAGTAATTGAAAGTAACAAATATAGACCTACTCCTACTAATGTAATTACAACAGACAGTAATGCAATATTAGTAGATGGAGAAAATAGTAAAACACGTTATATATCAAATATGACACGTATGCGTGATGCTATTAAAAATATTGGTGAAACAGAAAAGAACTTTTTACCGTTATGGATGAGATCAAGTCAAGAAGATACAGTTACTGAATTAGGATTTGTTAATGCTATACCGCTATGTTACTGTAAACCAGGTACTGCAAAAATAATTGCTAATACTATTGAATTTTACAACATAGATTTTAGGCAGTACGAACTCGACATTGATAGATATCTAATAGATAGTGTTGAAGGTAACTCGCAAGAGCAATATATACTATTCGCAAATTACGAATTCAACGCATAACAAAGATAAATATATTGCAGGAGATATAACATATGGCAAGTACAATTAGTACAGTAGGATTCGACGCTGCTTTTCCAGTAGCAGGTCAAGATAACGATAGTCAAGGCTTTCGTACAAACTTCAATGTGACTAAAGTTGCACTTGAGGCAGCAGCAGATGAAATTACAACATTGCAGGATAGCACTGCAAAATTAAATGCTAATAATGCATTTAATGGATCGCAAATTAGCGAAGCTGAAATGCTTGCAAACACCGAAACAGTGTATGCTGCTGGTAATATTACTGCAAGTCAAAACATTAGTTGGGTAAATGGTCATTATCAAACTGCACAAGCAGGTGCAGATATTGTTCTTACTCTTGCTGATTGGCCAGAAAGCGGCGTAATGGGTCGCTTGCGTTTGCAACTTACTAGCGATGGCACATCGAGAACTGTTACTTGGGCCAGTGCGGGTGGTGGCGCATTTAAAGGTGCAGGAGCATTTAGCGGAACTACTACTTTAACATCACAAACTAATCCAACAATTATTGATTTTTGGACTATTAACGGCGGCATTACAGTATTTGCCCAAGATCACGGAACATTTGATTGATGTTTAATCCATTAGTTGACAGCTTTGCACAACTAAGTGACGCTGAAGTAGAGAATAAAACACTTGAACTTCAGCGCAAATACTATATGACTCACAATCCGCAAGTACAAATGCAGATTGCAGCGATAATAGACATGTATCGTGAAGAAGCACGAGCAAGACGTGCAAAACAATATCAACAACAACAAGAACAAAACGGCGAAAATGGACTTGACAGTTTAATCAATATCAGTTAAACTGTATACATGCTTATGAAAACAGATGAACTAGGTATTCCACGATTCTCTAATCGCGACCTTATTGATATGATCTATTCAGGTCATGTTGACAAGTGTCATGTAGTGTTGTGTGATCCTAGTGATGATATTGAAAAGTTTAACGCAGCAATGCGTGAACAATATCTACCCGAACTTACAAAATATATTCCCTTAGACGTAAATCAAAAAGACTTTGACGGTGCGTTACAATCGGAATGGTTTATGCCCGATGAGTATAAAACCTTTGAAATCCATAATTGGCTATTGCAACAATGTAAAACTACAGAAGAACACAATAGAGTAACTGAAGAACTGGCAGCATACGGTAGTAGAGGTATGAATGATTTACTACGATATATGAAGTATCTTGTAGACTTTATGCGTGAGAATAACATTGTATGGGGCGTGGGTAGAGGTAGCAGTGTAGCAAGTTATGTGCTATACTTAATAGGTGTACATAGAATTAATTCAATCCAGTATGACCTGGATTGGAGAGAGTTCCTTAGATAAGTACTATTATAATAAAGGAGATTAGCAATGGCTATGAAACAACCAGGACGTAAAGTCCACAGAAGTGCTAACGGCAAGATCGTTGATATGGATCTATTGCGCCAACGCAACGAACTAACTCCGGCAGTAGGCAATGCTCGTGTAAACGCACGTGGCGATCAACTTGGTGCTGGTGGCAAAATTGTTCGTAAAAAAGAAGAATTGCTTAAAGACTATTATCAATCTAATCCAGGTGTTAGAGAAGAACAGTCTGTAGCAAAAAATCAACCCACTGCGGCAGAAACAGCCGAATGGGAAGAAGATGATGACGGCAACTTTGTACCAAAGGGACAGTAATGGCAATTCAAACATCTAGCGCCAAAGGAACACCGGTAGCCGTAGGTAACCGTGTACTTGTAACAGATATGTATTTTGGTGAACAAAAAACTGC
>Ga0209137_1002382_pt1 | contig 16619 bp, 13 predicted proteins | sample SaaInl5LU_22_DNA_FD_184642 | JGI IMG/M metagenome (GOLD analysis project Ga0209137, IMG submission 184642) | Marine microbial communities from expanding oxygen minimum zones in the Saanich Inlet - ESP_105LU_22_DNA (SPAdes) (version 2) | ecosystem: Environmental > Aquatic > Marine > Intertidal... | reverse complement strand
CCATTGTAGAAAGTACTGAACTCAGCGCCGCAAAAGGGGCTGATGTCATCTACACTGATACGTGGTTATCAATGGGCGACGATACGCCACTTGAAAAAATTAAAGAAACGTTTATGCCTTATCAGGTAAACGAAGCCTTAATGGAGTCGTCGGGCGCACACTTTGTTATGCATTGCCAACCGGCCCATCGAGACTTAGAAATTACTGGCTCGCTGATTGATAGCGATACATCGTTATTAATGCAGCAAGCCGAAAATAGAATGCATGGCCAAAACGCCATATTAACCCAATTACTTAGTGCCTAAGGAGCTTACTTAGATGCAAAACGTGAAAAAAATTGTACTAGCCTACTCGGGCGGACTGGATACTTCTGCCATTATTCCATGGTTAAAAGAAAACTATGGCTGTGAAGTTGTGGCATTTGCTGCCGATGTGGGGCAAGGCGATGAAGAGCTTGAAGGTCTACACGAAAAAGCCATCGCGTCAGGCGCGAGTGAATGCTACATCGTCGACTTGAAAGAAGAGTTTGTTAGCGATTATATCTTCCCAACTATCACTACCGGTGCAGTTTATGAAGGTGAGTATCTTTTAGGTACGTCGATGGCGCGCCCCGTTATTGCCAAAGCACAGGTTGAGATAGCCAGAAAAGTGGGCGCCGATGCGCTATGTCATGGTTGTACCGGTAAAGGCAATGACCAAGTTCGTTTTGAAAGTACATTCGCGGCATTGGCCCCTGACCTTACGGTTATAGCGCCATGGCGTGAGTGGGATATGGTAAGCCGTGAAGATCTCTTGGATTACCTCGCAGAGCGCAACATCACCACCACAGCATCGGCGACAAAAATCTATAGCCGGGATGCCAATGCGTGGCACATATCTCATGAAGGTGGCGAGCTAGAAGATCCATGGGAAGAGCCTACAAAGCAAATTTGGACAATGACAGTCGACCCTGAAGACGCCCCTGATACTGCCGAGCGTATTACTTTGTCATTCAACGAAGGGAGATTGACTCACGTCGATGGCGAAGCCCTTTCTCCTTACCAAGCGCTAGTTAAACTAAATACCGTTGCGGCAGCACATGGCGTTGGTCGTATCGATATTGTTGAAAACCGCTTGGTAGGCATGAAGTCTCGTGGTTGTTACGAAACGCCTGGAGGCACGGTACTGATGAAAGCCTACAAAGCACTTGAGACTATGGTGCTTGATAAATCTGCACTCAAATACCGTGAACAAATTGGGCTTGAGTTCTCTCATGTAATGTATGACGGACGTTGGTTTACCGCACTAAACGATGCACTGCTTGCTGGCGCCGCGTCTTTTGCGACCAAAGTGACCGGTGACATCGTTGTTAAGCTGTACAAAGGTCAAGCAACCGTAACGCAACGCCGCTCACCGAACAGCCTGTATTCTGAAGACTTTGCGACCTTTGGTGCTGATGATGTTTACGACCAAAAACATGCTGAAGGCTTTATTCGTTTGTTCAGCCTGTCTAGCCGTATTGCGGCACTGAAAAAACAAGGTTAATTACGGACCGTTAAGGAGTATCACATGGCGTTGTGGGGAGGCCGGTTTGAATCCGGTGCAAGCAGTATGTTTAAGCAGGTTAACGACTCATTGCCGTTTGACCAAGTTATGGCGAGCCAGGATATTCAAGGCTCAATCAGTTGGTCTCGTGCACTCAATAAAGCAGGGGTGCTCACCGATGATGAACAATCTCAGTTAGAAGCTGCATTAACGGAATTAAAGGCGCTGGCGGATGCTGGCACATTAGACTTTAACGCATCAAGCGAAGAAGATATTCATAGTTTTGTTGAAGCGGCGCTTATCGAAAAGCTGGGTGACATTGGCCGTAAACTGCATACAGGGCGTAGCCGAAACGACCAAGTTGCTACCGACTTTAGGTTGTGGGTTCGCGAACATATTTCTTCGCTTCGCGAAGATGTTCTTGGCGTAACGCGCTCGCTGCTTAATGCAGCGAGTCGCCACCAAGAAGCAATTATACCGGGTTATACCCACCTGCAACGTGCTCAGCCAATACACTTTGCGCATTGGTGTTTAGCCTATGTTGAAATGTTCAAACGTGATTTAAGCCGATTAGACGACTTAAAAGCGCGCATGAACCAGTGTCCACTCGGTTCCGGTGCCTTAGCGGGTACGACATTCCCTGTGGACAGACACGCCATTGCAGAAGAGTTGGGGTTCGACTCCCCCTGCTTAAATAGTTTAGATGCGGTGTCTGACCGTGATTTTGTGCTTGAGCTTCTGTTTGTAGCCAGTACTAGCATGATGCACCTATCACGCCTTGCTGAAGACATGATTTTCTATAATTCAGGTGAAGCGGGTTTCTTGCAGCTTGGGGATAGTGTTACCTCAGGTTCTTCGCTTATGCCGCAGAAGAAAAACCCCGATGCGCTGGAATTAATGCGGGGTAAATGTGGGCGTGTTTTTGGTTCTCTACAGGCATTACTTGTGACAATGAAGGGCCTTCCCCTTGCTTACAACAAAGACATGCAGGAAGACAAAGAAGGCGCTATTGATACTGTCAACCAATGGCATATTTGTTTATGTATTGCCAGCGAAGTGCTTGATTCACTGCAATTGAACGAGGCACGCTGTCGTGAAGCTGCAGCTCAGGGCTACTCTAACGCGACCGAACTAGCCGATTATTTGGTCGGAAAAGGGATTCCGTTTAGAACTGGCCACGATATTGCTGGTCGTGTGGTACTTCAAGCCATTGACAAAGGGTGTGCTATAGAGGCATTACCGCTGAGCGACTTGACTGCTATTTGTGACAAAATTGAAGACGACGTTTATGCCGTATTGCAATTAGAGTACGGGGTAAATCAACGTAACATTTTAGGTGGCACCAGCAAAGAAACCGTGACCAAAGCACTGTATCAAGAGCTGGAAAACCTAGATAAACAGAGTAATTAGCATGGTGTTAGCGCATCATGATGGCATTAAATTATTTCGCAGTTCGCTGCCTTATATTAATGCTCATCAGGGTAAGACCTTTGTTTTGATGTTCGGTGGCGAGGCTATCGAACATCCTAACTTTCCCAATATCATTCATGACATTGCCCTACTCAATAGTTTAGGCGTTCGCGTGGTGGTTGTGCACGGTGCTCGCCCACAAATAGACCAGCGCGTTACCCTTCGTAACATTGAAGGTCGGTTCGAGAACGGGGTACGTATTACCGACAAGCAAACCCTCGAATGTGTCAAAGATGCAGCAGGCTCTGTACGCTCTCAAGTTGAGGCGCTACTGACGATGGGGTTACCTAACTCGCCCATGCACGGCGCGCAAATACGGGTTTGCTCTGGTAACTTAGTGGTGGCAAAACCTATGGGTGTGCGAAACGGTACCGACTTTGAAAATACGGGATTGGTGCGCCGAATAGACACGGTAGGGATCAACGATCATCTAAATGATGGTTCTATCGTGCTACTCTCGCCCATGGGATACTCTTCTACCGGTGAAGTATTTAATTTATCGCATGAGGATGTGGCTACTCAGGCCGCCATTGCGCTTAAAGCGGACAAGCTTATTGTATTCTCTAATTATGACGGCGTTTACAATAGCGACGGTAAGTTGTTACGTACCATCGAACGTCCACAGTTAGAAAGTCTCATGCTAAATGGGAATATTACGACGGAAGATACGGTGCTCAGTGCCCTGACGACCAGCGTTGCGGCCGGTGTTCCCCGCGCTCACTGTATTAGCTATGAAAAAGACGGTGCACTGCTACAAGAACTCTTCACTCGAGATGGCACGGGTTCGCTAGTCATGGAGCATCATTACGAACAATTACGCGCTGCTACCATCGATGATGTGGGCGGTATATTGAAGCTCATTAAACCCCTTGAAGAAAGTGGTGTACTGGTGAAACGCTCTCGCGAGCGGCTAGAAAGTGAAATAAATCAATTCATTGTTATTGTTCGCGACGGGATGATTATCGCTTGCGCTGCGCTGTATCTTTACCCAGAAGACGGTTGTGCCGAACTGGCGTGTGTGGCGACACACCCTGACTATCGCGGCAAAAATAGAGGCGAGCGGATTTTAGAGGAAGTAAGAGCCCGTGCTAAAGACGCTGATATTAATACCGTGTTTGTGCTGACTACGGTTACCGCGCATTGGTTCTTAGAGCAAGGCTTTGAACCTGCCGACATCAGTGCTTTACCCTCGGTAAAGAAAGAACTCTATAATTTTCAACGCAATTCAAAGGTATTTACATTAATGGTGTGACGATGTGGCGTAGTCGCTAACACTTACTGGTGTCTACCTAGCTCGATACGGCGATTGATTCACGTATTTGACCGCTACATTAAAGGCGTGCAGCTGCACTTTTCTAATGTAGCGGTTCAAACAACCCAGTACAACAAAGAAGGCCTATTAGAACTTTTGTACTATTTTACAGAGGCTAACGCGTTATCAATATCGCTCGCGCTGTGGCGGTTTTCTAATTGCCCTTCATCACCCCACGTTTTGTTAACGATGCGGCCGCGTTTTACACCTGGGCGCTCTGCTAACTGCTTTGCCCATCGAATGACATGCGCGTACTCGTGAACCTGTAAAAAGGTTGCTGCGTCGTAAAGGTTGCCCAATACGAGATTGCCGTACCAGGGCCAAATAGCCATATCAGCAATGCTGTATTCGTTGCCTGCCATAAACGCATTCTTCGCTAAGTGCTTGTCTAACACATCCAGCTGGCGTTTTGTTTCCATCGCAAACCGATTGATGGGATATTCCATTGGATAAGGTGCGTAACTGTAGAAATGCCCAAAACCTCCACCAAGAAACGGCGCCGACCCTACTTGCCAAAACAACCAATTAAAACATTCGGTTTTCGCTTTGCTGTCGTTCGGAATAAACGCGTTGAACTTCTCTGCCAGATAAACAAGTATCGAGCCAGACTCAAACAGTTTTGTTTCAGGCGTTGTTGTGGTGTCGACCAGTGCCGGAATTTTACTATTAGGATTAACATCAACAAAACCGGAAGAGAACTGTTCGCCCTCGCCAATGTTAACTAACCAAGCATCATATTCGGCCTCTTGAAAACCTGCGGCAAGTAGCTCTTCAAGCATGATGGTAACTTTTTGACCATTGGGCGTTGCTAAAGAATACAATTGCAAACCATGTTTACCGACCGCACGTTCTTTTTCATGAGTAGCACCTGATACGGGGCGGTTAATACTGGCCCATTTGTTACCGTCATCTTCATCTTGTGACCATATTTTGGGCGGCGTATAGCTTTCTTGTTTACTCATCGTTGCTCCTACGTGTTCTGCAATAGTATTAGGTATAGGTATAACAGAACGACAATTAAAGCCTTATTGCTCACCACCTTCGACAGAATCACGATTTAGTAGGCTAACTGGCATTAGACATGGCAGGTAAGCGATGTATCCGGTCTGGTGGAACCGGTTCAGGCCGTTGAATTAAAAGGCGAGCAGTCCTTTGCCCGCAAACTGGAAAACAATGCAGATGCAGTAAGCCCGCATTGTTTGAAAAAGAGGTGCCGTGACCTCATGACTTACTTAATGATTTCAGTGCGGCAATAAGTATGGAAGTAGAGAATGAATGCGTCAGCGGTTTACACTGTGAAGACGTTGCTTTTGTAGATGTTTGTTCGTGTTGTTGCATTGTGTTTTCCTTTCATTCTCAGTCCATTGAAAAGAATACAATCAAACTTCATGCCAATAAATAAAAACCAATTAAATCAATACTTTAACGAGCATAGATAAAAATACAGTTTCGTTTCAGTTTGAAAACGTTACCTATCAGCAACACCTTTTTTCCCAATAAATAGAGAGATAAAAAAAGCAGGCTAAAAAGCCTGCTTTTTTCTCACCGTATGAAAACTAGATACTGACCCGTTTATAAGGCCGGTATTCCGCCTTCCAAAAGTGACGCTCAATACATTGTTGTAATGCTTCGTCTGTCATTTCTAGCGCGAGCCCTTGCTGCATGGCCACTTTGCCCACCGCGAATGCAATCTTGCGGCTTAGCTCAGCGATACCACTTAGCGGCGGTAATAGTGACCCTTCGCCCGTAATGACCAACGGAGACGCATCGGCGAGTGCATTACTCGCTGCCATTAGCATTTCGTCGCTAATCAGCTTCGCTTTTGATGCTACTACGCCTAAACCAATCCCAGGAAAGATATAAGAATTGTTGCACTGTGCAATCGGATACACCTTACCGTTATATTCTACTGGTTTAAATGGGCTACCGGTGGCAATAACAACTTTGCCCTCTGTCCATTCAATGACTTGTTCCGGGCGCGCTTCAACTTGTCGCGAAGGGTTACTCAATGGGAAGATAATAGGCAACTCACAGTTTTGTTTCATTGCGCGAATCACTTGCTCGGTGAATAATCCCGGCTGCCCTGACACCCCAATGAGAATGTCGGGTTGCGCGCAGTGCATTACATCAAGTAACGAGGCGTAGTCGCCGCTGAACGTCCACTCACTTAGGTCACTCACTTTTTGTTGCAGTGCTTGTTGGAAATCACGAAGCCCTTCCATTCCTTCGGTAAGCAACCCAAAACGGTCAATCATAAACACTTGCTTACGAGCTTGCTCGTCGCTAATCCCTTCAAACACCATTTGCTGAATTAACATTTCAGCAATGCCACAACCTGCTGACCCTGAGCCGACAAACACCACTTTCATATCAGAAAGCTTTTGCTGTTTAGTACGGCATGCCGCTAATATTGTCCCTAGTGTTACTGCAGCAGTACCCTGAATATCATCATTAAAACAGCACACTTCATTGCGATAACGATTAAGTAATGGCATGGCGTTGGGTTGCGCAAAGTCTTCAAATTGAATCATGACCTCAGGCCATCTGCGCTTTACTGCCTGAATGAACATATCAACGAATTCATCATACTCTTCTTGCCCAATGCGTGGGTGACGTGCCCCCATATACATGGGGTCATTCAGAAGTTTTTCGTTATTGGTTCCTACATCCAGCATCACAGGTAAGGTATAAGCTGGGCTTATCCCTCCACATGCGGTGTACAAGGATAACTTTCCAATGGGAATACCCATCCCCCCTATACCTTGGTCTCCAAGGCCCAAGATGCGCTCGCCATCGGTTACCACAATCACTTTAACCTTGCGCTTCGTGGCGTTGCGAACAATGTCGTCTAACTGATGACGCTCTTCATAAGAAACGAATAACCCGCGCGAACTGCGGTATATATCTGAAAACTGCTCACACGCATCCCCTACCGTCGGGGTATAGATGATTGGCATCATCTCGTCGATATGTTTCTGTATTAGGCGATAGAACAAGGTTTCATTGTTGTCTTGTATCGCACGTAAATAGATGTGCTTATTCAATGCCTCGTCGAAACTGCAATATTGCATGTAAGCACGTTCAACCTGCTCTTCAATGGTTTCATAGCGAGGCGGAACCAGCCCTGTAAGGTTAAACGCAGCGCGCTCACGCGCATCAAATGCACTTCCCTTATTAAGCAGGGGTGTCTCTAGCAATGAAGGGCCAGAGTGAGGAATATAAAGATATTGCTGTAAATCTTCTGACATGGGGTTTCCGATTTTATTTTCAGGCAATCAATCACATCAACCAAAGGTGGCGCCCGCAGACGCCATTTTATACTTAAAATATCTCTTCAGGTTCAGGTGCTGTTTTTTGTTCTTCCTCTGCAGGATCAACAACATTATCGTCTCGAATGTATGTTGTTGGTTCGGTTCCTTGCAGGAAATATTCGAATAGTGTCGTATGGTCTGTCCTGCGGGTCAACTTTCCACTGGTACGATCAATGCGAACACGCACGATATTTTCGGGTACTTGAATGGGCGAATAAGGCTTCTGTGCTAGCACATCTTGCATAAATCGTATCCATGCCGGGCCTGCTGCTTTTGCTCCATCTTCAGTACCAACGAGTGCATTGCCAATCCAGTTATACTTTTCAGGGTTGCGATTAACGAGGTTTTGATTACGCGTTGCACGACCAAGTTGACGACTCATATCATCAAAACCCACCCAAGCCGTTGCGACGATATCTCGATGGAATCCACTAAACCATGTATCGCGGGAATCGTTGGTGGTACCTGTCTTACCCGCAATATCGGTACGTTGTAGAATATTGCGAGCACGCCACCCGGTGCCCAGCCAATAGGTCTTTTTACTCCAGTTTCCGTTCGCTCTTACACCTGTTCGCATCATTTCACCTACCAAAAAGGCATTCTGCGTAGTAATAACATGGGGAGCAAGTATCTTCTCTTGTGGTTCTTCACCACCCAGCAATACCTCTTGATTGAGTTCTGCGGCGAGTAACGCTTCGATATCAGCATCTGCAGTATCATCACCATATTGTTCAGCGCCATCCTGCTCAATGTCTTCATCCTCTACGCGTGCTTTTCCTCTCTCACACGTTTCGCATGCCCATACAGGGTTTGCACGCCATAACTCAGTGCCCTGCTCGTCTAACACTTTACTGATGAAGTGTGGGTTAACGAGGTAACCACCATTCGCGATAACGGCCATACCACGAGCCACTTCAAGAGGAGTGTGAGAGCTTGAACCAAGTGACACGGTCTCATCTAACGGAATATCATCTGGGTCAAAACCAAAGCGAGTAAGATAGTCAGCCGTTTTTTTCAAACCCACCCCTCTAAGTAAACGCACCGACACGACGTTTTTTGATTTACCTAAGGCTTTTCGCATTCTTATTGGCCCATCATATTCTGCAGGAGAATTTTGTGGCCGCCATGCTACGCCTGTTGCCGCATTCCACTGATTGATAGGCGCATCATTAATAATAGAAGCCAGTGTATAACCACTCTCTAGCGCTGCAGAGTAAACAAACGGTTTTATGTTTGAGCCAACCTGACGTTTTGCTTGTGTCGCTCTGTTGAATTGACTTTGGTAAAAGCTGTAGCCGCCTACAACTGCCTCTACTGCGCCATTAAGCGGGTTAAGCGCGATAAACGCCCCACTTACCTCTGGCATCTGTGCAATACGCCATTGTCCCTCTTGCTCACGAATGTAAATGATTGCTCCTTCTTGAGTAATGTCCGATGCAATTGTCGGTTCGTTACCCTGCCTGAAGTCAGTGATATACCTACGCGCCCAATCTAACCCGTCCCATGAGATAACACGTGATACTCCATCGGCATCTAATACGGTGATTGCCTGTTCTTCAACGGTTTCTACAACCGCAGGCACGAGAGGTTTAATGTAAGGTACGCTGGCGAGCTCAGATAAGATGTCACTTTTATCCCAATCATCACGCGTCGCTCTAGAAACAACAGGCAACGCCGCCATCGAGGTGCGTGTTGCTGGTGTTATTTGGTCATCCTGTGGTGCGTTCCATAAATAGCCTAATGGACCTTTATAGCCATGTCTTTCATCATAGTCATGAAGATTACGCACGACTGCGCGTTGTGCAGACAGTTGCGTGTCAGACATTGCTGTTGCGTATACTTGATACCCACCCGTTTCAGCCTCTTCTTTGCCATACGTGTCTACCATTTCGTTGTATACAATATCGGCTAAATAGGGGGCATCGACTTCTATTTCGGCACCGTGCTTGCGAGCAGTAACCGGCGCACTGACGGCTTCATCAAACTGAGCCCGTGTAATGTACTCCTCATCTAACATACGCAGTAACACCACGCGACGTCGTTCGATAGAACGCTCGGGGCCACTTATCGGGTTTAGTACCGACGGAGCCTTCGGCAAACCTGCAATTGTAGCCATCTGTGCTAATGTTAAGTTATTGAGTGTAGTGCCATAATACACCTGAGCTGCTGCCCCGAAACCGAACGAACGGTGGCCCAGCTCAATTTTATTAAGGTATAACGCTAAGATTTCGTCTTTAGTGAGGACACGCTCCATATGCAAAGCGATAAAAATTTCTTTCACTTTGCGTATATACGTTTTCTCGCGTGATAAGAAAAAACCGCGGGCGAGCTGCATGGTTAGGGTACTGGCGCCCTGCTTCTTTTCACCCGTAAGAATAAGGCTAACGGCAGCGCGAACAATGCCTATAGGGTCGATACCATAATGATCGTAGAAGCGACTGTCTTCTGTGGCGAGTATGGCGTTAATAAGATCTTGAGGAACATCCTCAAGTTTTACCGGTATCCGCCGTTTAACTCCATACTGGGAAATAAGTTTTCCGTCCTTGGTGTAAATCTGCATCGGTGTTTGCAGACGAACATCCTTAAGGACAGTGACACTTGGTAGTTCAGGTTTGATATAAAAATAAATACCTACAAGCACAGCGCTACCGAGCAGGCCAGAGAGTAAGACGAATAAAATAAAAGGTTTAAAGTACTTCACTGTTCAAGGATACCAAGGCATTTTCGTTGAAATGTCGTATATTTTCATACGTATGTGTTATCAATAGAACCCTAAACATAAAAAATATTGAGTAATATTGTATTTTAACGCTATTAATTTTGAAACTGGACACCTAATTAGATGAAATCGCTGTTCAAAAAAAAGCTGCCCCCCATTGTGGGATTAGATATAGGCACGCGTCAAATAAAAGCGGTATTATTAGAGCAATCCGATAAAGGATATGTGTTGCAGGCGTTCGCGTGCGAACCTATAAAGAAGACTGCTTTCTCTGAACGAGAAGTTAAAGATTATGAAGCCGTCAGCGTAGCACTAAAAAAGGTTCGTAAAAGCTTAAAAACAAAACTAAAGCAGGCAAACATTGCCGTTGCCGGTACCTCAGTCATCAGCAAAATTGTTTATATGGATCCAGATCAGAACGATTTTGAACTCGAAACACAAATTGAAATTGAAGCCGACAGCCTAATTCCATACCCTCTTGAAGAAGTTTACTTAGACTTTGAAGAACTCGGTCCAAGCACTACGCATACAGGAAAAGTAAACGTATTGCTGACCGCCGCCCATAAAGATCTTGTTGACAGTCGCTTATTGCTTGCAAGAGAAGCAAACTTTGAACCTAAAATAGTTGACGTAGAAAACTACGCTATTGGCAATGCCATCGATTTTTTCTATGGTGAGGTGAGTGAAGACACTTCAATATGCAGTGTTAATGTAGGCGCATCGTTACTGCAAATTTGTGTATGGAAGAATGGGAATGTTATTTACAATAAAGAGCATGCCTTTGGTCTGAACCAGCTAATAAGCGATATTAGTGCCATTCATATGCTTGAACGAGATGACGCAGAGACACAACTGTTAGCTGGTACGCTTCCTGCCTCATGGACAGAAGACGCGCTACCTGTATTTGCGGCGAACCTTCAACAGAATATTAATCGTGCATTACAGATGTACATTAGTACGTTACATGCGACACGTCCCGAGAAAATTTTACTTTCAGGTGGTGCGGCAACCATAGCCCCCCTTGTCGACATTTTGCAGCAAGACCTTGGTATTGATATCGAAATATTCAACCCATTTAAGGGGTTAACCATTAACCCTAAACTCGATACCGACAGACTTGAAACCATTGCTCCGCAGCTTACGATAGCCGCAGGCCTAGCAAGTAGGAGCTTTTCACCATGGCACATGTAAACCTACTTCCTTGGCGCGAGAAGCAGCGTCAGTTTCAGAAACAGCAGTATTTAATGGGGTTGTTAGCGGTTGCTGCAATTGTAGGTTTGGCGTTTTGGTTTGTAGGTCAAGCAATTGATCAACAGATCAGCCATCAAAATTCCCGCAATCAATTTCTTACCGCTGAGATTGCCTTACTTGACGCGCAGATAGCTGAAATCCAGAAAGTGAAGGACAGTAAAAGTGCGATTGAGCAAAGAATGGCACTCATCGAACAATTGCAAGCCAGCCGAAATGTCGCACCGGTTGTCTTTAACGAACTTGCCAAACTGGTACCGCAAGGGGTGGCATTTGAAAGTATGAAACGTGTCGGCAATAGCATAGAAATACAAGGCATTAGCGATTCTAACAATCATTTATCAGACTTTATGCGTTCACTTGATGCCTCTGAAGTCTTTGTATCGGCAGAACTATCATCGATAAAATCAGATAGCGCATCTGCCCGCGCCATTAGCAGCTTTACGTTAACGTTTTTAATAAGCCCTACCGTTGCCCCTCTGGGAAAAACGGGTGATGGAGCAAGCAACTAATGAAATTTGACGTATCAAAACTAAAAGAACTGAACGAACTCGACTTCGAGCAAATTGCGATTTGGCCGAAAGAGATTCGCATTGTTGTCGCGGCGTTTGTAGCAATCACTATTGGTGCGCTTAGCTACTATCTACTCGTTAGTCCCAAGCTACCCGTTCTTGATGCCGCTGAACTGAAAGAGCAAGAGCTTAAGTTGCAGTTTGAAGCCAAATACCGTATTGCGGTTAACCTTGAGGCATATAAAGAACAGCTAGCGCGCATAGAAAAAGACTTTTCGAGTATGCTCAAAAGCTTGCCAACCAGCAATGAAACCCCGGGTCTACTTGACGACATTACTTATGGAGGCACAACGTCAGGGCTTACCTTTGAATTACTCAACTGGCAGCAAGAAATTCCAAAAGAATTTTATACTGAACTCCCTATCGAAATGGAAGTAAGCGGTGGTTACCATAATTTTGGTGAATTTGTTTCAAAAGTAGCTGACTTACCGCGTATTGTTACGCTTCACGATTTTGATTTAGCACGTAACGGCAATACGCTGTCGTTGAAATTGCAAGCAAAGACCTATCGGTCGGAAAATAGCTCGTTACAAGTAACGGAGAAACAATAATGCGTATTATGATGCTATTGCCTCTGATGTTGCTTGTAAGCGCCTGTTCACCTAAGCTTGATGACCTACATGGCTACACTGAGAATGTAAAAAATACTGCTGTCGTAAGAATTGAGCCGTATCCGGAGTTTGAAAGTCATCCACCGTTTACCTACAGCGCTCAAGACCTGCGCAGCCCTTTTATCAAGCCTAAAGATAAAACCGCACCGGTCACGCAAGCCCGTCAAGCGAACTGTATGCAACCCGACTTCCAGCGAGCCAAACAAAAGCTTGAAAGTTATGGGCTAGACGCACTGACACTTACCGGCAATTATAAAAGCAATGGTGTGCAATGGGCATTGATACGCAGTAACGACGGAAAGCTGCACAAAATTAAACGTGGTAGCCGAGTAGGTCTGTTCTACGGGAAAGTGACCACCATAACAAAGAATTCAATTACAATTGAGCAGCTCATACCTGATGGCGCAGGTTGCTGGCAACAGAAAGATACCACGTTGGTCACCGCATCAACGTCAGGAGAGTAAGACAATGGCTGAGCGTTATATTTTTAATAAGTCCCTTAATCGCCGTAGTTCGCGATTGTATTGGCTTACCGGTATCTTGGCAGTGCTCTGCGCAGTGCCGTTTTTTACTTCTTCAGCGAATGCGCAAGAGAGCGTATTGTTCGACCCAGATGCTACTAAGCAGGCTGAAAGTATTACTGATATTACACATATCGACTTCACTCGCGACGCGAATCGTACGGGCATTACTACAGTAACCTTTAGTGGCAACAAACCTTCGCCACAGCTTGTAGAATCACAAGGTAAAGTGACTGTTACATTGAAAAATACCGTATTGGCTGACGACCAATTAGTTGAACTTAACGTAGTTGAATTTGCCACACCAGTGTCAGCCATTGAGACCTTTCAAGATGGCAATGATGTGCGTATTGAGGTGCGTTATGAGGGCAATGTTCTTGCTCGTCACAACATAGAAAACGATGTTTTATCAATAGAAATAGAGCCTATGAGTGAAGCGGCTCAGGAAGAACTTGCTGCAAAAAGCAAATACCAAGGTGAACCGATCTCTCTTGATTTTCAAGATGTGCCGGTTCGCCAAGTTTTGCAAATTATTGCTCAGGTCAATGGCTTTAACTTAGTGACTACTGACACGGTAACCGGTAATGTCACCATTAGCCTTTCCGGCGTACCGTGGGATCAGGCGCTTGAAATGATCTTGCGTGTAAAAGGCTTAGATAAGCGTCTCGACGGTAATATCTTATTAATTGCTCCACAAGAGGAGCTTGCCGCTAGAGAAACACAAGCGCTTCAATCTAAAAAGCAAGTCTCAGACTTAGCGCCGCTTCAAACGGTAAATATTGCCATTAACTACGCGAAAGCCGCGTCGCTTGCCACCATACTAAAATCGACAGATGGCGGTATTTTATCAGAACGTGGCGCAGTCACCGTTGACGAACGAACTAACACTTTACTTATCCGCGATACCCTTCCTTCTATCGACGAAGCCCGTAAAATGATTGACGCACTCGATGTGCCCGTTAAACAAGTATTGATTGAAAGCAGAATGGTAACGGTACTAGATAACGTGGATGAGCAGCTTGGTGTACGCTGGGGGTTTAGCGATAAACAAGATGACAATGGCGTGTCGGGCAGCATTGAAGGTGCTAATACGATTGCTGGCGGCACAGTACCAAGCATCACTGACAGGTTGAACGTAAACCTGCCCGTTACCAGTGCTGCAGGCACCATTGGTTTTCAAGTGGCAAGTTTGGTCGATGGAACTATTCTTGATTTAGAACTTTCTGCCCTTGAGTCTGAAAACAAAGGGGAAATTATTGCCAGTCCTCGCATTACTGTTGCCAATCAGCAGGAAGCTTACATTGAACAAGGGACTGAAATCCCTTACGTTCAAGCGACATCAAGCGGCGCAACATCAGTAGAATTTAAGAAGGCGGTATTGTCTTTAAAAGTCACGCCACACATTACGCCTGATAATCGTATTATTCTTGATTTGGTAGTAACACAAGATACGCGAGGTGAAACAGTATCTACATCGACGGGCGATGCCGTGGCCATCGACACACAAGAAATAAAAACCCAAGTATTGGTGGATAACGGAGAAACCATTGTACTTGGTGGTATTTTCCAGCAAACCAGCTCTGATGGCGTAACAAAGGTGCCTTTGTTTGGCGACCTCCCGCTAGTAGGTGCATTATTCAGAAACACCTCTCAGTTACAACAAAAGCGTGAATTACTTATTTTTGTCACACCAAAAATAACCACAGAGCGCCCCTAAGTTTACTCATTCGCACTGGATTATGCGTTTTTCATGCGCATAATCCGTTTTATTTCAATTTTTTTCGTGCAAATTTACACGTATGCGCTATTTGTTGGTAACAACACTTGCATAGCCTTGCATGAAACTGAGATAATCCCCGCCTCGAAATTTTAACGAGGTTTAAGGAGTAGTGCTTATTGGACATTGAATAGGCACGAGTCAATGGGTAGGCTGGTAAGACAACAGTTCATGCCCCTAACATGATTAAGTTGTGATATAAGCAAATATGGCTGAAAAACGTAATATCTTTTTGGTTGGCCCAATGGGTGCTGGCAAAAGCACGATTGGTAGACACCTAGCAGACGAACTTCACCTAGACTTCTATGATTCTGATCAGGAAATTGAGCGCCGTACTGGTGCTGATATTGCCTGGATCTTCGACCTTGAAGGCGAAGACGGATTCCGCAAGCGCGAAGAAGACGTTATTAATGATTTGACAGACAAGCAAGGTATTGTGCTTGCAACAGGCGGTGGCTCTATTGTCACTAAAGCGGTTCGCAATCGTTTATCTGCCCGCGGCATCGTGGTTTATCTTCAAACAACCATCGATAAGCAAGTTGCGCGTACACAACGAGACAAACGTCGCCCATTACTTCAAAACAGTGATCCAGAGCAAGTGCTTCGCGACCTTGCAGAGTCACGCAACCCTATGTATGAAGAAGTTGCTGACTATGTTGTAGATACTGACGACCAATCTGCTCGTGCGGTTGCAAATCAGATTATCGGTAAAATTGGTTTATAAAATATAATATGTAAATGGAGGTGCTACGCCCATGTCAACCTTAACTGTGGAACTTGGCGATCGTAGCTATCCCATACAGATAGAGGCCGGCTTGCTTTCGCAATCTGGCCTTTTTAGATCTTATATTAAAGGTCCTCTTGCGGTAATCATTACTAATGAGACCGTGGCCCCACTTTATCTAGAGAAAGCCATACAAGCATGCGGTGATGTTCAGGTAGAAACCATTATTCTTCCTGATGGCGAACAGTATAAAAGCCTCGAACAATTCAATGTGGTAATGACACGCCTGCTTGAACTAAATGCAGCTCGTGATACTACGCTTATCGCTCTTGGCGGCGGGGTTATTGGTGATTTGTGCGGGTTTGTTGCGGCAACCTATCAACGCGGCGTGCCGTTCATCCAAGTACCGACAACATTGCTTTCTCAAGTTGATTCATCGGTAGGCGGCAAAACCGCGGTGAATCATCCGCTTGGTAAAAACATGATAGGGGCTTTCTATCAGCCTGTTTTTGTCGCCATAGATACCACAACCTTGTCTACGTTACCGGCAAGAGAGTTTGCGGCAGGAATGGCAGAAGTGGTGAAATACGGCATAATCTATGATAGTGATTTTTTCAACTGGCTTGAACAACATGCGCAGTCGTTGAAGGCACTCGACGATGCTATTGTTTCTACCGCTATTCATCGCTGTTGTGCTATTAAAGCAGACGTTGTTGCCAAAGATGAGCGAGAGGGTGGATTAAGAGCCATTCTTAATCTTGGTCACACTTTCGGCCACGCGATTGAAGCAGAGCAAGGTTATGGAAACTGGCTACACGGTGAAGCTGTTG
>Ga0209137_1002377_pt1 | contig 16638 bp, 11 predicted proteins | sample SaaInl5LU_22_DNA_FD_184642 | JGI IMG/M metagenome (GOLD analysis project Ga0209137, IMG submission 184642) | Marine microbial communities from expanding oxygen minimum zones in the Saanich Inlet - ESP_105LU_22_DNA (SPAdes) (version 2) | ecosystem: Environmental > Aquatic > Marine > Intertidal... | reverse complement strand
TGAACTCATGCGTTCTTTGATGGCACGTTCCATACGCAACAAGCCAACACGGAACTGATTTTCCATCAATTCACCAACCGAACGCACGCGACGGTTACCTAAGTTATCAATGTCGTCAATATCACCACGACCATCACGAAGATCGACAAGCGTCTTCATAACTTCAACGATGTCTTCACGGCGCAATACGCGGATATCATCCGGGCAATCCATGTTCAAACGGATATTCATTTTAACCCGACCAACAGATGACAGGTCATAACGCTCACTGTCAAAAAATAGACCCTCGAACAAAGCAGAGGCCGTTTCAGGGGTTGGTGGTTCACCAGGGCGCATGACACGGTAGATCTCTTCTAGCGCGGTGATTTGATCGCTCGATTTATCCGCTTTCAGCGTATTACGCATGAACGGGCCTTTGTTGATCAGATCAATATCTAGAGTATTAATTGTCTCGTAACCAGCCTCCAATAGAGCGGCTAACAATTCTTCGGTAAGCTCATCGCCAGCTTCAGCAAAAATCTCACCCGTCTCCAAATTTACCAATTCATCAGAAACATAACGGCCAATCACCTCTTCATCGCTAACGCGAAGTGTATTTAAGCCGTCTTCTTTTAGCTTACGTGCCATACGCGGCGTTAGCTTACTTCCTGCCTCGACAACAACCTTGCCTGATTTTGCGTCAATCAGATCGTAATTAGGTTTGGTGCCACGGCGTTGCTCAGCAACAAAACCCGTTTCCCAAGCTTCTTTTTTACGAACATAAGAAACTGTACCGTAGAAGGTTTTAAGAATTTCATCGGCATCGAAGCCAAGCGAATAAAGCAAAGCCGTTGCAGGTAGCTTACGACGACGGTCGATACGCACATGCAAAATGTCTTTAGCATCAAATTCAAAATCGAGCCATGAACCGCGATAAGGGATCACACGTGCGGCAAACAACAATTTGCCAGAGACGTGGGTTTTACCTTTGTCATGGTCAAAAAATACGCCCGGGCTACGGTGCATTTGCGAAACAATAACCCGCTCCGTGCCATTCACCACAAACGTACCATTACTGGTCATGAAAGGCAGATCGCCCATATAAACTTCTTGTTCTTTGATGTCTTTAACGGAACGTGCGCCCGTCTCTTCATCGACATCAAAAACAATCAAACGCAAAGTAACCTTGAGAGGCGCAGCAAAGGTCATGCCTCGCTGCTGGCACTCTTCAACATCATATTTCGGCGTTTCAAATTCGTAGGAAACAAATTCCAACATCGACGTATTCGCAAAATCGGAAATTGGGAATACGGATTTAAATACGGATTCAAGTCCGCGCTCGTCGCGTCCAGCTTCAGGCCGATCGACCTGCAAGAACTGATCGTATGAATATTTTTGCACTTCAATAAGGTTTGGCATCTCCACAACTTGTGGAATACGTCCAAAGGAACGGCGAATGCGTTTACGACCAGCGATGGTTTGCGACATGAAATTTCCTCGTCCTAATCAACTGAGCCAGAGGCTCGAACTTACGCCCAAAGGGCAATATTCAAATAGAATATGTGGTGGCCCGAAGGCCACCACACAAAACCTAAAAACCTACTTAAGTTCTACGGTCGCGCCGACAGCTTCAAGCTTAGCTTTAAGCTCTTCAGCTTCGGCTGTTGGTACGTCACCTTTAACTTCTTTAGGTGCGCCTTCAACCAAGTCTTTTGCTTCTTTCAGGCCAAGACCTGTAATCGCGCGGACTTCTTTAATCACGTTGATTTTTTGGTCGCCTGCAGCCGCCAAGACAACTGAGAAGCTGTCTTTAACTTCAGCAACGGCTTCGCCAGCTGCAGCAGGTGCTGCTGCAGCAACAGGTGCAGCGGCAGATACGCCCCATTTTTCTTCGAGAAGCTTAGAAAGCTCCGAAGCTTCAAGGACGGTTAGTGTTGATAGTTCTTCAGCAATCTTTTCTAGATCAGCCATTTCTTTCTCCAATCGTTAAGTTCCGGGAAGTCTACCTCTAGGCAGCTTCGCCTTTCGCAGCCTTCGCTCCCATAACACGTGCCAACTGACCGGCTGGTGCTTGCAACACTCCAGCGACTTTCGTCGCAGGCGCATTGAGCAGACCGACAAGTTTGCCACGAAGCTCGTCCAAGGACGGCAAGGAAGCAAGATTTTTTACGCCTTCAGTGTCAAGGGTAGTCGTACCCATAACACCACCGAGAATGACAAGATTTTCATTCCCTTTTGCAAAATTCGCCGCAATCCGTGGCGCTGCCACTGGATCAGAAGAATAAGCAATAGCCGTTGGCCCTGAGAATAAATCCTCAATGCCTTCAGCCGACGTACCTGCGAGAGCGAGTTTGACCAGACGGTTTTTGGTCACGATAACCGTACCGCCAACTTCTGCCATTTTGTTGCGTAAATCACTGATTTCAGCAACAGATAGTCCGGAATAGTGGGTTACTACGATCACACCAGCATCGTTAAAGATGCTGTTATATTGTGATACGAGCTCTGTTTTTTCAGCTCTATCCACTGTTCACTCTCCATTCGCACAACCCCTGTGCGCTTAGGGGCGGGTCGGGAAATTCCCTTCCGCCGGTTCGGAATTGTCGGCTATACCCTTTATCCATTTAGTCAGACAAAGCGTAAAACCAACGCTCTTTCTGTCCCGGGCCCAGCCCCAAAGCTTGTTACCAAGCTCTAAACTGATCTCCCGCCTCATGCTGGCAATTAAGCGAGGAAATCCCCACACCAGCAGTCTCGGACAGGTGGGGGCGGATGCCCCCAATTACCCCACAAAGCGGGGCAATTTTCTTTTAATCAGGCTTCAATACCTGATAGATCTACACGCACGCCCGGCCCCATTGTGGAGCTAATCGCGAGACGTTTTAAATATGTACCTTTGGCACCCGTAGGTCGGGCTTTCTGAATGGCCGAGACAAGGGCTTTCAAGTTGCCTTCAATCTGCTCTTCAGAGAAGCTTGCTTTACCAATACCTGCGTGAATAATGCCTTCTTTTTCAACGCGGAATTCGACCGCACCGCCCTTGGCTGCGCGGATTGCGTCTGCAACATCAGCCGTCACCGTTCCAACTTTTGGGTTTGGCATAAGGTTACGTGGGCCAAGAATTTTACCCAAGCGACCAACGACTGGCATCATATCAGGCGTCGCGATACAACGATCAAAGTCGATCGTGCCGCCCTGAACGATTTCCATCAGATCTTCTGCACCAACAATATCTGCACCAGCGGCTTTAGCTTCATCAGCCTTATCACCACGTGCAAAAACTGCAACCCGCAAAGTCTTACCAGAACCATTTGGTAGCTCGACAACACCACGAACCATCTGGTCCGCATGGCGTGGGTCAACACCCAAATTCAAAGCCACTTCAACCGTCTCATCGAACTTCGCGGATGCGTTGCCCTTTATTAGCTTGATGGCCTCATCCAATGGATAAAGCTTTTTCTTATCGACAGCACTGCGCGCTGCACCAATTCTTTTACCGTGATTTGCCATTAGCCAGTCACCTCCAAGCCCATCGCACGAGCTGATCCAGCGATCATTTTCGCGCCCTGCTCTACATCTTCTGTATTTAAGTCTTTCAATTTCTCGCGCGCGATATCGCGGCACTGATCCATTGAGACTGAACCCGCAACTTCACGCCCTGGAGCCGTTCCACCTTTTTCCAACTTAGCGGCCTTCTTAAGGAAATAAGAAGCAGGTGGCGTTTTGGTTTCAAACGTAAACGACTTATCTTCAAAAATCGTAATGATTGTAGGAATAGGCATTCCAGCTTCCATGTCCTGCGTCTTCGCATTGAAAGCCTTACAAAATTCCATAATGTTCAAGCCGCGTTGACCCAATGCAGGGCCAATTGGCGGCGACGGTGTTGCTTTGTTAGCAGGCACCTGAAGCTTCAGGTAACCAGATATTTTCTTCGCCATCTATCGTTCCTTTCGTAAATCCACATTTGTGGATGATTTGACGATCGTGGTTGGTGGTTCGGTATATAGCTTCTACCTCCCACCGCGGTACTCAGTGAAATATAGCTAGACCTTTTCGACCTGCCCATATTCCAATTCAACCGGAGTAGCCCGGCCAAAAATTGACACAGCGACTTTGAGCCGTGCCTTCTCTTCGTCGACTTCTTCGACTAAGCCATTAAAGGATGCGAATGGGCCATCCGACACGCGAACTTGTTCACCAATTTGAAACAAGATAGCTGGACGTGGACGCTCAACACCCTCTTGAACCTGATTAACGATGCGATCAACCTCACCTTGCGTAATCGGCGAAGGCTTGTTTTGCGCACCCAAAAACCCGGTCACTTTTGGTGTGTTTTTGACTAGATGATAGGCTTCATCCGTCATATCCATCTTCACCAAAACATAGCCAGGGAAAAACTTACGTTCTGCATTCACGCGACGCCCGCGACGCATTTCAACAACTTCTTCAGTTGGCACCAAAATTTCTTCAAAACTATCGGAAAGTCCAGCTGAGGCCGCACCCTCTTCTATCGAGTCAGCAACTTTTTGCTCGAAATTCGAATATGCATGCACGATATACCAATGCTTCGCCATATTTTTAGCCCACCAGATTCAGCAAGAACGACACCAACCAACCAAGAATTTGATCGGCAACAAAGAAAAAGATCGAAGCTAAAACAGCAAGAATAAACACCATAACAGTTGTTACGAGTGTCTCATTGCGTGTTGGCCACGTGACCTTACGCGCTTCAGCGCGAACTTCTTGAGCAAATTTAAATGGATTTGCCATAATATAATTACGTCCCATATTGCGGTTTCAAACAGAAACCTCTCAAGAAATCAAATCGTTAGGTCAAAAACCCTTAAACTAACGACACATTTGCCAATTTCGTGGCAGGAGTGGAGGGGCTCGAACCCACGACCCCCGGTTTTGGAGACCGGTGCTCTACCAATTGAGCTACACTCCTACATTATTAGAGGTGATATATCACGTCTATGCCCGAAATCAACGCCACAATCTAGTCATGGCAAAATTTGGAGCCCGCAAGCGAGCCCCAAACCAATTCTTTAAGCGATGATTGAAGATACGACGCCGGCGCCAACCGTACGGCCACCTTCGCGGATCGCAAAGCGGAGTTTCTCTTCCATCGCAATTGGAACGATCAACTCAACTTCCATCTCAACATTATCTCCAGGCATAACCATCTCAACGCCTGCAGCAAGACTACATACACCCGTCACGTCCGTCGTACGGAAGTAAAACTGGGGACGATAATTCGTAAAGAATGGCGTGTGACGACCACCCTCTTCTTTCGTCAAAATATAAGCCTCGGCCTTAAACTTCGTATGCGGCGTAATCGAACCCGGCGCACACAATACCTGACCGCGCTCAACGTCTTCACGCTTCGTACCACGAAGAAGAACACCAACATTGTCGCCAGCTTCACCGCTATCCAACAATTTACGGAACATCTCAACGCCCGTACATATCGTTTTTTGCGTGTCACGAACGCCAACAATCTCAATCTCATCACCAACATTGATAATACCGCGCTCAATACGACCAGTTACAACCGTACCGCGACCGGAAATCGAGAAAACATCCTCAATCGGCATCAAAAATGGCAAGTTCTTCGGACGCTCTGGCTGTGGAATATAAGCATCAACAGCTTCCATAAGCGCCAAGATTGATGATTTACCAATCTCATCGTCACGACCTTCAAGAGCTGCCAATGCAGAACCCTTAACAATCGGAATATCATCACCAGGAAACTCATAAGAAGATAGAAGATCACGGATTTCCATCTCTACAAGCTCCAAAAGCTCCTCGTCATCAACCTGATCAACTTTATTCAGATAAACAACAAGCGCTGGAACACCAACCTGACGAGCAAGCAAAATGTGCTCGCGTGTCTGAGGCATAGGACCATCCGCAGCATTAACAACCAAGATGCCACCATCCATTTGCGCAGCGCCTGTGATCATGTTCTTCACATAGTCGGCGTGGCCAGGACAATCAACGTGTGCGTAGTGACGGTTTGCCGTCTCATACTCAACGTGAGCTGTAGAAATCGTAATACCACGGGCCTTTTCTTCAGGCGCCTTATCAATATCAGCATAATCAGAGAAAGACGCGCCACCCGTTTCAGCCAATACTTTCGTAATTGCTGCTGTCAGCGTCGTCTTACCGTGGTCAACGTGACCAACTGTACCAATATTACAATGCGGCTTATTCCGCTCAAATTTCTCTTTTCCCATGCTCTCTTCTCCGTCACTTGCCCAACAGGGCGATTAAGCCATTTTCGCAATCACTTCGTCGGCTACCGCTTGCGGTACCGGTTCGTAGTGATCAAATTGCATTGAATATTGCGCGCGACCTTGGGTCATAGAACGCAATGTATTAACATAACCAAACATATTGGCGAGCGGCACCATCGCATTTACAACAGCCGCATTACCACGCGCCTCTGTACCACGAACCTGACCACGGCGACTGTTCAAGTCACCAATCACGTCACCCATGTGCTCTTCAGGTGTAACCACTTCAACCGCCATCATTGGCTCTAGAAGTTTCGCACCCGCGTCACGAGAGGCTTCGCGGAAAGCTGCACGAGCAGCAATTTCAAAAGCCATAACACTCGAGTCAACATCATGGTAAGCGCCGTCAATCAAACGAACCTTGAAATCGATCATCGGGAAGCCAGCAAGAACACCGTTTTCACGAACACTCTCGATACCTTTTTCAACACCCGGAATATATTCACGAGGAATAGACCCACCAACGATTTTATTTTCAAATTCATAACCGCCGCCGGCTTCAAGAGGCTCAATAACCATCTTAACGCGCGCGAACTGACCAGAACCACCAGTTTGTTTCTTGTGTGTGTAATCAACTTCAGTAAGTTTCGTGAACGTCTCACGATAAGCAACCTGAGGCGCACCAACATTCGCTTCAACCTTAAACTCACGACGCATACGGTCGACAAGAATATCAAGGTGCAACTCGCCCATTCCGGCGATAATTGTTTGGCCACTTTCTTCATCACTTGAAACTCGGAAAGAAGGATCTTCTTGAGCCAAACGGTTCAACGCTAGACCCATTTTTTCCTGATCGCCTTTGGTTTTAGGCTCAACAGCAACCTGAATAACCGGCTCTGGGAATTCCATACGTTCCAAGATAACTGGGCTGTCAACGGCACAAAGTGTATCACCCGTTGTTGTGTCTTTCATACCAACTAGCGCTACGATATCGCCAGCATATGCCTCTTTAAGCTCTTCACGTGAGTTCGCATGCATTTGCAACATACGACCAATACGCTCGCGCTTGTCTTTAACCGTATTTAAAACAGTCACGCCGCCCTCAAGCTTACCAGAATAAATCCGGGCGAAAGTCAACGAACCAACGAATGGGTCATTAGCAATTTTGAAGGCCAACATTGAAAGCGGCTCATCGTCTGCCGAACGACGAACAACTGCTGCGTCCGTTTTCGCATCGATACCTTGAATAGCTTCAACATCAAGTGGCGACGGCATAAAATCAACAACCGCATCCAACAATGTCTGAACGCCCTTGTTCTTAAAGGCTGTACCGCAAAGTACAGGAACGAAACTTTGATTGATTGTGCCTTTGCGAATACATTTTTTCAATGTCTCTTCGTCTGGCTCGTTGCCCTCAAGATAGGCTTCCATGACGGCATCGTCCATTTCGACAGCGGCATCCAAAAGTTCAGCGCGATAGCTTTCGGCCTTTTCTTTTAGGTCGTCGCGAATATCCAAATATTCAAATTCCGCACCGAGATTTTCGTCTTTCCAGACAATCTCTTTCATTTTCAGCAGATCAACAACACCTTCGAATTCGCTTTCAGCACCGATTGGCAACTGAAGCACAAGTGCATTTGAACCAAGACGGTCTTTTATCATGTCGACGCAACGGTAAAAATTGGCGCCCGTACGGTCCATTTTGTTGACAAAACACATCCGAGGAACGCTATATTTATCAGCCTGCCGCCAAACTGTCTCAGACTGAGGCTCAACACCAGCAACCGAGTCAAATACGGCAACCGCACCATCAAGAACCCGCAAAGAACGTTCAACTTCAATCGTGAAATCAACGTGTCCAGGTGTGTCAATGATGTTGATACGCTTATCGTTCCAAAAACAGGTGGTCGCAGCTGACGTGATCGTAATACCACGCTCTTGCTCTTGTTCCATCCAGTCCATCGTTGCCGCACCGTCATGGACTTCACCAATCTTGTAGCTAACACCCGTGTAATAAAGGATACGCTCTGTCGTCGTGGTCTTACCCGCATCAATATGCGCCATAATTCCAATGTTACGATAATCTTCAAGTGGGGTATTGCGAGCCATTTTCTATACTTTCCAGACTTACCAGCGATAATGCGAGAATGCGCGGTTGGCTTCTGCCATACGGTGCGTATCTTCGCGCTTTTTAACTGCGGAACCGCGATTGCTTACTGCATCCATTAACTCAGCAGCCAAACGCTCTTCCATCGTGTTTTCATTACGACCGCGAGCGGCGTTAATGATCCAACGAATTGCCAATGCTTGTTTACGCTCTGCACGCACCTCAACAGGTACCTGATAGGTAGCACCACCAACGCGGCGCGAACGCACCTCAGCGGATGGCATCACATTCTCAAGAGCTTCGTGAAATATGGAGATAGGCTCACGCTTAAGCTTCTCTTCAGCGCGCGACAAGGCGCTATACAAAATTCCTTCAGCGGTAGATTTCTTACCGTGAAGCATCAAGCTGTTCATGAATTTCGTAAGAACAACGTCGCCATATTTGGCGTCCGGGTTGACCTCACGTTTTTCTGCGCTGTGACGACGGGACATAGTATCTCCTTACTTAGGACGCTTAGCGCCATATTTAGAGCGGCGCTGACGGCGATCTTTAACACCCTGTGTGTCCAAGGTGCCGCGAATGATGTGGTAACGAACACCAGGCAAGTCTTTTACACGACCACCACGGATCATGACGACCGAGTGTTCTTGCAAATTGTGACCTTCGCCAGGGATGTAACTGGTAACTTCGAAGCCATTCGTCAAACGAACCCGAGCTACTTTACGTAGAGCCGAGTTCGGTTTTTTCGGTGTCGTCGTATAAACGCGAGTGCAAACACCACGCTTTTGAGGACATGCTTCCATTGCAGGCACTTTGTTGCGCCTTACTTGCTTTACCCGCGGTTTGCGGATCAATTGGTTAATTGTAGGCATATTGCCGACGCTCCATAAACAAAAGGCCCTTTTGAAACAGCTTTATCGCTATTTCGAGCCTCAAAAAAAACAGACTTATGCCTGTTCTTCGTTAAGCAGAGGATTCCTAAGAATCATGCACCCAATAATTCACTCCAGATTTAACAACAGCGTTTGAGCTTTTCGAACTGGAACTTAGGTCGTTCCGTTGCGCGTTAACCCACAGGCCTGCTACTAAAGTAAGCGTGTAGTACGAGATACATGCCGCCGCGTCAACCCAATAAACCCGAGAATTTCAATAAACGCGCAAAAAACCATTAAAAAAGGCCGGGTTAAACCCGACCTTCTTAATATTTGCCAATTTTAGCTAAATCCAACCTATTTAAGACCTAAGTTTGGACTTTTACAGCCAAAAACCAAGCGCAACCATCAGCGATTCTCGAATCGCTGATATGACCTAAAGCTCAGCTTCAACAGGCGTTTCTTCAATCGTAGCCGGCGCATTCGCCGCAGCAAGTTCTGCATCACGGTCGGTAGCTTCTACTTTCAGACGCTGCATAAGCCCACCGGTACCAGCTGGAATCAAGCGACCAACAATCACATTCTCTTTTAGACCGATTAACTGGTCATATTTGCCGTTTATAGCAGCTTCCGTGAGCACACGTGTTGTCTCTTGGAAAGATGCGGCAGAGATAAAGGAACGCGTTTGTAGAGACGCTTTCGTGATACCCAACAAAATAGGCTTACCAGTAGGCGCTTGTTTGCCTTCTGCTTCAAGTTTAGCAACCGCTTCATCAAATTCATGACGATCGATCTGCTCATCTTTCAAGAAATCACTGTCACCAATCGAGACAACCTCAATTTTCTGCAACATTTGACGGACAATCACTTCGATGTGCTTGTCGTTGATCGTCACGCCTTGCAGACGGTATACATCCTGAATTTCGTTGACCAAGTAAGCCGCCAGCTCTTCGACACCCGAAATAGCCAGAATGTCATGCGGTGCAGGGTTACCATCAACCAGATAATCACCCTTTTCGATGATGTCACCCTCTTGGACAGATAAATGCTTAACCCGAGGCACCATATATTCAACTGGCTCAACATCTGCCTCAAGCGGCTGAACAATAATCCGGCGCTTATTCTTAAAGTCGCGACCGAATTCAACCTTACCCGTAATTTCGGCAATGATTGCGTGATCCTTCGGACGGCGTGCTTCAAATAGTTCAGCAACCCGCGGAAGACCGCCGGTAATATCACTGGACGTTGCACCTTCTGTCGGGATACGAGCAATCGTATCACCGGCAGCAACGATCGCGCCATTATCAACGGACAAAATAGCCCCTGCAGCCAACATAAAGCGAGCATCGGTTCCGTTCGCGAGTTTAAGGACTTCGCCATCTTCACCTTTGATAACCAATGCTGGACGCAATTCAGAGCCCTTCATCGCGGTGCTGTGATCAATCACAACACGCTGCGAGATACCCGTAGCTTCATCTGACGTTTCGGTTACCGTTACCCCGTCAACAACGTCTTCGAATGAAACTTCACCTTTAACTTCCGTCATAATCGGAATGGCATAAGGTTCCCATTCAGCCAAACGATCGCCACGGCCAACAGTTGCACCCTCTTTAACCCGAAGCCTAGAACCATAAGATAGTTTATGGCTCGCACGTTCCAGCCCGTTCGCGTCAATGATTTTAATGGAAACATTACGTCCCATAACAACCTGACGGCCTTGGCTATCTTCAACGATATTTGGGTTTTCGAATCGAACTTTACCTTCAGCATTCGATTCAACGAAAGATTGGTCAACAACCTGCGCCGTACCACCAATGTGGAATGTACGCATAGTTAGCTGCGTACCCGGCTCACCGATTGACTGAGCCGCGATAACGCCAACAGCTTCACCAATATTTACCGGTGTACCACGTGCCAAGTCACGACCATAACATTTACCGCAAACGCCCGTCTTGCTCTCACAAGTCAAAACTGAGCGAATACGAATGCTAACGAGGTTCGCTTCCTCAATAGGGCCCATGTCGCTTTCAACGATCATCGCGTCTTTGCTTACAATCAATTCTCCGGATGCAGGGTTCACCACATCATCGGCAGGGAAACGACCAAGAACACGATCGGAAATTGACGTAATCACCTCACCGGCTTCAACCACAGCCGCCACCGTAATGCCGCCTGTCGTTCCGCAATCAGGTTCGTTGATGATGCTATCTTGCGCCACGTCAACCAAACGACGGGTCAGATAACCAGAGTTCGCTGTTTTCAAAGCTGTATCAGCCAGACCTTTACGCGCCCCGTGAGTTGAGTTGAAATACTCAAGAACTGTCAAACCTTCTTTAAAGTTTGATATAATGGGTGTTTCAATAATTTCACCAGATGGTTTCGCCATCAAGCCACGCATACCAGCCAACTGCTTCATCTGAGCAGGTGAACCACGCGCGCCTGAGTGAGACATCATGTAGATCGAGTTGATAAAGCGATTATCGTCTTTCGCATCATCTTCACTCACTGTCGAAATTTTTCCCATCATTGCATCAGCAACACGGTCCGTACAACGTGCCCAAGCATCAACAACTTTGTTGTACTTCTCACCTTGTGTAATCAGACCATCAATATACTGCTGCTCATACTCTTTAACGAGCGCACCCGTTTCAGCCAATAAGTCAGATTTCTGCTCAGGGATAACCATGTCATCTTTACCGAACGAGATACCCGCGCGACACGCCTGACGGAAGCCAAGAACCATGATGTGATCACAGAAAAGAACTGTTTCTTTCTGACCACAGTGACGATAAACAGCGTCAATAACTTTCGAAATTTCTTTCTTCGTCATCAAACGGTTAACCGTCTCAAACGGCAAGCTCGCGTGGCGAGGTAGCTCCTGCCACAGCAACAGACGACCCGGCGTTGTATCGACAAGGCGGGACACAAGTTCCCCCTCTGCATTATACTCTTCGATACGTGCTTTGATCTTGGTGTGCATGGTTACGAACTTGTTATCAAGCGCGTGTTGCAGCTCATCCAAGCCACTGATCGCTAGACCTTCGCCTGACATGCCATCGCGTTCCAAGGTCGTGTAATAAAGACCCAAAACAATATCCTGAGACGGAACAATAATCGGCGCGCCATTCGCTGGGTGCAGAATGTTATTCGTAGACATCATCAAAACACGTGCTTCAAGCTGGGCTTCCAAGGATAGCGGAACGTGAACCGCCATTTGGTCGCCATCAAAGTCAGCATTAAACGCCGCACAAACAAGCGGGTGAAGCTGAATAGCTTTACCTTCAATCAGTGTCGGTTCAAAAGCCTGAACCCCCAAACGGTGAAGTGTTGGCGCGCGGTTAAGAAGAACTGGGTGTTCACGAATAACTTCATCGAGAATATCCCAAACCTCAGGACGTGCTTTTTCAACCATCTTCTTGGATTGTTTGACCGTCGCAGAGAGACCTTTGGCTTCCAAACGCGAATAAATAAACGGCTTGAAAAGCTCAAGCGCCATTTGCTTCGGCAATCCACACTGATGCAATTTCAACTCAGGCCCCACAACGATAACCGAACGTCCAGAATAGTCGACGCGCTTACCAAGTAAGTTTTGACGGAAACGGCCCTGCTTGCCTTTCAGCATATCCGATAAGGATTTCAGAGGACGCTTATTACCACCCGTAATCACGCGGCCACGACGACCATTATCAAACAACGCATCCACAGATTCTTGCAACATGCGCTTTTCGTTACGCACGATGATGTCCGGAGCACGAAGCTCAATCAAGCGCTTCAAACGGTTGTTACGGTTGATCACACGACGATATAGGTCGTTCAAATCAGATGTCGCAAAACGACCACCATCTAGCGGTACGAGAGGACGAAGTTCTGGCGGAATAACCGGTACAACATTTAAGATCATCCACTCAGGACGACCACCAGAACGGATAAACGCTTCAACAACTTTCAAGCGTTTTGCCAATTTTTTCGGCTTCAATTCAGTTGTCGCTTCAGCAATCTCAATACGAAGGCGATCGCGCAGAGCTTCAAGATCAAGCTCTTCCAACATTTTACGAACGGCCTCGGCACCAATTCCAGCTAAGAAGCTATCTTCACCAAAATCATCTTGCGCCTGCATATACTCTTCTTCGGTCAGCAACTGATTTTGCTTGAGCGATGATAGCATTGGGTCAAGAACAATAAATTGTTCAAAATACAGAACGCGCTCTAGATCCTTCAACGTCATATCCAGCAACAAACCAATCCGGCTTGGCAATGACTTCAAGAACCAAATATGTGCAACCGGAGCGGCAAGCTCAATGTGGCCCATACGTTCACGACGTACTTTAGTAAGCGTAACTTCGACACCACATTTTTCACAAATGATGCCTTTATATTTCATGCGCTTATATTTACCACAAAGACATTCATAATCTTTTATTGGACCAAAAATACGGGCGCAAAAAAGACCGTCACGCTCTGGCTTGAACGTACGATAATTGATCGTTTCCGGTTTCTTAATCTCACCATAAGACCAAGAGAGTATTTTCTCTGGGCTGGCAATAGAAATACGAATTTGATCAAAGGCCTGTTGGTTGGCCTGCGGGTTAAAAATATTCATGACCTCATGGTTCATGTGCTAACTCCTAAATATGCCGTCTCGAAAGACGCGTAATTTAATGTTCTTTGCTGTCGCTCGTCAGTTCAATATTCAAACCAAGAGAACGAATTTCTTTAACCAAGACGTTGAAACTTTCAGGAATACCTGCCTCGAAAGTATCGTCACCGCGAACAATCGCTTCGTACACTTTTGTACGACCTGCCACGTCATCCGATTTCACTGTCAACATTTCTTGGAGCGTATAGGCGGCACCGTAAGCTTCTAGAGCCCAGACCTCCATCTCTCCGAAACGCTGACCACCAAACTGTGCTTTACCACCCAATGGCTGTTGCGTAACCAAACTATATGGACCGATAGAGCGAGCATGGATCTTGTCATCAACCAAGTGGTGGAGTTTCAACATATAGATGTAACCCACCGTGACTTTACGGTCGAAGTGCTCACCGGTACGACCATCACGAAGCTGAACCTGACCGGACGCATCGACGCCTGCCGCATTCAGCATTTCGACAATGTCTGCCTCATGCGCACCATCAAAAACTGGTGTCGCAATCGGTACGCCCTTACGAAGCGTTTGGCTCATTTCGATCATTTGCCCGTCATCCATCTTGGCAATATCATCATCTTCGGAGTAAACGCTATCGAGAATAGCGCGCAGCTCTTCAACTTTGCCCTGCTGCTCATAGACGGTTAACGCCGCATTGATCTGCTTACCAATATTTGCACAAGCCCAACCCATATGGGTTTCCAAAATCTGCCCCACGTTCATCCGGCTTGGAACACCGAGTGGATTGAGAACGATATCGACCTGCGTACCATCATCAAGATAAGGCATGTCTTCAACCGGCATAATGCGACTGATGACACCTTTGTTACCGTGACGACCAGCCATTTTGTCACCTGGCTGAAGCTTACGCTTAATCGCCACATAGACTTTGACCATTTTCATAACGCCAGGCGGTAGTTCATCACCACGCTGAAGCTTGTCGACTTTATCTTCAAAACGCGCTTCTAGAGCTCCTTTTGCGGCATCAAACTGCTTCTTGATAGCCTCAAATTCGGTCATAGCCGCATCGTTCTTCAGAGCGATCTGCCACCACTGGCTTTTCGGTAAATCATCCAACATCGCTTGCGTGATTTTGGCATCGGCATCGATACCTTTCACAGCCGTAGCGGATTGCTTACCAACCAATAATGTATTCAAACGGTCGAAAACGTTACGCTGAAGAATGTTCATCTCGTCGTCGCGGTCTTTAGCAAGCAACTCAATCTCTTCACGCTCAATAGCCTGCGCCCGCTCATCTTTATCAATACCGTGACGGTTGAAGACACGAACCTCCACAACCGTTCCGAAAGTGCCGGGTGGTAATTTTAGAGATGTGTCACGAACATCAGAGGCCTTCTCACCAAAAATGGCACGAAGAAGTTTTTCTTCCGGTGTCATTGGGCTTTCGCCTTTTGGTGTGATCTTCCCGACGAGAATATCACCCGGGTGAACTTCAGCGCCAATATAAACGATACCCGCTTCATCCAAATTGCCGAGAGCTTCCTCACCAACATTTGGAATATCACGCGTGATTTCTTCCGGACCTAATTTCGTGTCCCGCGCCATGATCTCAAATTCTTCAATATGGATCGACGTAAACACGTCATCACGCACGATGCGCTCAGAGATCAAAATCGAATCCTCGAAGTTATAACCATTCCACGGCATGAATGCCGTTAGAACGTTACGACCAAGCGCCAATTCACCAAGCTCTGTAGATGGGCCATCGGCCACCACATCGCCCTGAGCGACCATATCACCAACCCGAACAAGTGGGCGCTGGTTGATACAAGTAGACTGGTTTGAACGCTGGAATTTGCGAAGATTATAAATATCCACGCCCGACTTCGACGCATCCGTCTCTTCCGTTGCGCGAATAACGATACGTGTCGCGTCAACCTGATCGACTACACCGGAACGACGCGCCGTAATCGCCGCACCACTATCGCGTGCCACAACTTCTTCCATACCGGTTCCGACGAGCGGTGCTTCCGCTTGCAACAGTGGAACAGCCTGACGTTGCATGTTTGACCCCATCAATGCGCGGTTCGCGTCATCGTTTTCAAGGAATGGGATCAAGGCAGCCGCTACAGAAACAATCTGCTTCGGCGATACATCCATCAAATCGACCATGTCTGGAGTTACCAGTTCAAAGTCTCCATTAACACGACAGTTAACAAGCTCTTCTTCAATCGCGCCATTGGCACCAATTGTGATACTGGCTTGCGCAACTTTGAAGCGAGCCTCTTCCATTGCTGAAAGATAAATAACTTCATCCGTTACTCTGCCACCTTCAACGCGACGGTATGGGCTTTCAATGAAGCCATATTTATTGACACGAGCGAATGTCGCCAGAGAGTTAATCAGACCAATATTTGGTCCTTCCGGTGTTTCAATCGGGCAAATCCGACCATAATGCGTTGGATGCACGTCACGGACTTCAAAGCCAGCTCGTTCGCGTGTCAAACCGCCCGGGCCAAGCGCCGAAAGGCGACGTTTATGCGTAATTTCAGACAATGGATTCGTTTGGTCCATGAACTGTGACAACTGAGAGGATCCGAAGAACTCACGAACAGCGGCAGCAACAGGTTTCGCGTTAATCAAATCCTGCGGCATCACAGTATCAATATCGACTGAACTCATGCGTTCTTTGATGGCACGTTCCATACGCAACAAGCCAACACGGAACTGATTTTCCATCAATTCACCAACCGAACGCACGCGACGGTTACCTAAGTTATCAATGTCGTCAATATCACCTCGACCATCACGAAGATCGACAAGCGTCTTCATAA
>Ga0209137_1002375_pt1 | contig 16642 bp, 14 predicted proteins | sample SaaInl5LU_22_DNA_FD_184642 | JGI IMG/M metagenome (GOLD analysis project Ga0209137, IMG submission 184642) | Marine microbial communities from expanding oxygen minimum zones in the Saanich Inlet - ESP_105LU_22_DNA (SPAdes) (version 2) | ecosystem: Environmental > Aquatic > Marine > Intertidal... | reverse complement strand
GGTCACAATCACCTTGCTCCAGTCCAAGTCCTGATGTGACAGGCGCTGAAACAAGCCAGCCGGTGTACGACCGCCTGAAACAACTAAACAACCGACACCACGCTCTTTAATACCCGCATCAAGCAACGCAACAATACGGTCCGTTAGTGCGCTTTCCAGCTCACTGCGCGTTTCAAAATTGAGTTTGTTGACCATCGTAGATTACTCCTCGTGCCAAGAGCGGCCATCGCGCTCTATCAACGCAATCGAACCGATTGGGCCCCAGGTACCGGCGTTGTAATGTTTCACCTCATCACCAGTCTCCTCCCAAGCGTCGATCAACTGATCACACCAAGTCCAAGAGGCTTCGATCTCGTCGCGACGCACGAACAGCGACTGATCACCGACCATCGACTCAAGCAACAGACGCTCATAAGCATCCGGCGTGCGGTGATTCGGATCATCGCTGGTGAAGTCCAGATTCAACGCACGGTTCTGCAGGTTAAGCCCCTCGGTCATACCCAACTGCTTCATAACCACATGCAGACGGATGCCCTCGTCGGGCTGCAGACGAATCACCAGACGGTTAGAGACCATACCCTGCTGTTTCTTATCAAAGATGTAGTGCGGGTTGTTCTTGTAGACAACCACAATCTCGGTCATCTTCTCAGGCATGCGCTTACCGGTACGTAGGTAGAAAGGCACACCCGCCCAACGCCAGTTATCGACGTTGACACGCAGCGACACGAAGGTTTCTGTATTGGACTGCGACTGACCGCCGCCATCCTCTTCGCTGTAACCCACCACGGCTTTGCCATCGATAGAACCCGCGGCGTACTGACCACGCACGGCGCGCTTATGTACGTTAGTGCTATCAATTGGGTGCAGCGCTTTAAGTACACGCACTTTCTCGTCGCGTACTGAGTCCGCATCCAGTTTGCTGGGCGGGTTCATCGCGACCATACAGAGCAGCTGCAGCAGGTGGTTCTGTACCATATCGCGCATCTGCCCCACTTTGTCGTAGTAGCTGTAACGGCCCTCGAGGCCCACAGTTTCCGCAACCGTAATCTGTACATGATCAATGGCGTGGTTGTTCCACTGCGAGTTGAATAGGTTATTGGCAAAACGCAACGCTAGCAGGTTCTGCACCGTATCCTTACCGAGGTAGTGGTCGATACGGTAAATGCGGTTCTCGTTGAAGTAAGCCGCGACAGTGTCGTTAATCACTTTTGAGCTTTCGAGATCGTGGCCGATCGGCTTCTCAAGCACGATGCGCGTCTCGTCGTTGATCAGCTCGGCGTAGCTGAGGTTTTTACAGATATCGCCAAACACCGAGGGCGGCGTTGCGAGATAATTCACCATCACACGCTTAGACTGGTCAATCGCCTTGCCAAGCTTTTTAAAGTCATCCGGTGCAGTCATGTCGACTTTAACGTAGTCTAACCGCGCACTGAAACGCGCCCAGGCCTCTCCGGTCAACTCGCCCTCTTTCAAGAAACGCTTCAGCGTCGCTTCAACCTGCGCAACAAACTCATCTTGTGACCAATCCGCACGGGCTACACCGACAATACGACTATCAGGATTAAGCAGCGCAGCGACATCAAGCTGGTACAATGCTGGAAACAGCTTACGCATCGCCAGATCGCCCTTCGCGCCGAACAGCACAAAATCACAGGCCTTGTGCATCTCGTGGGACATGGTCAAACTCCTATATTTGCTACCCAGTGCCAGACTCATGTCTCGAGGCAAACCAAGTACGTAAAAAACTTACTAAATTTTATAACACTCGGTAACTGAAGGCTAGTTCTAGCCCGATATCGTAAACTGGATCTTTATTCGGATTAAAACGTTTTATATCAATCACTTATAAAATAACTTAATCGTTTTAGAAAAAACAAGCCATAAAGCATCCAAATCAATATAATGTAATTTTAATACTTATAGGGCCGAAACCATGAACAGCAGTGCAATATTAGACCGGTTAGCCAGCAGTCCACTCGAGACCGTAGAACTTGAATTCGGCCATTCTCGGGCACTGCTTACGCTGCAAGGGGCTCATCTGATTAGCTACAAGCAATCAGGCGAGGAACGTCTCTGGATGAGCCCGAAAACACTGTTTGAACCGAATCAACCCATTCGTGGCGGGGTTCCAATCTGCTGGCCATGGTTTGGCCCTCATGGCACTGACTCAATCCGTCCAGCGCACGGCTTCGCCCGTACTTCCGGTTGGCAACTGCTCGAGCAGAGTTCAACACCGGAGTCAGCAATGCTGCGCCTGGGATTCAGCAGCACCGACACTGACTACCCGCTCGAAGCCGAATATCAGATCGAGTTGACGAAGCACTCACTCGAGATGCGCCTTATCTCTCGTAATGTCGGCGAACAAGCAGTCGAACTGACCGAAGCCCTGCACACCTATCTCCCGGTCAGTGATTTGGAAAACGCGTCACTACATGGCCTAGCGGGTGTGAAGTATGCAGACAAGCTGCTGGACTACGAGCAGGCATTAGAGAGTCGCGAAGCCGTATACCTCATCAACCCAACAGATCGTGTCTATTACGACACCAGCGAACAGCTTGATCTAATCGATACCGGAACCGGCGCCACGACGGAGATCGCCAAGCAAGGTAGTGGCACCACAGTGGTATGGAATGCAGGTGAAGAGACCGCTGCGGGTATGGCGGATCTCGGCGCCGAAAACTATCGTGGCTACATCTGCGTTGAGGCGGCCAATGCCCTAGAGGCGAGCATCAACCTAGAACCCGGCCAAAGCCACACCCTAATGCAGCGCCTCACCACAAAATAAATCGTTGTTTTAGATCACTCTCAGCTACTGAACTCCGCTCGGGCGATAACCTCGCGCAACGTAAAGGCGGAGTGCATCCTATCGACATGCGGTAAGCTCGATAGCACGCGACGATGTATCCGCTCAAAGTCCTCTATGTTGCGGGCTACCACCCGCAGAAGATAATCCATCTCGCCGCTCATTAGGTAACAGGCATGCACTGATGGGATCTTCGCGACCGCAGCTTCGAATGCACTGAAGGCCTCATCTGACTGACTATCCAGCGAAATCTCCACCATCACTGTTAACTCATAGCCGACCTTCTGCTGATCTACCTCTGCCCGGTATCCCTTTACCACCCTCTCCTGCTCAAGCCGGGCAATACGACGGCTCACCGATGAGGGGCTCAGATGAATGCGTTCAGCGATATCCGCCGCGCTTGCACGGCCGTCACGCTGCAGTGCCCGCAGTATCTCCCAGTCCTTGGCGTCCATATCCATGCACACATTCCTCGTAAAATTACATTTATACGCATTATTCATGCAATGAGTATAGAGATAATACCTAATATAGCGCAGTTCATGCAGCAAGGTTATGGGACACTGAATTTAGTTTATTAACGCCTAAACAGGATTAATCAGCACGAAGTTTTACTGGAGAGCACCTATGAAAATTGCAGTCCCAACCGAAATTAAAGTCGCCGAGAAACGCGTCGGCCTCACGCCTGCGGCTGTCAGCACCCTAGTCAGCCAGGGCCATGAACTCTTTATCCAAGCCGGCGCTGGCGAGGCGATTGGCTACACCGATCAGGATTACTTAGCAGCAGGCGCATCACTAAAACCAACCGCCAAAGAGATCTTCGAAGCGGGCGAGATGATCGTGAAGGTTAAAGAGCCTCAGCCATCAGAAGTTGCGATGCTGAAGCCGCACCACACGCTATTCACCTATCTGCACCTTGCGGCAGATCGTGATTTAACAGACAGCCTCGTAGCGACTGGCTGTCGAGCGATCGCTTACGAAACAGTACGGAACAGTGCAGCTCAGCTTCCACTGCTAGCCCCCATGAGTCAGGTTGCCGGGCGTATGGCAAGCCAGGTCGCTGCGGAAAGCCTGATGCTACACCGCGGCGGCTGCGGAAAGTTGATGGGCGGTGTGCCAGGTGTTGCGCCAGCAAAAGTACTCGTATTAGGCGGCGGCGTTGTCGGTACCGAGGCTGCGCGCATTGCCGTTGGTCTGGGTGCTGATGTCACCATTGTTGATGCCAAGCTTGATCGATTGGCGCAGCTCGACCAGCTGTTTAACGGCCGAATCAAAACTCAAGCAGCAGTTTCGAGCCTCGTAGATCAGCTTGTGCTCGATTCCGATGTGGTAATTGGCGCAGTCCTGATCCCAGGGGCAAAGGCACCTAAATTGGTGCGGCGCGAACAGCTTAGTCAAATGCGTCCAGGCTCAGTATTGGTCGACGTGGCGATTGATCAGGGTGGCTGTTTCGAAACCAGCAAACCGACCACCCACACCGATCCAACCTATGTTGTTGATGGTGTCCTGCACTACTGTGTCGCCAATATGCCCGGCGCAGTAGCTCGCACATCAACTGAAGCACTAGTCGCCGCTACCCTCCCCTATGTGGAGCGTCTGGCGAAAGATCCTGTGACTGCCATGAAGGCTGACGCTGGACTGGCGCAGGGATTGAGTGTTGCAGACTACAAACTGGTCTGCCCTGAAGTCCGGGCGGCGTTTGGACTGGGGCTAGAAGAGGCTCGCCTTTCAGCTTAAGAACTTGCTGGAACCAGTGTATGAGCGCAGTAAGCGAAGCTTATTGCGCGACCGGTCGCGAAATAGCGCTTTGCGCTACGTCGCTCTTACCTCGATTTTCGGTATTCTACGACGCCGCTCCCGGGATTCCTGCCCTTCGCGGCATAAGGCCATCCATGGCCAAAAAAAACCGCCCGTTTTACGGGGCGGCTGAAAATGAGCGGTTGCCCGCTCGTGTTTCCACGACCATTGGAAACGAGAACTGATTTGGCGACGCTGCTCTCGGTTAGAGTGCGTTCGCCTTGGCTACGGCGTCTTTTGCTAAAGCGGTGATGCCAGCCCAATCTTTTGCATCGATCAGATCTTTAGGTACGACCCAAGAGCCACCCACTACGCTTACGTTAGGTAGCTTGAGGTAGTCGGTGAAGTTATTCGCACCGATACCACCTGTGGGGCAGAAGCGTACATTCGGGAACGGACCTGCGAACGCTTTAAGCGTTGGTGCGCCGCCGTTAGCTTCGGCTGGGAAGAACTTGAAGCACTCGAAACCAAACTCCATGCCGCGCATCATCTCGGCAACCGTGCTAACGGCTGGCAGGTACGGCATGTTTGACTCAAGACCAGCCTGGAACAGCGCATCAGTAGCGCCCGGGCTGATAGCGAACTGACCGCCCGCCTCTTCAACCAACTGAAACTCTTCAGGTTTAGTCACAGTGCCAGCACCAACGATTACATCGTCAACATTGGCCGCGATCTCACGGATCACATCCAACGCAGACTCAGTACGTAGAGTCACTTCCAGCACTTTAAGACCACCGGCCTTCAGGGCCTCAGCAATTGGCACAGCGTCTTCAACGCGCTCAATAACCAGGACCGGCATAACCGGTGAAGTGGTTAACAAAACTTCAGCTTGAGTACTCATATCAACTCCTGGTGTTAGCCCTGTGGGCCGGCTTCGTAGCCAAATAGGAAACTTGCGCCCTGCTCTGCACCGCCCGCCATCTGACGTGCTGCGCCAAACATTTCGCGCCCCATACCCCAATGGTAGGGTTTAAGATCAGCGGTAGCAGCTTCGCGCGCAGCTAGCTCCTCATCGCTCACCTTCAAGATCAATTCGCCGGTATTCACATCCAAACGGATGATGTCACCCTCTTGCACCTTAGCGATCATACCGCCATTAAGTGCCTCTGGTGTCAGGTGAATCGCGGCAGGCACCTTGCCCGAAGCGCCCGACATACGACCATCTGTAACCAGACCGACTTTGAAACCTTTGTCCAACAGCGAACCCAGTAGCGGTGTCAGCTTATGCAACTCTGGCATACCCATAGCGGCTGGACCCTGGAAGCGCACAACCACAACACAGTCGCGATGCAGGTCACCCGCATCAAAGCGCTTCTGAATATCGTTCTGGTCGTGTACAACAACGGCAGGACCTTCGATAACACGATTATCTTCCCTAACGGCCGAAACTTTAATCACTGAGCGACCGAGGTTACCCTTGAGAAGACGCAGACCACCGTTGTTAGAGAACGGCTGAGCGACAGTCGCTACCACTTCAGGATCCAGAGACGCCTCTGGGCCCTCACGCCACACCAACTTACCAGCCTCAAGGAATGGCTCGGTCGTATAATCGGCTAGCCCTTCACCTTTGATAGTCAACACGTCCTCGTGAATCAGACCCGCAGATAAGAGCTCACGGAACAGCAGAGACATGCCGCCTGCTGCCTGGAAGTGATTAATGTCAGCACTGCCGTTCGGGTAGATACGTGTCAGCAGGGGTACGATGTCTGACAGCTCAGAGAAGTCATCCCAGTTCACAATCACACCGGCAGCGCGCGCCATCGCAACCAAATGCATGGTGTGGTTAGTTGAACCGCCTGTTGCAAGCAGTGCAACGATACCGTTAACAATCGATTTCTCGTCAATCACTTTGTAGAGCGGGCGGTAGTCAGAGCCGAGATCAGTAATACGACACACCTGCTCAGCAGCAGCTTTAGTTAGCTCGTCACGTAGCGGTGTATTCGGATTGATAAACGAAGAACCTGGCAGATGTAGACCCATCGCCTCCATCAGCAGCTGATTCGAGTTTGCTGTGCCGTAGAAGGTACAGGTGCCTGCGCCGTGGTAAGAGTCCATCTCACACTGTAGCAGTGCATCGCGGCCAACCTTACCTTCAGCATACTCCTGACGGATACGCGCCTTCTCTTTGTTTGGCAGACCACTCGGCATAGGGCCAGCTGGAACAAAGACCCAAGGCAGGTGACCGAAGCTCAGCGCACCCATCAACAGACCCGGAACAATCTTGTCACAGACACCCAGCGCCAGCGCACCGTCGAACATGTTGTGCGACATGCCAACCGCAGTCGCCATCGCGATCGTGTCACGGCTGAACAGACTCAGATCCATACCCGGCTGTCCTTGAGTCACACCGTCACACATTGCCGGCACACCGCCAGCAAACTGCGCAGTAGAGCCCATACCTTTGACGGCCTCTTTGATCAGAGCAGGAAAGCTTTCGAAAGGCTGGTGCGCCGAGAGCATGTCGTTGTAAGAGCTGATGATGGCGATGTTGGCGGCGTCCATCATCTTCAGAGAGTTCTTCTCTTCAGCGCCGCAAGCAGCGAAGCCGTGAGCCAAGTTGCCACAAGATAGTACTGAGCGCTGAACCTTCGAGTTACGTGCAGCCTCCATACGCGCAACGTAGTCAGCGCGAGTATCGCGGCTACGCTCCTGAATACGGGCGGTAATCTCAGCTATTCTGGCGTTAATCACTCTAAATTCCTCTGACTCACGACAAGCGTGTTTAAATATTCCGTAATTTAGTTACATATTAACGATCATTACCGAATCGAACAACAGGAATTTATAGATAATTACGTATTTTTAGAAACATTGTGTTTAAAAATTGAGTTCAGGCCGCTGAGCTAACGCTCCAATCAGAGATTGTAAAAATACCCTCTTTACTGAACGGGTAAAAAAATGGGTGCCGGAGCACCCAATTCATGACACCATTGTGACGTCTTTACATACAAACCGTCACCCAACTGGGATTGAGTCTAAAACAGCCCCTCTATCTCACCCGCTTCATTCAGATAAATACTCTCGGCAGCCGGCTTTCTAGGTAGACCCGGCATAGTCATGATGTCGCCACAGATCACTACGATAAATTCCGCACCAGCCGCTAAGCGCACTTCACGCACAGGCACTACGTGGTGACTGGGTGCTCCCATTAACTGAGGATCCGTTGAGAAGGAGTACTGTGTCTTAGCCATACAGACCGGGAAGTGACCAAAGCCCGCCTCTTGCAGAGACTTGAACTGCGCCCGCACCTTTTTATCGGCAATCAGGTCGTCGGCGTCGTAGAGAGTACGTGCGACGTGACGGGCTTTTTCCCATAGATCGACTCCTTCATCGTAGAGGGTACGAAACTGAGCTGCCCCTGACTCTGCAATGGCAACAACCTTCTCCGCTAGTTCAACCGCTCCGGCACCGCCGTCTCGCCAATGCGTAGCAAGAATACATTCGACATTAAACTGCTTGCAGTATTCCACTACAGCGGCCTGCTCGGGCTCAGTGTCGGTGTGGAAATGGTTCAGCGCGATAACGACGGGAACACCAAACTGCCCCATGTTACGGATATGGCGTCCCAGGTTTTCACAGCCTTTAGTGACCGCCTCTACGTTCTCTTCGCCCAGAGCATCCTTAGCAACGCCACCATGCATCTTCAGCGCTCGAACAGTGGCTACCATCACGGCAGCCTTGGGACTTAGGCCCGCTTTGCGACACTTGATATTGAAGAATTTCTCAGCGCCCAGATCAGCTCCAAAACCCGCCTCGGTAACGACGTAATCGGCAAGTTTAAGCGCCGTTTTGGTAGCAATTACCGAGTTACACCCATGCGCTATGTTGGCGAAGGGGCCACCGTGGATGAAAGCCGGATTGTTCTCCAGCGTCTGCACAAGGTTAGGCAGAAAAGCGTCTTTAAGTACCGCTGTCATTGCCCCCTCTGCTTTGATATCGCGAGCATGGACAGGCTCACCGGTACGGGTGTAACCGACGATAATATTACCTAGACGCTGTGTCAGATCCTCATAGGACTCCGCCAAACAGAGGATCGCCATCACCTCAGACGCAACCGTGATGTCGAAGCCACCCTCGCGCGGTATACCGTTGGGCGTGCCACCCAGGCCAATCAGGATATCGCGCAGTGCACGATCGTTCATATCTACCACTCGGCGCCACGTGATGCGACGCGGGTCGATACCCGTCGGGTTATCCCACTGGAGCTGGTTATCGATCATCGCCGAGAGCAAATTGTTGGCGACCGAAATTGCGTGAAAATCGCCGGTAAAGTGAAGGTTGATATCCTCCATCGGGACGACTTGCGCCTGACCGCCGCCGGCCGCACCACCCTTCATACCGAAGCAGGGTCCAAGACTGGGTTCGCGCAGGCAGGTAATGGTCTTCTTTCCGATCAGATTAAGTGCATCACCCAAGCCCACAGAGGTCGTTGTTTTACCCTCGCCTGCTGGTGTCGGAGACATCGCTGTCACGAGTATGAGATTACCCTGCTCCTTCCCCTCCAGTGAACGAATAAATTCGCTACGAATCTTCGCCTTGTCATGGCCGTAGGGCAGCAGTTGCTCCTGTGGAATGCCTAGGCCCGCGCCGACTTCTTGAATAGGTTTAAGCGTTGCGGCGCGCGCTATAGAGATATCACTCATCTGGATTACCTTGCTCTTTATTGTTTTGCATTGTGCGAGTAAACGATGGTGCATTAATCGCTCAGTGTTCTAGTCTGGTCAAGCCACAGTCATTATCATTGGGCGAGCTAAGCAAAAAAGTGTCGCTAGCGGAAATCAATCTCAGGTTTGCGGTATTACAAACTCAGGTTTACAAGGTATCTTTACCCGTCAACGGTTTACTGCGAAACAGGTACCCTCCTTATCGCAGAGCTTAGATTCTCGAGGAGGAAACTTGACTATTCTGCCTAAAGCTATGCGTGGTGTTCAACTGATCGGACACGGCGGCTATGACATGCTCGCAATCCGTTCAGATATAAACTTACCGAAACCGGGCAGACAGGAGGTGCTCATCCGCGTAAGCGCTGCCGCGGTCAACAACACCGATATCAATACACGCATCGGTTGGTACTCAAAGAACGAAGGTTCGAGCGATGATGCCGGCTGGGGTGGTTCTGCGCTGCAACTTCCACGCATTCAAGGAGCTGATGTCTGTGGTGAGATAGTAGCCGTTGGCACGGGTGTTGACTCTTCTCGTATCGGCGAGCGTGTAATCGTCGAGCCGAGTATGCACGAGGCCGCAGGCAAACCACTGGAGAGCCCCTGGTACTTGGGTTCAGAGTGCGATGGTGGTTTTGCCGACTACACCAAAGTTGCATCTCGCTATGCCCACCGCGTTGACTCAGATCTGAGCGATATCGAACTCGCCTCCTTCCCCTGCTCTTATTCCACTGCAGAAAACCTGCTGACTCGCGCTTCAGTTGGACCCGAAGATACCGTACTGGTAACTGGCGCCTCAGGAGGCGTTGGTTCTGCTGCCGTGCAGCTGGCGAAAGCGCGTGGCGCGACCGTCATTGCTCAGACGCAGAGCGCTAAAGCAGAACAGCTTATCGCAATAGGCGCTGACCGATGTGTGGACCGCGGTGCCGATCTACTTGAGACGCTGGGTCAAAACAGTGTGACAGTGGTAATCGATCTTGTTGCCGGCAGCACTTTCCCTCAGTTGCTCGAGGTTCTCAAACCTCGTGGACGTTACGCTGTCTCAGGCGCCATTGGCGGACCCATCGTCGAGCTGGATGTGCGCACGCTCTACCTCAAAGACCTGAGCTTTTTTGGTGGAACGATTATTGATGCTGAGGTGTTTCCCAACTTGGTCAAACGAATCGAGTCGTGTGAGATCAAACCACTGGTTGCGCAAACCTTTGAGCTTGAAGAGATTGAGCAGGCGCAGAAAAGCTTCCTGAAGAAAGCGCACATCGGCAAAATAGTCTTGCGAGTCAAACGCAGCCAATGACAGATATTCAAGGTAATCCCCCGGTAGCCGCATCGCTGGATAACCCGCTTTACTATCTAGAGAACGCGCGAACACTGATAAGTTGGGTGCGCCAGTTGCACGCAGACCTGCTGACAGCGGATGAACTCAAGTCACTCGACGGTCTCTTGGGGGCGCCAACCGATGTCCAAGCGCTTCTGGTGCGTATGGTAATGCGTACACAGACGCTTTACCGCGCACATCAACTGCAGCACTACGCAGAGATCAATACGCCCGTACCTGTCCTGTTGCAGGTGCTCGAGTCACTTGAACTGGTTGAGCTTGAACCCCTGGTGAGTAGCGACCAACTCGCCGACCTGTTGAACCGTGAAGAGTTGCTTGGGGTTCACAACCGTTGCATCACTAAACCACTCCCCAAGAGCGCATCCAAAGCACGCATCAAAGAGTCACTAGCGACTCAAGATCTCCCCTCGATGAGCTTGGCAAACTGGTTAGACAGGGAGGCCCCCAGCGCAGCCTTGACCTGCCAGCCGCTCTTCGATCGTCTGCGACTGATGTTTTTCGGTAATTTACGCCAGAGCTGGAGCGAGTTTGTCGTTACTGAGCTGGGCTATTTCAATTACGAGCCGGTCGAACTCACTGAATCAAGCCGCGCATTTAATCAACGTGAAGAGGTAGACCAGTACCTCGCGCTCAATGCTCTCTATGAGCTAAGCGAGTCCTTGCCACTCGGTGAGCGGATCGAACTCGCGCGCGCCGTCCAACCCATCAATGACTGGATCGGTGGACGCTATGCGCGCTTGATCTTCAGCCTCGGACAGGAGGCAGAGCGCGCGGGTGATAGTGAAACAGCGCTGGAGCTGTACCGCACATCGGGGCTCGGAGACGCGCTGATCCGTGAACTTAGGGTGATGGAGAAACACGCCTCACCCGAGGCAGTGAAGCAACGTCTGGAACTTGCAACGCCGCGTTCACTTACACCGATACATCAGCTCTCAATCGCGCGTGTTGAAACGCGCGTTTCGAAGAAGCTTGGAGACGCTAAACCTGCTCCCAAGCTGCGCTCTCCCGAAGAGTTTAAGATCAGTATCCCGCGTCCCGAACAGTGCGTCGAGCTAGGTACGGCTGAAGCCCTTGGCACACCTACAGCACCCATTGCCTACGTAGAGAACTGCCTGATCAACTCGCTCTTTGGTCTGCTCTTCTGGGATGCGCTTTATGCCCCAGTTCCGGGTGCGTTTTTCCACCCTTTTCAGTCACACCCCGCGGATCTGTACCGCTCCGCATTCAAAGAGAAGCGCAGTGAACAGCTTGCTGCCGCTTGGGCCATGCTGGATAACGGCAGCTATGCTGAGCAGATCTTTGAACGGTTCGAACAGAAGCGCGGGATTACTAACGCCTTTATTCACTGGTCGGTCATAACGCCCGAGCTCCTTGCACTGGCTCTCAAACTGATTCCAGCGGAGCACCTGCGTCTGATCTTCGAGCGCCTGCTGAGTGATATCCGCACGCATCGCAGTGGCTTCCCCGACCTGATCCAGTTCGACATCGAGGCCCAGCGCTACAAATTGATTGAGGTCAAAGGCCCCGGCGATAGGCTGCAAGACAATCAGAAACTCTGGCTCGACTACTTTGTGGAGCATCAAATCCCCTGCTCAGTCTGCTGGGTGACCTGGAGCGAAGCGGGTGAATAGGAAGCGAAACGAGTGACTAAACGCGCCAACCGCATCTCGATCCGTTCGCTGTGCGAATTTGCCGCACGTACCGGTGATATCGATCTACGGTACACACCAGCACCTACCGCCGCCGAGGGCATCGAGGGACATCAGCGGTTACAGCGCAAACGCCCAGCCAGTTATACGCCCGAGTATCCACTTGAAATAGCGATAGATGAATTACTGCTGCGCGGGCGCGCTGATGGCGTGGATATCTCCAAGCGCTTAGTCGAGGAGATCAAAACGCACCGCGGATACCTTGAGCGCCAGTCAGCGGGGCAGCGGGCTCTGCACTGGGCGCAGTTGCGCTGCTATGCAGCCATTCTGTGTCAGCAGCAGGAGTGGGACAGCATCAACCTGCGCCTAACCTATCTTGAGGTCGCCAAAGATGAGGTGACTGAACTGAATGAGACAGCCCAAGCGCAAGAGCTGCTCACTGAGCTTGAGTTGTTGGTAGCGCACTACATTCAATGGCATAAGCTGCGCTTAGCCGCTCGAAAGGAGCGAGACACGGCACTTGAGCAATTAAGCTTCCCCTACTCTGAGTTTCGTAAAGGCCAGCGTGATTTAGCCGAGTCCGTTTTCAAAGCGGTGCGGACCGAACGTCAATTACTGCTTGAGGCGCCGACTGGATCCGGCAAGACACTGGGCACTCTATTCCCCGCTTTGCGCGCGATGGTTAGTAGTGATATCGATCGTCTGCTCTACCTCACCACTCGCAACACCGCCCGAGCGATTGGGCTCGAGGGAATCGAGCAACTGCGCGATGCTAACGCAGTTCCACTCAGGGTGGTTGAGCTCAGTTCCAAAGAGGCGGGTTGCATTGAGCCGGACAAGCTCTGCCAAGGCGAGAGTTGCCCGCTCGCCAAAGGTTTCTTCGATAAACTACCGGACGCGCGTGAAGCCGCGTTTGCGCTGAGCGACACAAACTTGGATGTCGAAGGGCTGCGTGCGGTTGCTGCGCAGCATCAGATCTGCCCCTACTTTTTTGGACAGGAGATGGCGCGCTGGGCCGATGTCGTTGTGGCGGATATTAACCAGTACCTTGCACCGACGGCCCTGCTCAGTGCCTATCTACAACAAGATGAGTGGCGAGCGATTGCGCTAGTCGACGAGTCTCACAATCTGGTGTCACGCTGTCGCGACCTCTACTCAGTCGAACTGCAGCAATCGCAGTTTCGCTTTGACACCAAACGGGTAAAGCTGAAGAAAGCCCTGGATGGCGTGCAGCGAGGCTGGCAGGAAGCCTGCAAAGGTTTAGACATGGCCTCCAGCAAAGAGCCGGTGTTTGATGAGGTACCACCTGAAAAGCTCGAATACGCACTGCAGAGCCTCTGCACGGAGATCAGCGAATTGCTGGCCGAACAGCCGGACCAGCTAGAGCTGCAGCAGATGCTCTTTAGCGCTTCCGCTTATCTCAAATTAGCCGAGGTATTCGGCGATCACTCGGTGGTGCGACGTGCCAAGCCTAGGCGTGGTGCCGGCGAACTCGCTATTCTCAATCTCGATCCATCTATATTTCTGGCACCACGCTGGGCTGACCTGCACTCAGTCACGCTCTTCTCTGCGACGCTCAAACCGTTCGACTACTACCAACAACTCCTCGGGTTGGATACAGAGTGCGCGCAAGGCTCACTACCCTCACCTTTTTTGCAGGAGCAGCTACGCGTCAAACTCTGCAGCCGCATAGATACGCGCTATCAGGTGCGCAACCGTTCAGTCGCCCCAATAGCCGAACTACTCATCGAACAGTTCGAGACTCGTCCCGGTAATCACCTCTTCTTCGCCTCTAGCTTCAGCTACTTACAGCAGATAGCTGAGGCCGTGGCCCTGCGCTCGCCCAACATAGCGCTACATCTGCAGACCTCCGGTATGCGTCAGCCGGAGCGTCAGGCCTACCTCGATGCCTTTACCGAGGATAGCCAGCTGTTGGGAATGGCAGTACTAGGCGGCCTGTTCGCCGAAGGGGTCGACTTGGCTGGGGATCGTTTGATCGGCGTTACCGTTGCAACCCTTGGTTTGCCGCCGTTCGACAGTCTGCACCAGCTAATGCGCCAGCGCTTCGACGAGCGTTTTGGACAGGGCTATGAGTACACCTACCTCTACCCGGGAATGCAGAAGGTGGTGCAGGCCGCCGGTCGATTGATTCGCACCCAGCAAGATGCAGGTGAGCTGCTGCTGATCGATCCACGCTTCAGTCGACCTGAGATTCGCTCTCTACTACCCGGGTGGTGGCCCGAGCCTCAATTAATCTAAATCTAAAGCTCTATTACCCAGCGAACTCAGGATCTTTTGCTATTCTGAAATATAGTAGCGGGGAGGAGTTAGATAGTGAGTCACTGTCTTAAACAAAATAAACAAGGTCGTTGGGTTATCTACGCGGTGGTGGACCCCATGCACCCCGTATTCACGTTCGAGAAAGATATGGTGGTCGCTGCGGTCGCTGTAACTAACTTTTTGAATGGTGGGACAAATATTACTCAGGAAAAACTAACTAATCTGCTGCGTATGGCGGTATGGTATCAAGAGTAGCTGACAAGACCCCCGGATTAGGAGCCCTCCTCCAACCATGCTCCAGGTACTCACGCACAACATACTCCCCGTCTTTGCGATTCTAGCGATCGGCTTTTTGATGGGTCGGCGCAAAACCTTCAGCGCTGATGAAGCACGCACCGTCAACCGAGTTGCCTTCCTGACCCTCCAGCCACCCCTGATCTTTGCCCTGTTGAGCAGCCTCGACTTCGGCACGATTCGCTTCGGAGCCCTGGCAATCTATCTTCTGTGCGAGGTGATCGGTTTTCTGCTGGGCTACGCCGTCGCGCGCTATCTATTTAAGCGTGACCATCTGGAGTCCTGGTTGCTCGGCATGGCAGTGGTTTTCGTGAACTCGCTGCTCTACATCTGGCCCATATCGGTGCTGATCTACGGCGAGACGGGTGCGCTACCGATCACCGCAATTGTCGCACTCGACTCCTCCATCGTTTTTGGCTTCTTTATCATCACCACAGAGATGATGGCGGGCAAAGAGTCACCTCTAACGTCGCTCAAGAAGTTGACCTCCAACCCTATTCTGATCGGGATTTTTTTGGCCGTGCTGTTAAATTTGGTAGGTATCTCGGTGCCCGAACCGATCATGACGGCTGCGCGCTTTGCGGGTGCCGCTGCAGCACCGCTCACGCTCTTTGCTTTAGGCGTCATTCTATCTGGACAAGCCGCAAAACCGAGCGTACCTGTGGTTGGCATTACCGCGATGAAACTCTTTCTGTTTCCGGCGTTGGTGTTTGTCGCACTAAGCGCTCTTGCGCCCGGCAACAACTGGGCTGACCGGTTTGTACTGAATGCAGCAGGCCCATCAGGCGCAATGGCCTTCTCGTTGGCACTGCTCCATGGCGTGCGCACCGACGTAATTGCTCCAGTAGTTATCTGGACCAGCGCACTGTCGCTGATCTCCCTAGCCTGGTTAGCCTAGGAATATAAAAGGACAAGTGAACTATGAGCACAGCAAATGAAACAGCAATCCTCGCTGGAGGTTGCTTCTGGGGAATGCAAGATCTGATACGCAAGCTGCCTGGGGTTATCGACACTCGCGTAGGATACACCGGGGGTGAGAATGATCATCCCACCTACCGCAATCATCCCGGCCACGCTGAGGCGATAGAGATAGTTTTTGACCCAGCCACTATCTCCTACCGCCAGATGCTCGAATTCTTCTTTAAGATTCACGACCCAACGACTGTGGATCGTCAGGGCAACGACATTGGCTCGTCCTACCGCTCTCACATCTTCACGCTTAGCGATGAACAACGCCAAACAGCACTGCAGACTATCGCAGACGTTGATGCATCAGGCAAATGGCCCGGTAAGGTGGTGACTAAAGTGAGCGCAGCCGCTCCTTTCTGGGATGCTGAGCCCGAACACCAGGACTACCTAGAGCGCTACCCGATGGGCTACACCTGTCACTTCCCAAGACCCGACTGGACTCTCTAAAAACCACGTAGGAGAGATGTAGCGCGAAGTGCTATTTCCCGACCTCACCCGCTAGGGATCGCAAAACGGTCGCGCAATACGGCAACGACGTACATCGCTCCTACGGCGGCGGATCAAGACGCCTTTTCAAGCATCCCGTGGTGGACGATGAAATCGATGATGTCGTTGAGGCCCTGACGCTCTTTGAGGTTAGTGAACACCCAAGGCTTCTCCGGGCGCATTCGGTTGGTGTCTGACTCCATCACAGAGAGATCCGCTCCAACATACGGCGCCAAATCTATCTTGTTGATCACCAATAGATCTGACTTAGTGATACCCGGGCCACCCTTACGCGGAATCTTCTCACCCTCTGCTACATCGATCACATAGATCGTCAGATCAGCCAGCTCTGGGCTAAAGGTGGCAC
>Ga0209137_1002371_pt1 | contig 16651 bp, 17 predicted proteins | sample SaaInl5LU_22_DNA_FD_184642 | JGI IMG/M metagenome (GOLD analysis project Ga0209137, IMG submission 184642) | Marine microbial communities from expanding oxygen minimum zones in the Saanich Inlet - ESP_105LU_22_DNA (SPAdes) (version 2) | ecosystem: Environmental > Aquatic > Marine > Intertidal... | reverse complement strand
ATTATATTGAATAGAGATAATAATAATAATTAAAAAGTGAAAGTATTTTTTTTTATAAGTAAAGCATTTTATTACTTAAAGATTTAAAAGTATTTAAAAGTAAAATAATTATTTAAAGAACCAAAAATAAAAGATAAACTAAAACTAAAAACTAAAAATATGGATGTAAGTCAAACAGAAAATAATGAAGATATATGTTGGAGATTATTATACGATTTAAAACCAGAATATGAAAAACAAGCAGATATAGAAAAAACAGGTATTGATGAACAATTATGTGAAAAATGTAATAGTAGAGAAATTATTGTTATAGAAGGAGAACATTTATGTAAATCTTGTAATGTTATTCAAAGTAGAGTAATAGAAGATACAGCAGAATGGAGATTTTACGGAGCAGACGATAATCGCAGTGATGACCCAACAAGATGTGGTATGCCAACCAATAATTTATTACCAAAATCTTCTTTAGGGTCTATGATTGGGTTTCAATACAAGGGAAAAGATAATAAAGATATTCGTAGTATTCGTAGATTTTTATTCTGGAATTCTATGCCTCACTGGGAAAGAACATTATATCAAAACTTTGAAGTATTAACTGGTGCTGGTATATCAGAAGGTATTTCAGCAAAAATTATAGAAGATTCAAAAATCTTGTTTAAAGAAGCAAGTCAAAAAAAGATATCAAGAGGAGATAATAAAGAAGGTTTGGTAGCTGCTTGTATGCATTATGCGTGTTTAATGAATAAAGTTCCCCGTTCAACTAAAGAAATTGCAAAAATGTTTAATATAAGTGCAAATATATTGACAAAAGGAAACGCAAGATTTCAAGAATTATTAAAAATAAATGTAGATTGTTCGAATGCTGAAGATTTTATATCAAGATTTGGTTCTAATTTAAACATGAATTGGGATGATATTAATAATTGTAAGAAATTAACAAAAATTATAGAAGAATACGAAATAGTATCAGAAAATGCTCCCACAAGTATTGCTGCTGGTACAATTTACTTCTATTGTTTTAATAAAGACATCGATCATAACAAGAAACATATATCTGAAATATGTGGAGTGTCAGAAGTAACTATTACAAAGTGTTTCAAAAAATTACAACAATATAAAAATAAAATATTAGAAACATTAGAAAAAATATAAAAAGACTTTAGTAATAATTCATATTATATAAAGTCCTTTTATATTTTTCATATCTAATTAACTATAGAATATACTAAGATTTATTTACTATATTTTGGATTAAAAATAACTGTAATGACGTTTTCATCTTTGTCATACCTTATCTCGTTAAATATACATTTTTCAAATTCAGGACAAATATCATTTTCAATATAAAAATCTACAATTGTATCAACTATAGTAGAAAATGTAATTTTTTCTTGTTTATAGAGAGTAACTATATTAAACATTTCTTCTATATCATATGAATCATTCCACTGAATAATAATTTCATTTTTATTTACACAAATTATATTATCATCTTCAAATCCATAAATCATATTACCATATAAATATACATCTTTATTAAAATTGAAATCTTCATACATTAACCATTTATAATCTTTAAAAAAATCTAAAGGAGGTGAATAATAACTAATATTATAATTATAAATTTTAAAGGTATATATGTCTTTTACTACATTATTATTTGCTAACTTATAAGGAACTGGGATTGGAATAGGCGGTGAGCAAGACATAGTCATATTTATTTTATGTTATTATTTTTCAGTATTTTTACGATAAAATATAGTAAATTATTTTCAATTTTTATAATTAAAGTATAAACTTGTATAAAAACAGTATTTTTAAATGTTTATTACAGATGATAATATAGAATTATTATTAAAATTAACAAACGATTACTATATCCCTATTTTATTTTCTTTAATGATAGGTTATTATAATAATACTGTGTTTATTACAAGGTTAATATATTTATTATTTTCAGTTCAATCTATTAAAGTATTAACTAACAGAACAAGACCTAATAAGTCAGATAAATTAAGTTTTCCAAGCGGTCATACTGCTATAGCTTTCTTTGTAGCATTTAATATGAATAATATTTATATTTATATTTGGGCTATATTAGCATCATTATCAAGAGTATATTTTGAATACCATTACTATAGTGATATAGTAGGAGGATTTATATTAAGTTATATAATATATTTTAGAATAATATAAAAGATAAATATAACTACAAATTTAACATAAATTTTTGATTTTTTAAAAAACTTTTTTGAAAATTGATTTTTAAATTTCTTTTTATTTTTTTTGATTTTTTTATTAAAATTTGTAGTTATATTTTTAAAAGTTATAATTTAATATAAGATAAAATACAAAAATAATTAATAAATAATTTAATTTATTTTTAAAAGTCACTATCTAAGTTAATAGTGATATCTTCCATACCTTTACTTGTAGCAGTAACACCTGCTTTAGAGTATTCTGATACTCTTTTTTCAAAGAAGTTTGTTTTACCTTCAAGACTTGCAAATTCCATAAAGTCGAAGGGATTTTTAACATTATAAATTTTACTATATCCTAACATACCAGCAAATCTATCAGCAACAAATAATATATACTGTTTCATTAAATCAGAGTTCATTCCAATCATAGCACAAGGAATAGATTCTGTAATAAATTTCATCTCAATATTAACAGCTTCATCTATCATATTTTTAACAGTTTCTTGTGGTAATTTATTTTCTAAATGTCCATATAAAATACAAGCGAATTCAGTATGTAAAGCTTCATCTCTGGAAATAAGCTGATTAGCAAATGATAATCCAGGAAGTAATCCTCTTTCTCTCAACCAAAAGATAGCACAGAATGATGCAGAGAAGAAAATACCTTCTACAATACCAAATGCTATAAGTCTTTGAGCGAATGAAGATTTTTCATCAGAAATCCATTTAATAGCCCAATCAGCTTTTTCTTTAATAGCAGAGAAGTTATCAACAGCATTAAATAATTTAGTTTTTTCTTCATTATTCTTTACGTAAGTATCTATAAGTAGTGAATAGCATTCACTGTGAATGCTTTCCATAGCATTTTGGAAGGCGTAAAATGCTCTTACTTCAGGTTTGGGTACATCTTTAGAGAAACGTTCTGAAAGATTTTCACATACAATACCATCAGATGCAGCAAAGAAAGCAAGAATATGGTTAATAAAATATTTTTCATTATCATTTAGTTTTTCTAAATCTACTAAATCTTGATTGAAGTTAATTTCGTCAGCACTCCAGAAACTAGCTACTGCTTTCTTATACATAGACCATACATCGTGGTACTCGATAGGAAACATAACATATCTACTTTTGTTCTCGGTAAGTAATTTTTCAGTCATTTTGCCTATCTATTAGTAAATAAAATAATTATCTGTTAAAATAGACATTTATATTTAAAAGAAAAATATATAAACTTTCAATTTTTATTTATCATCTTAAAAATGTGATTTTTAAAATTTATCTTTAAAATTGTATGTCTAAATACCAAAAATAAAGATATCAATTTTTCATATAGGATGGAATATAGTAAAGAATTATATGAAACTTTAAAAAAAGCAGATTTACAAGAAAGTTTATATATAACAGTAGAATTAGTAAAAAAAAACTGTTTAGATGAAATAATAATAACTTGGTTGAGAATAATATCATTTTTAGGAGAATTTACACAAATATATTTCTCAAAATGGTATGATACATGTATGTCAATACTTTCTATAATTGAAACAGAGGATGAATTAGAATTAGTATCAATTCTACAAGTTAGTACAAAAATATGTATTTTATTTCAAAACTCAAATAATTATATATCATTTACTAAGAAACCAATAAACCAATTACGTAAAAATGTAATTGATATTTTTGAAAACAATATAAAACTATCAGACAAAGGTAAAGAAAAGTTTTTAGATATCATTCCAAAGCCAAAGAATGAACATGATTTTTGTTTTAAAATATTATGTGGTGTAATTTCTCTATGGTCTAAAAAAGAAGCAATTAGATTAAGAGAAACTTTAGAATATTTGTGTAGAAAAGATTACATTTTAGAAAGTATTGTAAGTGATACAGACAATAATATAACATCTTTTATATGGGATGTATTTAAAATATTTCAACCATTAGTAACACCTACCTTATATAAATTATATTGCTATAAATATCGTAAAAAAGATAAGAGTTGGAAAAATGGATTACTATATAGTATTCATAATATGTTATATGACGATTTAGTATTTGAAGTATGGAATAATAAAGAAGAAGGTATATTAGAGCATATAAATAATATTACAGAAGAAATTTGGGGTTATGTTTCAAATAATACAAATGAAAATATAGACGAATTAGAAGAAGATATAGTAAATGATAAAATGACACATTTTGAAACTTATATTCCAAGAGGACTTGTTAGTAGTGTAGATTATGATAATAAAGTTCATTCCAGTTATACTTCAGAAACATTCTCAACAAAAACATTAAAAATAAAAAAGAAGAATAAAAGAAGTAATAAAAAACAAAATATTATAAGTGTTAAAGAAGGAGATAATAACTCAGGTTATGATAATGTAGAAGACGAAAATATATATAATACTAATAATTTTGATTATAGATAATTAAAGACATTAATATATATTATAAAATATTGATATTATATAAAATATTGATATTATTATAAAAGAATATTATAGATATGAAACCAGTTATAATAGTTCCTGGATTAGGTGGTTCATTACTGATAAATAAAAAAAATCCTACAAAAATAATATTTAATAAAGAAGTAATTAATAATAGATGGATAAATATAAACCCCTTTTCACAACAGTATATCTCAAAATGGAAAGAAGATATGTATTCTGAGTTTAAATATAATAATAATAAAATAATTGGTTATAATAATTATAATAAAGAAATAATTCCATATGATATGTTTGGTATAAATGGTATTCAAAATCTTGTAGGTGATTTTGAATTATTAAATAATAGACAACAAAAAATATTTGAAAGATTGTTTAGATATAAATATTTTAAAAATTTAAATTCAGCATTAATTAATTATGGATATATTCCAAGAGAAAATCTAATAGGAATACCTTGGGACTTCAGATTATTATTAGATCCTAATACAAGAAGTTTATTATTTACACGTTTAAAAGTAAAGATCGAAAAATTAGTGAGAGATAATAAAAATAGAGTAGTAATTGTAACACATAGTTTAGGAGGAGTACTAATAAAATGGTTCATAGAGGAAATATATAATTTTCAACCATCGTGGATAGAAGAACATATTGAAAATATTTATCTTTTAAACGTTCCATTTGGTGGTAGTCCAAGTGCTATAAAAGCAACATTAATAGGTGATTCTTATTTACCATTTACGAATAACTTATTTGTAGATGAGATTAAAATGAATAGTGGTATAATAATGAGTCTTCCAAATTATTTATCACATGACTCTAAAGATATATTTTGGAGTAATGATAATGGAGAACAAATTACATTAGAAAGTATATTTACAAATGATATAGATAATATAAGTTTTAAAGCGTGGAAAGATTTATATATGGATAATATGAATATAATAATGGAGAAAAGTAATATTCCAGTAACAGTAATAAACTCATCTGGAGTAGATACACCAAGTTGTTATTTATCAAAGAGTATAAATGATGTTCCTTATAAAGTATTAAGTATAAACGGTGATGGTATAGTTACAAAAAAAAGTTTAGACAGTTTTAGATTATTATTTTCAAATTATGAATATATTGAATTACAGAATGTGGAACATACAGAAATTATATCACATCCAATATTTTTAGAAAGTTTATTTGATAAATTATTTTAATAAATTATTTTGATATTAAATAATTACTTAAAGATTATTATTTTAGTAATATATACATATCACATTCTTTATAATAATTATAATAATTACAAAATGACAGATAATATCGCAATTGGTATTGATCTAGGAACAACATACTCCTGTGTTGGAGTATGGCAAGGAGAACGTGTTGAAATTATTGCGAACGAGCAAGGAAATCGCACAACTCCATCTTATGTTGCTTTTACTGATTCTGAGCGTCTAATTGGAGATGCTGCTAAAAATCAAGCTTCTATGAATCCGAATAATTCTATTTATGATGCAAAAAGACTAATAGGAAGAAAAATAACAGATGAGGTAGTTAAAAATGATATGAAACTATGGCCTTTTACTGTTAAAGGGGATAGCGACAACAAACCAAAGATAGAGGTTACTTTTAAAGGAGATAAAGTAAATTATCATCCAGAAGAGATTTCAGCGATGATTCTTCAAAAGATGAAGGAAATTGCTGAGCAATATCTTGGACATGAAGTAAAGAAGGCTGTAATTACAGTTCCTGCTTACTTTAATGACAGTCAACGTCAAGCAACAAAGGATGCAGGTGTTATTGCTGGTCTTGAAGTTCTTCGTATTATAAATGAACCAACAGCAGCAGCAATAGCTTATGGTCTTGATAAAGTTGAAGATGGAAAAGAGAAGAATATCATTATATTTGATCTTGGTGGAGGTACTATGGATATTTCTTTATTAACTATAGATGGTGGTATTTTTGAAGTAAAGGCTACAGCAGGAGATACTCATTTAGGTGGAGAAGATATAGATAATCGTCTAGTAAATTACTTTGTAGAAGAGTTTAAGAAAAAACATAAAAAAGATATTACAACTAACTCACGTTCTATGAAGCGTCTTAAGACTTCTTGTGAGAGGATTAAGAGAACACTTTCATCTTCTACAAATGCAAGTATTGAGATTGATTCAATAATGGATGGGATAGATTTATTTAGTAGTATTAATCGTGCTAGGTATGAAGAGATATGCAGTGATATTTTCAAGAGAGCATTAGAACCACTTGAGAAGGTTCTACGTGATGCTAAGATGGATAAAACACAAATTCATGATATTGTTCTAGTAGGTGGTTCAACACGTATTCCTAAGGTTCAACAACTCCTTCAGGAGTTTTTCAATGGAAAAGATTTGTGTAAATCTATTAATCAAGATGAGGCAGTTGCTTATGGTGCTGCAGTTCAAGCAGCTATTTTAACAGGACAAGGAAATAGTACTACAAATGATTTACTTCTGTTAGATGTTGCACCACTTTCTCTGGGTATTGAAACAGCAGGTGGTGTAATGACAAATCTAATTAATAGAAATACAACAATTCCTACTAAAAAATCACAAATATTCAGCACTTATGAAGATAATCAACCAGGTGTTTTAATTCAAGTATTTGAAGGGGAACGTTCTTTAACTAAGGATAATCATCAACTAGGAAAGTTTGAATTAACAGGTATTCCTCCTGCTCTTCGTGGAGTTCCACAGATTGAGGTAAGTTTTGACCTTGACGCAAATGGTATTCTAAATGTAAGTGCTATTGATAAAGCATCTGGTAAAACAGAGAAAATTACAATTACAAATGACAAAGGGAGACTTAGTAAGGAGGATATTGAAAATATGATTAAAAAAGCAGAAGAGTTTAAATCACTAGATGAAGAAAATAAGAGTAAGATAGAGGCAAGAAATAACTTAGAGAATTATATATATAATACAAGAAATACTTTAAAACAATCAGAAACAGATACAGGAAAAGAAGCTTGGAACTTAGTAGAACCAATAATAGATGATACTATTAAATGGATGGATGAAAATAGAGAAGCAACACAAGATATGTATAATACAAAAATGAAAGAGTTTGAGGAAAAAGTTAGTCCTATTATGAAGAAAATGTATGAATCTGCTGCTGGAGGAGGGGAAACTCCTATACCAACAAGTGAAAATAATGGAGCACCGTTTGTTGAAGAAGTAGATTAAGGTAATATCCAACTAATGTAATCATGGACACCTACACTATTTATAGGTGTTTCAGTATAATAATACCAGTGATATGGCAAAATTATAATTTGATTTTTCTTAACTTTTAGCGTAATTAAAGTTTCATCTTTATCGGGAATACCATCTTCTGTAAGTTTCTTAGATGCTTGAAGTAAATGTAATTCAGAAGTATCTGTAGGTTGTATATATAGATATTTATATTTATTTCTTACCCAATTAGAAGTGTCATATTCTAATTTTTTCTTAATCATATATGGAGTATTCTTTTTGTGTATTTCTTCTAATGATTTTTCATTTTCAAGTAATACAATAGGTCTTTTTTCTAACATTACATTATTTTGAAATAACTTTTCATAAGAGTGTATGATAGTTGGTTCTTCCGAATATCTATAATAATAAGATATGTAAATATATAAAATAACCACTATAGCAATATAAAAAATATACATATTATAATATTCTTCTATATGTATTTATTATAATAAGTTTATAAAAATCGCATTATTTTTATAATTCTTATTTGTAGATAATATAGAAGTAATGGTAAAGAGAAAATATAAAATAAAATTAGGTGGAACTAATAATCAACAAGATATGGAGAATAGTCAAAAAAATTCAAGAGATTTTGCAAGAGCTGTATCTCTTGCAAAAGCTAAAAGTGATGAAGATTCTAAACATATTAAAATGGATAAAGATAACGCAGAGTTAGCAAATGAAAACTTAAAATGGTTTCGTAAAATGGTAGCAACTATAACAAAACCTTTTCGTATTATATTTAACTACTTATTACAGTTCTCAGTATGGTTTGTTAATAAAGTAGTTGGAGAAGGATTATCAGTAATAATGAGTGAAAAATATCCAATAGCTCATTATATTACTTTAGCTATTGTAATATTATTAATTTTAGGAGGAGTTACCCTATTATTTGGAAATAGTATAGTAAGAGCTCCAGCAAAAATAGTAGATGCTGTAGAAGATGTAGGTGGTAACATTATAGTCTTTATATTCAAAAAGATGTTAGAATATGCTTATATATTTACGAAATGGATATTAGAAGGTCTTTATAGTTTAGTTCCAGAAAGTATTAAAAACTTTTTTTCAAAAATTAAATCTATATTAACTCCAAGTTATAAAACATCTTTAATGATTTCAGGATTAACAGGAGTAACAAAAGAAAAAGTAAATGAAGAACCAAGAGAAGAAATTAGTGGAAGATGTGATGATATGGAATATAAACAATTAGGTAATGGTACAGAAGGGTTATGTAGTAAAACAATTAAACCAAAAGATATCCAGTGGAATATAAATACTTCAAATAATAAAGAAATATCAAGTGGTATTCCTTCAAACATTGTATCATCATTATCAAATGAAGGAAAGAAGTTTATAGTAAAAATTCCTTGGAAACAAAAAGGGATGGAATATGTCCCAGATTGTAATAATATGAAATATAGTGATGGTTCAAAAGCAGAATTATTTATAGATAATGGAAATGTTTGTAAAATGGTAGAAAAAGAACAAAAAGAATACAAAGAAGTTGGAAGATATTCATCAACATCAGATAAATATAAAGGTTTAGACCAATTTATAACAGAAAATAATCCAATATGTAATTAAGGGATATAAGTAATTATATGAGTACATCAAAAAAAGATATCGAAAATATAGTAACAGCAATAGCAGAAGATCAAGAAGAAAAGCAAAAAAAAAAACAGAAAGAAAGTAATAATACTACACAACCTCCAAGAAAAAAGACATTACAAGAATGTATAAATGATAATTCATTAGATAAAGTAAAATCAGGTGAAGTATGTAGTATTGATGTTGCTAAAAAACTTGGAATATTTGATAATACAAATTATTATATAAAAGGTTACGAACAAATAAAAACTTTTAATACTGAAATAGATAATAAAGAAAATCGTTCTTTAGAATTATGTAATCAAAATAATGTAACAAATACTGCTAAAGCTTCTTGTACTATGTCTGCTGGTATAAATTATGTATCTACAATTAAAGATGGAAAGAGTTTGTGTGTTCCAGTAGAGTGTCCTACTGGTTTTAAATTAGATAGTAAAGACCCATCTGTATGTGTAAAACCAAAAAATAAAAAATTAGTTTCTTTAAGAACACAGAATCAAGAAAGATGGTATGATTGGTTTATTATACCAAACTATCATATTGGAAATAAATATAATAGTGTAAATAATGTGAATTATGCTCCTTGTAAAGGAGATACAGTACCTATATATGATAAAGACCCAGTAGATAATGAAGTAAAAGGTGTTGTAGAAAAAGAAAATAATAATATTGGAAAATGTTTATCAAAAGAATATTATTTTGGAGGAAAATACAGTAATACAGAAAATTATTCACCTATTTCTCTAATAAAAAGAATAAGTACTCGTGAAGAATTAGAAGAAGAAATAGAAAAAAATAGAAAGGAATTATTAAAATCAGGTTCTCCTACAGACGAAATGAACAAAATGTTAGAGAGTAACTATATTCAACAAGAAGCAAGAGATATTATAAAACTAATAGACACAGGAGTTAGAAAAAATAACTCAACCAGTATAAAAAGGATTTTACAACCAACTGTTAATGAAAGTATCGCTTCAAAATCCATACATACAAAAGATAGATTAGAAGAAGCATATAATAAATGTGTAAAATTAAATGCAGATGAAACTGTAATACAAGAAAGTTTAGTGAATAGCGGAACACCAGATAATATAGCTGATATTAAAATTAAGACAGCAAAAGCTGCTTGTCAAAGATTATTTAATAAAGAATATGATGGATTACATACAAGTATAGGAAAAGGTTCTTTAGACTTTAAAGGTATTGAAAATGTAGAATTAAAAGCTGATATGTTGGAAGAAAAAGAAAAAACAAAATCAGAACTTAATATTGGACCTGCTATTACTTCTAACCATGATAAGAATAAGTTTAAAGAAGGTCTCACAACAACATTTAAAAGAAGTATGAAAATACTTTTAACAGTAATTGTTTTAATATTTATTGCTTTCATAATTTACCCAATACTTAAATATGTATGGTTAAGATGGATTAAACCATTATATTCAAGACGTATTAGGTCAGAAGAATTAGACAACGCTGAAAGAGTAAATCGTACTATGTCAAATAGACCAAATAATAATTAAGCTACAGCATTAAATCTTATATATTTGAACTGGTTTGTATGAAAAACGATGTCCTTCAATAGGTCCATATTGTTTTAGAGCAGACATATGTTTTGCTGTTCCATATCCTTTATTTTTTAGTAAATCATATCTATTCCATTCATCATTTTCTTTACAACCTTCTATAATAATATTATCCCTATATGTTTTTGCTATTATAGATGCAGCAGCAATATTAAGATATTTATTATCACCACTCTCATAACATTCATGAGGTATATATGTAGAGTCTTCTCCAGGAGGACAATATGCATTAAATCTATTACCATCTACAATAATTTTTTCAAATATAGGTTTATTATTTTCAATAGCCATCTTATAAGCATTATTAACAGCGATATGCATAGACTTTAAAGAAGCTTTTAAAATATTAATTTTATCAATTTCAGTATGAGAACAAATACCTATACCGTAAGATATAGCTGTATTTTTAATATATTCATTTAACATAATTCTTTTTTTCTCTGACAGTTTTTTAGAATCTTTAATTTGTTTCCATAATATATCATCTTCGCTAAATTCTATAGGCATTACTACTGCTGCGGATACAACAGGTCCAAATAAACATCCTCTTCCAACTTCATCAACACCAACTTCGTAAATTAATGAGGTCTCCATTATTAGTTGATTAATAAGATTGATAATATTTGTCTTTATATAATTCATTTTTTAAAATATAATTTTCTTTACAGTTATTAGATACTAAAAATATGCCCCGTAAAAATATGAAAAAAGGTGGTGAAGACATGTATGAAGGTTTCCCTTCTATGGGTGGTGTATTTGCTCAAACTCCTGTAATGGAAGGTGGTAAGAAGAAACGTGTTTATAAGAAGAAAGGTGGTGAAGACTACTCTTTACATTCTCTTGCTTTTCTTGGATTACAAAAAGGTATGGGAGGTGCTGGAGAACATGAAATGGAAGGCGGTAAGAAGAAGAAACGTGTTTATAAGAAGAAGAAAGGTGGTGAAGACAAGTCTGGAATGTATGAAATGTCTGAAATGAAAATGACTGAAATGGAAGGTGGTAAGAAGAAACGTGTTTATAAGAAGAAGAAAGGTGGTGAAGACATGTCTGGAATGTCTGAAACTCCTTATCCTGTAATGGAAATGCATGAAATGGAAGGTGGTAAGAAGAAACGTGTTTATAAGAAGAAGAAAGGTGGAGGGGAGAGCAGGGAGGAAGAATTAATAAATGCAGTTATTTATGGTGATATAAAGACTGTAAAAACATTAATTAATGCTGGTGCTGACTTAGATAAGGCGAACAATGATGGTGAGACGCCGTTGTATATCGCTACCAGGAAAGGTGATCTTGATATCGTAAAACTGCTTATAAATGAAGGTGCCGACTTGGACAAGGCGAACAATGATGGTGAGACGCCGTTGTTGAATGCTATTTATGATAATGACATTGAGACTGTGATATTGTTGGTCGAAGCGGGCGCCAACATTGCCAAGAAGAATAAGGATGGTGATACACCGTTGGCTCTTGCTAAAAAGAAAAATAGAACCGATATAATAAAATATTTAGAAAAAGGTGTTGTGTCAAAAGTGTTGAGGAGTTTCGGGGAAGGGTATGGGGAAGACGTGGAGGAGAAGAAGAAAAAATTTTTAAAGAAAAGAATGGAGAGACAGGAGAAGAAGAAAGGTGGTGAAGAAATTCAAGTAATGGAAGGTGGTAAGAAGAAACGTGTTTATAAGAAGAAAGGAGGTGCTGTAAGCCAAGTTGCAGGTCAATTAAAAAAACTTAGTGATGCGATTACTCAAATAATGAACAAAATCAATTGATTTTCTAATATTTAAATATCTTCTAAGTTTTACAAACCAATTATAGTATTGAGTTTTATGTGATATTATATCAATATTTAATTTATTATTTTTATATTCTTTTTATAGAAGAATATATAATGCCTAAATATAGGAAGGTATATCCAATGCCATATCCAAGTGAAATTGAAATGCATGAAATGGAAGGCGGTAAGAAGAATAAACGTGTTTATAAAAAGAAGAAAGGTGGTGAAGAAATGCAAGTAATGGAAGGTGGTAAGAAGAAACGTGTTTATAAGAAGAAAGGAGGTGCTGTAAGCCAAGTTGCAGGTCAATTAAAAAACTTAGTGATGCGATTGCTAAAATAATGAAATTCTAAAAAAATAATTATTAACATTTTAATTTCTCTATTCTTTTTATATCAATTGATTTTCTAATATTTAAATATCTTCTAAGTTTTACAAACCAATTATAGTATTGAGTTTTATGTGATACTATATCAATATTTAATTTATTATTTTTTATAAATTGTTTTAATTTTGATAAACCATTTAATTTATCAGGTAATAAATCTGGTATAATATTCCAGAATAATATAGATGATTTAGCATAATCAGCATCTATTTTATAAAATCCAGGATGATCGTATAATATAAACTCCATAATTATAAATAAATTAGAATCTTCTATATCTTTAATTTTAATATATTCTTTTTCCCAAAAGTTTGTAATAATACTATACTTTTGTAAAGGTTTTTTAATATCTTTATTAATACGATTATGTATATCAAACAACCATTCAGTTAATTCATCATTATTAGATGGTATGACTCTATTTAAAATATGCATTTTATAATTATTTCTACATTTTGGACACGGTAATAGATATTGTAAAATATATAAGAATTGTTTATATTTATCATTAGAAGTATCTGGATGTTGAACTATAATATGTAATAAATACCATATATAATTTCCCCAAATATTAGGGTTCATATAATATCTTCTATCTATTAGAAATATTTAACTTTAATATATTTTTCGTGAATCCATTTTAAAGAATCAGCATATATTGTATCATAATCGAGTTCTTCTTGATTACTATTTAATTTATTTATTATATACCATCCTCTATCCATTACTTGTTCATTTGTTTCATATGGTAATTTTTCAATACGGTATATCTTACCATTATATTTAATATTTTCATACATTTTATAATAACTTACGTATATATATTATATAGTGCGGTATGTTTAAAATCATTTTTTTATTTAACAAGATTAAAGTTATTATTATGAATATTTTAAGAAGTAAAAAATTTCAAAAGCATTTAAATAACATAGATGAATGGACTGAAAAAAATGTTAAAATAGAAAAATTATTTAATTATTCTAATAATATTCATATAGCAGATAGTATATGGAATGATATAGAAGTAGAAGAATGGTTAGATACATATTTAGATTTAGATACAGAAAAACAATTTAGTAACTCTATTATTAAAAATCCAATTATAAATACAAAAGAATTATATAAAAGACAGAAAGTATTAAAGTTTTTTTCAAATAAAAAACATAATATACTACTTGATAATAAAATAGAACAAACACTATGTTGGTTTCAGGAAACACCAAACTTAGAAAAGAATTACTTATATAATATATTATTTCCAAACTCCTGGTATATGAAATGGATAAAATATGAACCAAATATTTTTAAGTTATATCATTACTATAATTGTTATATAAATCCTATGACAAATCTTGCATATCCTTTAAGTACATTATTAGGACCATATTGGGTTTTAACAAAGAAACTAAAGTTTAAAATGTCATTTATTCAATATATAAATAATATCAAATATATTCTAAATATAATACGTTCTCAATCAAAGGATTACATACAATGGTATAAGTTTGTAATTGTAGCAAGTGTATATATAATACTGTATCTATACTCTTTAGCACAGATTATAGATTTATCAATACAATTACATAATTTTAGGGTTAAATTATTGAATAAAATTAAAGTGTTATATTTATTACAAAACAGTTTAAAAAATAAATTAAAGACATACAATTACTATGAATTTTGGAAAATATACGAACCGAATATTAAATTACAAGATATTATGTTTAATTTTAAACCAAATTTGTATTGGTTAAACAAAATTATGCAAAATAAAGTTTTACAACAAAATATAAAATATCTTCATAAAGTTTCTGTAATACACGATGTTATGATTAAAACAAATAGTTTATTAGGTAAATATTGTTTTTCAAAGTATGGAGATATTACTTATATAGGTAATATGAAAAACCCTATGTTAGAAGAAGCACAGATATCAAACCCTATCTGTCTAAAAACTAATTTAATTATATCAGGACCAAATGCAGGTGGTAAAACAACATATGTTAAAAGTTTTATATGGAATATATTATTATCTCAAAGTTTAGGTATAATATACGGTTCTTACGGAACTATAAAACCATATGACGCAATATTACATCACCATCGTATTACAGATATAACAGGAGATACATCTTTATTCCAAGCAGAAATGAAGAAAATTAAAGAAACTATAAATTGTTTAGATAAACATTCAAATATAGCGTATTTCTTAGATGAACCATTACATTCTACTCATCCAATAGATGGTGCTTCAATGTTAAAAGCATTACTATACTATATAGGTAGTAAAAATAATATTAAAGTATTAGTAACATCACATTATTTCTCAATCCAAACAATTGAAAAAGAACTTAGGAATTATAAGAATATATCCGTAAAGGCAATGATAGATAACGATGATATAATATTTGATTATAAGATATATAAAGGTTCTTCAATACAAACAATTGGTATTGAATTATTAAGAAAGGATAAATTCCCTAAAAATATTTTAGATAATGCGATCAAATTGAAAAACAAATTATATCAACAAAAAATAAATGTTTAGGGATCCTCAATTAATCATAACTTTTCAACTAGCACTAATTGGAATAGTCCTAATCGGTGGATTATTTTTAATATGGAAAGCTGTTACACGTATTGAAGAAAAAGTAGATATGTTATTTACAGGTAATTTAAAACCAGAACAACCTTTCAGTTTTGAATTAGATGATGATGTAAGAGGCGACAGAGAATATAATAATGATATAATGATGCAACAATTATTTGGTAATTTAGAAGAAGATAAACAAGAAGAAGATATACAAGAAGAAGATAAACAAGAAGAAGATATTAAGGAAATTAAAGGAGATGATGAATCAATTGAAGACATTCAAGAAATTAGAGAAGATGACGAATCAATTGAAGAAATTAAAGAACCTAATTCAGTTGAAGAAATTGAAGAAATTGAAGAAATTGATGAGATAAATGTAGAAGACAATTCAACTTTAGTATTATCAAGAAATAAGTTAAGACAAATGAGATTAGAACAAGTACAAAGATTATGTATAGATAGAAACGTAGATAGTGATGGGACAAAAAATCAATTAATTGAAAAACTACTACAATAAATGATGTAATAAAAAATAAAAAAAATAATAAAAATATATATTAATAGATAGAGTAGTAAATAATATGTCTTGTGAAGGTTGCCAAACAGATCCTAAACATATATGTCCATCAACTATGTATAGTAATTTTACAGATTATCGTCCCCGTTGTGTTGTAAATAGCGAACTTTTAGGTAAAGTTGCATCAGCAAATATGATTGAAAGTTCATATGAATCACGAATGTATCTTCAAAAGAATGCTATTGCTTTAATGGAAGAAGAACGCAAGAAA
>Ga0209137_1002370_pt1 | contig 16659 bp, 17 predicted proteins | sample SaaInl5LU_22_DNA_FD_184642 | JGI IMG/M metagenome (GOLD analysis project Ga0209137, IMG submission 184642) | Marine microbial communities from expanding oxygen minimum zones in the Saanich Inlet - ESP_105LU_22_DNA (SPAdes) (version 2) | ecosystem: Environmental > Aquatic > Marine > Intertidal... | reverse complement strand
TTTGCTCGAGGCTGCCGGTGTGGCGATCGAATTGAGCAGCGCCGATGTGGCGGCCTGCGTTGACGAACTCGGTATTGGCTTTATGTTTGCCCCAGCTCACCACAGTGCAATGAAACACGCAATTGGCCCGCGCAAGGAGCTAGGGCTGCGCACAATTTTTAACATCCTCGGGCCGATGACTAACCCAGCAGGAGTCAAACGACAGCTGGTAGGCTGTTTTTCCGCTGAGTTGTGCCGACCGATGGCAGAAGTCCTCGGTCGATTAGGTGCCGAGCATGTGGCTGTGGTCCACTCTGAAGATGGCTTAGATGAGATTAGTCTCGCAGCCCCTACCACGGTCGCAGAGTGGCGAAACGGATCTTTAAGTGAGTACACACTTACGCCAGAAGATTTTAATATAGAAAGGCAAACCTTAGAGGGTTTAATTGTCAGCAGCGCGGATGAGTCACTTGCACTGATCCGCGATGCACTCGGCAAGCGCCGCACAGAGGCCGGTCAAAAAGCCGCTGAAATCATCGCTTTGAACGCAGGTATGGCACTCTATTTGGCAGGTGTTGCCTCTTCTGCCGAGCAGGGCGTTGCACTGGCCAGTGATACTATTGCCACAGGTTTGGCACTGAACAAACTCAGTGACCTTGTCGCTTTTACCCAATGTCAGGCCGCCCGTCCTGATTGATCCCAGAAAGAGAGAGATATGCCAAACAGCCCAGAAATTTCTGATACTACACCCACCGTGTTGCGCAAAATATTGGCGCGCAAACATCAAGAGGTCGCTGAACGCAGAGCTCTAGTTGACGAGCAGGAGCTGCGCCGACGCGCGGCACAAGCTGATCCGGCGCGGGGTTTTGTCGGCGCTATGCGCAGCTCGCTGGAGCAGGGGCGGGCAGCAGTAATCGCGGAAATTAAAAAAGCCTCGCCCAGTAAAGGTGTGATCCGGGAGGACTTTGATCCAGTTGCTATCGCCCAGAGTTACCAGCGCGGCGGTGCCAGTTGTCTGTCGGTCTTGACCGATATCGACTTTTTTCAAGGCAGCGACGACTATCTACAGCGCGCGCGTGCAGCCACCTCACTACCGGTTATTCGCAAAGATTTTATCGTTGATAGTTATCAGATAATTGAGGCTAGAGCACTCGGCGCAGATGCTGTTCTGCTGATCGTTGCAGCACTGGGCGACGCGCAACTGGTAGAATTCCACGCCTTGGCGGTAGAGCTGGGTATGGATGTGTTGATCGAGGTGCACGGCGAGCAGGAGCTTAACCGCGCGCTGCGAATTGATAATCCACTACTGGGTATTAACAACCGCAATTTGCATACGTTTGAGACTTCGCTAGATAACACTTATCAATTATTGGCGAAAATCCCCGCGGATAGGATTGTGGTTACCGAGAGTGGTATCCACACCAGTGATGATGTAGCCGCTATGCGTGGTCACGACGTTAATGCGTTCTTGGTTGGCGAGGCGCTGATGCGCCATGCCGAGCCTGGTCAGCGCTTGGTTGAGTTGTTTAATTAAAATAAGAGTAAGGCAGAAGCTATGCAAGCAACTGTAAAATGGGTCGATGGTCGCATGTTTTTGGGTGAGTCGGGCAGCGGTCACAGTGTGGTTATGGACGGGCCGCCAGACTTGGGTGGTCGCAACCTCGGTGTGCGCCCTATGGAGATGTTATTGCTGGGTGTCGGCGGCTGCTCTTCGTTTGACGTCATGGCTATGCTGGAGAAATCGCGACAAAAAGTGACGGATTGTCGCGTCGAGATCAGCGCTGAGCGCGCCGATGCGGTGCCGTCGGTCTTTACTAAAATACACCTTCATTTTGTGGTAACCGGAGTCGCCCTCAAAGAGAGCCAAGTGCGTCGCGCAGTAGAGCTTTCAGCAGAGAAATACTGCTCAGCCTCAATTATGTTGGGCTCAGCTGGTGTAGAAATTACCCACGACTTTGAGGTGCTAGAAGCCTAAACCAAGAAGGTCACAGGCGATAAATTTTAGATAAAAAAAAGGAGCCTGGGAGGCTCCTTAAAAAGTCCTTGGAAGGATCACAAGGGAGGGGTAGGGGTTTGAAAGAGAGCAATCTCTATCAACAAATCAGTTCAATCAATCTACAAATATGGTAGTTAATCTTGCGGTATCTATCCAATGCATTACATGCATTTTGTTCATTACGCTGCGTTATGAGTTATTTCGCTGTCGTTAGCGGCACTGCGCACTGAGCCGGTGTGGCGTGACTTAGCTAACTCATCCCGTGCAATTGCCGCGCCAGTTAAACCTGCAAAACTCATCATAATATAGACTAAAGTCATGGTCTTTCTCCTCACATAGTGAGCTGACTTCCTTGGCGTCTATAGTAACGTTGCGGTTCAGCTCTAGGAGCGTTGTTGCCCCTGTTTCAATAGTTGTTACTATAGAGATGAGCCCGGTATAATTCCAATGCATTGTTTTTATAATTAACATGACAATATGATATGGCAATGAGCTATTTGTGGTGAACCAATGAACTTACAGAAACTCTCGCGGTTAGATTTAAATTTACTGGTGGCGCTGCAAGCCTTGCTCGAAGAGCGCAGTGTGACGCGCGCAGCGGAACGCCTGTTTGTTACCCAGCCCGCGATGAGCCGGATTTTACAGCGTCTGCGCGATCAGCTCGATGACCCCCTCTTTACCCGTCGCGGCAATGTGTTGGTGGCCACACCGCGTGCAGAAGAGCTGGCTTTGCACCTGCCTAAATTGCTGGATGGCATCTTGGCCATTATTGCCCGCGAAGAGTTTGATCCGGCCACCTATGAGGGCGAAATATCGGTGGCGATTCCGGAGTTTTTTGCGTTTGAACTGGCGCCACATATCACCCAGCGTATGTCGACGATGGCCCCCGGTTTGACGCTCTCGCTCTCCAGCGATACAGATTCCAGCGTAGAACAAGAGCTCGCTCAGGGTGTGCTTGATTTTGCTATCGACTTGGATCGCGATTTTGGCGAAGAGCTACAGACGCGGCCTCTGACCCAAGTAACCCCTGCTATTTGGATGCGCAGCGGTCACCCGCTGGCCAGTCGGTCCGAACTGAGCCTGGCAGATATCCTCGCCTATCCATTTGTGCAGTACTATCTGCTGATTGCCAAGCGAGTTAGCGCCAACACCAGCGCGCGGTTTGATCGTACTTTGGCGGAGATGGGGCTGAAACGGCGCAAAGCGCTGGTGACCAATCAGCTAATGACAGCGATGGAGACTGTGCAGCGATCCGATGCTTTGATGGTGGCGACTCAGTACGGCCTCAGCACTGAGCGTGAATTTTTTGATATCGCTCAGCGTCCATTCCCCTCGGACCTGCCACACCAAGGAAACATTCCTTTTGTATTGGTCCAGCATCGCCGCACTAGCCATTCAGCGGTGCACAGTTGGCTGGCTGAAATACTGGTAGAGTCGGTGCGCGATATGGACCGCGAATTGGCTAAGCCGTGGTAAAAAACACTTAGATTCGGTAGCTGGTGCGTGTCATGACTTGAGAAAGCGCACTCATGCCGCGCTGCACGGCGGTGGGAAACTTCACTCCTCCTGCTTTAATGGCATTCTCAGCATGGTGGGCCTCATCTTTGAGCATAGCTGAGACAATACTGCGGCTGCGCTGATCTTCTTCAGGCAGTTGGCCGAGGTGCTTTTCGAGATGTTGGCAAACTTGCTGCTCGGTCGCTGCGACAAATCCGAGGCTGAGCTTGTCGCTGATTAAACCGGCGCCAGCACCCATAGCGAAAGAGAGTCCGTACCACACCGGGTTCAGCACGCTGGGTCGGCTATTTAACTCCTCGAGTCGCTGTTCGCACCAAGCCAGATGATCGATCTCTTCGCGAGCGGCTTTCTCCATATCGGCGCGCACTGTTTCTAATTTTGCCGTTGCCGCCTGACCTTGATAGAGCGCTTGTGCACAGATTTCGCCGGTGTGGTTGACGCGCATCAGACCTGCTGCGTGTTGTTGTTGCTCAGGAGTCAGTGCGTCACCTTCGAGCTCGTTTGCCGGATTTGAGCGTTGAGGCTGCGGTGCACTGGCGGCTACTGTGCGCAGCGCGTGATCGGCTGTGGCGATAAATCGATCGATAGCAGTGAGTTGACGGTGCTGCATGGCCTTTGCCTCGGCTATTAACTGGGGAGCTAATCTTACATAATAACCGACTAACGTTTAAAGCATAAAAATTGTACTGTTGAAGCAGCGGAGGGGAGATGACTAAACGATTGCCAGTAACCGAGGTGGCCGAAGGCATTGTCTGCCTGGACACGGGTTACGTTCGAGAGGGCTTGGCCTGTTTCTATCTCATCGAGAGCGACGGCGAATACGCGGTGATTGAGTGCGGTACACGCTACAGTGTGGCCCAGTTAACCGACTATCTAAGGCAAAATGGGATCTCTGCGGGGCAGATTCGCTATGTAATACCGACCCATGTGCACCTCGATCACGCCGGCGGTGCCGGCGTTATGATGGCGCTCTTTAAGCGTGCACAATTAGTGGTGCATAGCAACGGTGCACGGCACATGATTGATCCCTCTAAGTTAGAGGCAGGTGCGCGGGCGGTCTATGGCGATGAGACTTTTAACAGCCATTACGGCGAGATAGTGCCGGTAGCTGCAGAGCGAGTTATCAGTCCCGCAGATGGGGAGGTTCTGTTATTGGGCAGCCGAACGCTGCAATTTTTTGATACGCCCGGTCACGCCAACCACCACTTTTGTATCTGGGACGAGTGCACACGCAGCTGGTTCAGTGGCGACGTGTTCGGCCTTCGCTACCCAGAATTGGCGGCGACATCCGAGGCGCCTGACTACCTGATTACCACCACGACACCAGTACAGTTTGATCCACAAAAACTAATCACCTCGGTGCGCTTGCTGGCTGCGAATTCGCCGCAGCGGATTTTGCTGACCCACTACGGTGCCGTTACCGATGTGGAGCGCTGCGCAGAGCTGCTCTGCGAGCAGATAGTTGCCAGTTGTGAAATTGCCGAACAGCACGCAGGTCTGCCCGCCGGCGAACCACGCTGTGCTGCGTTACAGCAAGCGCTACAAAAGTATTTTGGCGAGCAAATAGCCCAACAGCGCCCCGACTTAGATGGCAAGGCAGTGCTGGCGCTGTTGGCGATGGATATCAACCTCAACGCGCAGGGGCTCGATGTCTGGCTCGAGCGCCGCGCACGTTAGCTGCTAGCCTTCGCGGGCGATGGCGCGCCAGCCAATATCCGAGCGGTAGAACATGCCCTGCCAATCGATTTGTTCGGCGAGGCGGTAGGCTTGTTGCTGAGCCGCTGCGATGGTGCCGCCCAGGGCTGTAGAGCAGAGCACTCGGCCGCCGCTGGTGACAACGCGGCCATCCTTGAGAGTGGTGCCGGCATGGAACACCTTGCTATTAGCCGGGGCAGTTTTATCGAGACCTTCAATAACAGCGCCTTTTGCGTACTCCCCAGGGTAGCCGCCAGCCGCTAAAACGACTCCGACTGCGGGGCGCGGATCCCACTGCGCTTGTTGTTGATCAAGAGCCCCATCGATAGCCGCCAGGCAGTGTTCGACTAGATCAGATTGCAAGCGCATTAGGATCGGCTGGGTTTCGGGGTCGCCAAAGCGACAATTGTACTCAATCACTTTAGGGGTGCCGTCGGCCATAATCATCAATCCAGCGTAGAGAAAGCCGCGATAGCGATTGCCCTCGGCTTGCATGCCAGCGACCGTCGGTTCGATGACTTCGCTGAGAATACGCTGATAAATTTCATCGCTGACCACTGGCGCGGGGCTATAGGCACCCATGCCTCCCGTATTGGGTCCGCTATCAGCTTCGCCGACGCGCTTATGATCCTGGCTAGTAGCCATTGGCAGTAGCTGCTGACCATCGACCATAACGATAAAGCTCGCCTCCTCGCCGTCGAGAAATTCCTCGATAACAACGCGGTGACCCGCCTCGCCAAAGGCGTTGCCAGCGAGCATGTCGCGCACCGCCGCTTCGGCCTCTTCGAGAGTCATGGCAACAATCACCCCTTTGCCTGCCGCCAGACCATCGGCTTTAACTACGATCGGCGCGCCTTGCTCACGCAGATAGGCGAGTGCGGGTTCGAGCTCGGTAAAGTTGCCATAAAAAGCCGTCGGGATGTGGTGGCGGGCGAGAAAATCCTTGGTGAAGGCTTTGGAACCCTCGAGTTGTGCTGCTGCCGCGCTGGGGCCAAATATCTTCAGGCCGCGCTCTTCAAAATAATCGACGACGCCCTCGACCAAGGGTTGCTCTGGACCGACAATGGTCAGCTCGACCTGGTTAGCGACTGCGAACTCTGCCAGCCCAGAGAAATCGTCGGCGGCAATATCAACATTACTGACCGACGCCTCGGCGCCGCTACCGGCATTGCCGGGGGCGACGAAAACTTGTTCGACCCGCGCGCTCTGGGCCGCTTTCCAGGCCAGCGCGTGTTCGCGGCCGCCCGAGCCAATGATTAAAACATTCATAACGGTATCCTTAGCGTTGGCTTGATCAGTGGCGGAAGTGACGCATGCCGGTGAATACCATGGCCATGCCATGCTCGTCAGCTGCTGCGATAGTTTCATCGTCGCGCATTGAACCGCCGGGCTGGATTACACAAGAGATACCGGCAGCAGCGGCATTGTCGATGCCATCGCGGAAGGGAAAAAATGCATCGGAGGCCATCACCGCACCTTCAACGGCGAGACCGGCGTGCTCGGCTTTGATCGCGGCGATACGCGCTGAGTTAACCCGGCTCATCTGTCCTGCGCCGACACCGATAGTGCGCTGTCCTGAGGCGTAAACAATCGCGTTAGACTTAACCATCTTGGCCACCTTCCAAGCAAACAGCAGATCGGCGATTTCAGATTCGGTCGGTTGGCGTTTGGTAACAATTTTGAGATCGGCAGCGGTAATCACACCATTGTCGCGCTGCTGGATCAGTAAGCCGCCATTGACGCGCTTGTAGTCGAGGGCTTCTGGGCGCTGGGACGGCCAGAGGCCACAGGCGAGTAGGCGGACATTCTTCTTCGCGGCCACGAGTGCAAGAGCCTCTGTACTGACAGTGGGGGCGATGATGACTTCGACAAACTGCTGTGCACAGATCGCCTCTGCTGTGGCGGCATCTAACTCGCGATTAAAGGCGATAATACCGCCAAATGCAGATTCGCTGTCGGTGCTGTAAGCCGCCTGGTAGGCGTCGAGAATAGAGTCGGCGATCGCGACTCCACAGGGGTTGGCGTGTTTGACGATGACGCAAGCGGGTTGTTCGAATTGTTTGACGCACTCCAATGCGGCATCGGTGTCGGCGATATTGTTGAATGACAGCTCCTTGCCCTGCAGTTGGGTGGCGGTGGCTACACTCGCCTCGGCGGGTTGAGCCTCGGTGTAAAACGCAGCGGCTTGGTGCGGGTTTTCGCCGTAGCGCATCTCTTGACGCTTGTGATACTGCGTGTTGTAAGTGGCCGGAAAGGCGCCGGCAAGGTTGTCGGTGTCGCGCGCACCAAAGTGGTTGGCGATCATTCCGTCATAGGCGGCGGTGTGCTCAAACGCGGACACCATCAACTGGTAGCGTGTCTGGTAACTGAGCTGGCCACTGTTGGCAGAGAGCTCTTCCAACACCGTGGCGTAGTGGTCTGCATTGACGACGATGGCAACGTCGCGATGATTTTTTGCCGCCGAGCGGACCATCGTTGGCCCGCCAATATCGATATTTTCAATTGCCCGGGGCAGGTCGCAGCTGGGATCGGCAACAGTGGCGGCAAACGGGTAGAGGTTGACCACGACCATATCGATCGCCCGAATACCGTGCTCTTCCATGACCGCGTCATCGGTGCCGCGACGGCCAAGGATGCCGCCGTGTATTTTTGGATGCAGCGTCTTGACTCGGCCATCCATCATTTCTGGGAAACCGGTGTAGTCGGCGACTTCGGTAACGGTGATGCCATTTTCGCCGAGCAGTTTAAACGTGCCGCCGGTAGAGAGTAACTCCACACCCATTTGGCTGAGTGCGCGGGCAAATTCGACAATGCCGGTTTTGTCGGAAACGCTAATTAGCGCGCGCTGGACAGTTTTTAAGTCGTTCATGTAAGCCTCTTAATAGATGGTAACTCTTGATAGATGGAAAAGGTGTGGAGTGAAGGTTAGAGTAAATCGTAGTGTTTGAGTTTTTTGCGCAAGGTGCCGCGATTGAGCCCGAGCATCTCTGCGGTGCGGCTCTGATTGTTGCGAGTCTGTTTCATCACCGCTTGCAGTAGCGGCGGTTCAACCTGGCTCATGACCAACTCATAGAGATCGACCGGTGCATGGCCCTCTAGGCTTTCGAAGTAGTTATCTAGGGCATTGGCGACATGATCGCGAAGCGTGCGCGGGGGCGCTAGCTCTCCGTAGTCGATCTCTTCGCTGTGGGGTGGTTTTTGCAACATCAAGCGGCTCTCTCATTGAGTGTCGATGGCAGCTCAAAAAAATGTTCAAGTTCAGAGAGCTGTGCGGCAGCGCTATCGAGCTGGTTAAAGTGTTGACGCCAGCTATTGAGTTCGCTGCACAGCACTCCACTTTTTGCAAACTGCGCTTGCAAGTACCAGCCGATATGTTTGCGGGCAATTCGCAGCCCACCTAAATCGCCGTAAAAAACGTGCAGGGCGGCAAGGTGGTTTAGCATCACTTTGGTTACCTCGGTGCGGCTAGGTGCAGCGAGCTCCTCACCGGTTGCCAGGTAGTGATTGATCTGCTCAAAAAGCCACGGGTTGCCTTGAGCGGCGCGGCCAATCATCACTGCCGATGCGCCTGTCTCTGCAATCACTGCGGCAGCCTTGTGGGGAGTATCGATATCGCCATTGGCGATAACGGGCATTTGGGTAGAGCTGACTACCTCGGCGATAGTCTGGTATTCGGCGCTGCCGGCAAACCGGCAGGCGCGGGTGCGCCCGTGAATGGCCAGCGCGGCGATACCGGCTTGTTCAGCTATTTTGGCGATCTCAACTGCATTGCGATTGTCGCAGTCCCAACCGGTGCGGATTTTTAGAGTGACCGGCACTTTGACGGCAGCGACAACTGCGCTGAGAATCTCCTCGACCAGCTGAGGGTGTTGCAAAAGCGCCGAACCAGCCGCCTTGCGACAGACTTTTTTGGCCGGACAGCCCATGTTGATATCAATAATTTCTGCGCCCTCATCAACATTAAAGCGCGCGGCATCAGCCATGGTCGCAGGTTCAGTGCCGGCAATCTGCACTGAACGCGGTGCTGGCTCACCGGAAAATTGGCGGCGCAAAAGTGATTTGCGGCTGTTGCGAAGGTCGGGATTGGAGGCGACCATTTCGCTGACGACAAGGCCAGCCCCGCGGGCTCTGCAGAGTTGCCGGAATGGCAGGTCTGTGACACCTGCCATGGGCGCAAGCAAAGTTGGCTGACTAATTGTATAGGGGCCTATAGCAAACACAGAGCGCTCTCATATATATGGGCAGTTTGCCGGTCGTCTTCACAGCAAAAAAGGGCGCTCATCATACCTAAAAACAGATTGATTAAAAAGTGATCAATTACCGCTAGGCTGTTTTTCCCTCGCCGCTTACTGAAGTAGGGCTGTTAGTGCGGGTGAGCCGCGATCTGTACCCAGCCTTCCTGAATGACGGGTTGATCAAATTGCAGTGCGCTTAGATAGGGCGCAGTCACGGCCTTTATTTGGCTGTCGAGTAGCCCCGAAAGGCAGAGTTTGCCTGCCGGTGTCAGCAGTTTGCACAGTGCTGGCGCCAGAGCAATCAACGGTTCGGCGAGAATATTGGCTAAAACGATATCTGCACGGCTGTCGTTGGGAAGCTCTTCTGGTAGATAGGTAACCACTCTGCCCGGTTCAATGTGGTTATTGGTGGCGTTGTCCGCGGTGGCTGTGAGGGCCAATGGGTCATTGTCCACTGCGATGACTTTGTCGGCGCCCAGCAACAGGGCGGCAATGCCCAATATGCCAGAGCCACAACCGTAATCGATAACAGTGGCGCCTTGCAGCGGTTGCTGCTCTAGCCAACTTAAGCAGAGATGTGTGGTCGGGTGGCTGCCGGTACCAAAGGCTAGGCCTGGATCCAAGATTAAATTGATTGCGCCGGGCACAGGCGGCTCCATCCAGCTGGGGCAGATCCAGAGGCGCTGACCGCACTGCAGTGGCTCAAAGTGGCGCTTCCACTCTTGGCTCCAATCGCGATCATCAAGCGCTACCCAGGTTTGAGTGATGGGTGGCTCAGGCAGCTCAGCGGCGAGCACCTTTTCGATCGGCGCCTTGTCGGTGGTGCCGGGGAACAGCCCCTTGACGATAACGTGGTCCCACAGGGGAGTTTCACCGATAGCGGGCTCTAAAAGCGGTTGGTCGGCAGCGTCCTCGAGAGTCACCGAAGAGGCTTCCAGGGCGAGCAAAAGCTCTTCTGCAAGCTCGCATTGGTGGCGCGGTAACTGTAGGTGGATTTCGATCCACTCGGGAGTTTGCACTACTTACCTAGCTTATTTTCGAGGTAGTGAATATTTACTCCGCCCTCTTGGAAGGGGCCGTCAATGACCAACTTCTTGTGCAGGGGTATATTGGTTTTAATGCCGTCAATGACGGTCTCGTCTAGAGCGTTGCGCATGCGCACCAAGGCGGTGTCGCGATCGTCACCGTGGGTGATAATTTTGCCAATCAGGGAGTCGTAATTAGGGGGTACGCGATAGCCCGCATAAATATGTGAGTCGACTCGAACACCCAGTCCTCCCGGTGCATGGTAGCCTTTGATCAGGCCCGGTTGAGGCAGAAAGCTGTCGGGATCTTCGGCATTGATACGGCACTCGAAGGCGTGGCCGTGGAAAATAATATCCTCTTGGCACAGTGACAGTGGTTGGCCGCTGGCAATTTTGAGCTGCTCCTTGACGATATCGACACCAGTGATCATCTCCGACACGGGGTGCTCAACTTGCACGCGCGTGTTCATCTCAATGAAGTAGTAGCGCCCATCTTCATAGAGGAATTCAAAAGTTCCTGCGCCGCGATAGTTGATCTGTTTGCAAGCATTTACACACGCGTCAAACACCCCTTGGCGGGCCTCTTCGGGTATGCCGGGGGCCGGCGCTTCCTCAAGAACTTTTTGATGGCGGCGCTGCAGTGAGCAGTCGCGATCGCCCAAGTGGATGGCTCCCCCTTGTCCGTCGGCAAGTACTTGCACTTCAACGTGGCGCGGGTTGGTGAGAAACTTCTCCATATAAACAGTGCCATCGTTAAACGCGGCAGCTGCCTCTGTCTTGGTGACAGTCACGGCATTAACCAGAGCGGCTTCGCTTTCGACAACGCGCATGCCGCGGCCACCGCCACCGGCGGCTGCTTTAATAATAACCGGGTAGCCGATGCGCAGAGCGGTGGCTTTGAGTTCGCTAGGGTCTTCGCTGAGCGGGCCATCGGATCCGGGTACAGTGGGTACTCCAGCCTGTTTCATAGCGCGAATAGCCGCTACTTTATCGCCCATAATGCGAATCGTTTCAGCTTTAGGGCCGATAAAGACAAAGCCACTGTTCTCGACTTGCTCGGCAAAGTCGGCGTTCTCAGCTAAAAAGCCGTAGCCAGGGTGGACCCCTTGAGCGCCGGTGACTTCCATGGCCGCAATCAATGAAGGCACGTTGAGATAGCTTTGCGGCGACGGGTTGGGTCCAATACAGATCGACTCGTCGGCGAGTTTGACGTGCTTGAGATCGGCGTCAATTTTGGAGTGAACCGCGACGGTTTTAATATTGAGCTCGCGGCAGGCGCGCAAAATACGCAGCGCGATCTCACCGCGGTTGGCGATCAGCACTTTGTCTAGAAGAGGTTGTGTCATATCGGGCTCTCTTGGCGTCGCGTGACGCTCTCTGGGCAGAGTTAGGCGAGGGGGCTGCGTAGTGGCGAACGCAGTACTTAAACGATAGTGACCAGTGGCTGGTCAAACTCGACCGGTTCGCCATCTTCAACCAGTATGGAGCCGATAGTGCCCGATTTGTCTGCCTCAATTTGGTTCATCATTTTCATCGCTTCGATGATGCAGATAACATCGCCCTTTTGAACGCTGCTGCCAACTTCAATAAAAGCGGGAGAACCCGGCGCTGGAGAGCGATAGAAGCTGCCGACCATTGGCGAATTGACACTGTGGCCAGCAGCAGCTGCTGGCTGAGCTTCTGGCTGAGCGGGAGCGGCAGCTGCTACCGGTTGAGGAGCGGCGGGGGCGGGAGCTGCCGCTGCGGTGTAACTTGGCGCAGCAACAGGCGCGCCGCGGCTAATGCGCACCGACTCTTCACCTTCGCAGATTTCCAGTTCATTGATATTTGACTCTTCGAGCAGTTCGATAAGCTTTTTAATTTTGCGGATATCCATAATGCGATCTCTTGTTAGCTTTTATTTGTGGGTGCTGGTATTTAGTTTAGCGAATTAAGTTGTTTCAGCGCGGCGGCCAGGGCTAACTGGTAGCTCTCGGCGCCAAAGCCTGAGATGACACCTAGCGCAATATCGCTGAGAAAAGAGTGTTGGCGAAACTCTTCGCGCGCATAAACATTGGACAGATGCAGCTCAATAAAAGGAATATTGACACCGGCCAGTGTATCGCGCAGAGCGACACTGGTATGGGTAAACGCCGCTGGGTTGATCAAAATAAAGTCAACGCCTTCGCGTTGCGCGGCGTGGATACGATCTATCAGCTCATGTTCAGCATTGCTCTGCATCGCTGAGAGGGTGTGGCCGGCCTGTTGTGCGGTGGCTGAAAGCTGCTGATTAATCTCATCGAGTGTGACGCTGCCATAAATCTCTGGCTCACGCTTGCCGAGCAGGTTGAGGTTGGGGCCATGCAGAACCAGTAATGTGGCCATTGCGATCTCCTCTGAGGGTGATGTTCGATCAATAAAGATAAACAGTTTGCAGGAAAATCTCAAAATTGTCTACTTTGTGATTTTGCGGCATTTTTCGCAGAAATTAGAGGCTTTTAACCTATTTTTCGAACAGTTTTACGGAAAATTACGGCATTATTTTGCTGATCGACGCTATTGTCGCCAAGATGCGGTCAGTTGTAGGCACTTTGGTGCATTATCGGCTAAATTCTTCTATATTTAACAAATTTGTAGGTAATGTGCGGCTAAAATCCGTTAATTTAGTTTGAGCGCATCGGCTACAGCCGCAGGCGAGAGTAATTGTGGTAGAAACTCCGCTTGCCCAGCGCCGGGCCGGTAGAGCAGGTAGAGGGGGACACCACTGCGCCCGTGAGCATTGAGCAACGCTGTGATCTCAGGGTCGGGCTCACTCCAGTCGCCTTTAATATAGACGGTCTGAGTCTCTTCGAGGAGTTGCGAGAACGTCTCTCCAGAGAGCGCGCGGCGCTCGTTGACCAAGCAAGTCACACACCAATCTGCGGTCAGGTTGACCAGTACTTGGCGCTGCTCAAGACGCAACTTCTCAAGCAGAACCGGTGAGTAAGGCTGCCAGTTGACCTTCTGCTGTTGATGCAGTGCTTGCTGGGTCGCTGCACCGGTAGCCAATAAGCTGACCAGTAATAGAGCGATTTTGGCCGAGCTGCGTTGGCGTTGAAGCAGTCCCCAACTCCAGCTGGTTAGAGCCAGTAAAATGAGAGCGATGAGCAGCAGAGCCAGCTGGTCGATAGAGGTCTGCCCGGCAAATACCCACAAAAGCCAAACAGCAGTGAGTAACAGTGGGAAGCCGAGTAGCTGCTTAAACTGCTCCATCCACGCGCCCGGTTTAGGTAGGGCGGCTGCCAAACGTGGCGAGAGGGTCAGCAGAAAAAAGGGCAGTGCCATGCCGGCACCCAGCGCAGCAAAAATTAGTAGTGCAATGGCACTGCTCTGGGTGATGGCAAAACCCAGAGCGCTACCCATAAATGGGGCGGTACATGGGCTGGCAACAATGGTGGCGAGTACGCCGTTAGCAAATGCACCGGATAAAGTGGGAGCCGGTGTGGCGGTTGGTGCGCCCAGCGAAAACTGATAGAGGCCAAATAGGTTGCAAGCCATAAGCACAAAGAGTGCGGCGAGTGCGGCAATAAAGAGCGGCGACTGTAGCTGGAACCCCCAGCCAATCGCTTCGCCAGCGCCGCGCAGGGCCAGCATTAGAGCGGCAATCGCTACAAAGCTGAAGATAACGCCGGCACTGTAGATAAGCCCGTGCAGCCAAGTGGGATGGCGGCTAGTGGCGTGCTGGGTCAGGCTGAGCAGTTTGATTGAGAGGATAGGGAAAACACACGGCATCAAATTGAGTATCGCGCCGCCGACAGCTGCGGCCAAGAGCATGGTGAGCAATAGCGACAGACTAAGAGGCGCAACAGCGGTGCTCTCTGCACGTGTTTCGCGCGGTTGCTGCAACGGCGTAAAAAGGCCTCGCTCCAGATCGACAGCAAACCACTGATCGCGCGGTGGATAGCAGAGGCCGGCATCGGCACATCCTTGCGAGCGCAGAGTCAGTGTGGTGTTTTCAGCAAACTGACTCAGCGGTAGTTCAGCGTAGACGGTGGTTGTGCTGCGATAGACGACTAACTGAGCTTGAAAGAATTCGTCCCAGAGCTCCTCTCCAGGGGCAAAAGTCAGCTTTGCAAAAGTATTGTCGGCGGCTAGAGAGAACTGTTTCTGGTAGAGATAATAGCCGGGCTGGATCTGCCAGTGTGCGGCCAGAACGACAGTTTCGTCGCTGCGCTCTACCAGTTCAAGGTCGACCTGGTAGGCCTGCTCTACCGGCAAGAAAGCGGGTTGCTGTAGCCCGGAAAGGGTCGAATTACTGCCGCCTATAGCCCAAAGTGGGCTACTCAAGGTGGCCAGGACGGTTGCCAAAAAGAACGTCTTAAATGTCTTAACAAGAGTCAATGTAAAGCTCCAAAGTGTCCAAAGGTGCGGCTGGGGCAGATAGCTACTTTAGCAGAGATTGTCAGCTGGGTAAGCGCAGTCGCACTTGGCGCCGAGTGAGTTATGATAACCAGCTGTAAATTATCGCGGCACTTGGGCGCAATGACAAAGAGGTGATCGATGCGTAACAAAAGAGTTTTCATGACAGCGGCGGCTTGTACACTTGTGGTGGCACTGTTGGCGGGTTGCGGTCAGTCTGGCGCGCTTACAGTTGATAAGGGTTGGGCTCGAACTGTGCCGCCGGGTAAGACGGTTACGGCCGGTTTCGCGGTACTCAACAACCACACCGCTAGTGACTGTACCATCGAGGCAGTCAGTAGCCCGCAAGCGGAGCGAGTGGAGCTGCACAGTACTGCAGTAGAAGACGGTGTGATGCGCATGCGGCCAATGCAGAGTCCAGCCATTGCCGCCGGCGACTCGCTGTTATTAGCTCCGGGGGGCAATCACTTGATGCTGTTTGGTCTCGGTGAGCACGCCAGCCACTTGGAGAGCATAGCGATTTCTCTAGAGACGAGCTGCGGTGTAGTGAAAGCTGAACTGCCCGTGCGGCGCACTGCGCCGAGTTCCGGCGGTGGTGATCACAGCCACCATTGATCAGGCCTCTAGAGCCTGTAGCAGCGGTTGGTATTCAGCACTGTGTAAGCGCGGGCCGTACTGGCTGACGACACAGCTGGCCGCAACATTGGCAAAGTAACCAGCTTTAGGCGCACTGTAACCGTTGGCGAGGGCGTGCAGGTAAGCTCCCGCGAACATGTCGCCAGCACCATTGGTATCAATCGCAGTCACAGCTTGACCGGCACAATGATGGTTATTGAAGCCATCGTAAACGGTGGCGCCACTGCCGCCATTGGTGACAGCAAAGCTTTTCACCTCGCGTTGCAGTTGTTCAAGAGCAGCCTCTAGAGCGCCTGTTTGAGTCCACTGCATCGCCTCTGCCGCATTGCAAAACAGCAGATCAATCTGGCTACCAGCCATTTCTCGCAGCTGCTCGCCGAAGCCTGCGACGATGCCCGGATCGGAGAGGCTCAACGCAATTCTGACGCCATTGGCGATGGCAAATTCGCGCGCTTGCGCCACAGCGGCGCGGCTTTTTTCAGAGGTGACCAAGTAGCCTTCGATATAAAGGTACTCCGAGGCTGCCAGAGCGGTAAAATCGATATTGCTCTCGTCAAGCTGATCGCTGACGCCCAGATAGGAGTTCATGGTGCGTTCGGCGTCTGGAGTCACCATAACTAAGCAGCGCCCTGTGGTACCGATATCTCGCCCGCTCGATCCGCAGTGATCGATGCCGTTGGCTGCAAGATCTTCAAGATAGAACTGGCCGTTGTCATCATCGCCGACATTGCAGGAGAAAAAAGCGCGGCTGCCAAATTGGGCGAGCGCAATGGCGGTGTTGGCTGCAGATCCACCACAGGCGCGTTTGCTCAAGGTGAGGTGCTCACTGAGCCCTGCTGTGAGCTCAGCTTGGCGACGCTCATCCACCAGCGTCATCACGCCCTTATTAATGCCGTGAAGGTCTAGGTCGCTGTCCGAGACTTCGATTTCGGTGTCGACTAGTGCATTGCCAAGGGCGTAGAGTTGGTATTTTTTGCTCATGGTACAAGTCCTGGGTGCGTGTTGCGCTATTATGCGATTGCTGCGCAGCAATGAGAAGGCTTGCGCACAGAGAGATCACTGTAAAGGGTAATGGCAATTACAATGCGAGAAGTAGTTTGAGACCTAAAAGACGTACAGCCAGCCCGTGGTGGCAGCTCGGAAAAGGACTGGTGCTTCTAACCCTTAGCGTTTTCGTAACCATTTTGTTGCTGTTAGA
>Ga0209137_1002368_pt1 | contig 16670 bp, 23 predicted proteins | sample SaaInl5LU_22_DNA_FD_184642 | JGI IMG/M metagenome (GOLD analysis project Ga0209137, IMG submission 184642) | Marine microbial communities from expanding oxygen minimum zones in the Saanich Inlet - ESP_105LU_22_DNA (SPAdes) (version 2) | ecosystem: Environmental > Aquatic > Marine > Intertidal... | reverse complement strand
GGTTACTTGGTTTCCAGAGCGACCACCGTGGGCTGAGATGTCCCAGTTGCCTTTGTAGGAATCACCACCAGCAGCACCAGCCCCTAGCTGGATATCACCACCACTGCTGCCACCGACAAACGGAGCTACTCCAGCACCACTATATAGACCACCGCCGCCACCCGTGGCAACCACGGCAATGCCTAGAGCAGCGTTGGTTACATAGGTTGTGCCACCTGTGCCACCGCTACCACCTGATGTGGGGTAGATGTGATATGAACCACCACCACCAGCACCTGACGCTTTAATGAGAATAGCTTTAGCACCCGCTGGTACTATGTAGGTAGAACTGCCAGTTAAAACACGGACATCCACTGGGTAGGTGTTTACGTTGGATACGCTGGTACTCAGGGATGAAACCTGAGACTGGATGTTACTTGTGACACCGGAGAGATGGTTCAGTTCAGCGGTTGTAGCGGTGATGCCATCAAGCGTATTGATTTCTGCGGTTGTCGCGGTGACACCATCGAGGATGTTCAGTTCGGCAGTTGTCGCTGTGACACCATCGAGCAGGTTGATTTCTGCGGTTGTAGACGTTACGCCATCTAGGATATTAAGCTCTGCTGTAGAGCTAGTGATACCGTCAAGCACGTTGATCTCAGTGTGGTCAGCGGTCACAGCCCCTGTGATATTGGGGAACGTGGCTTTTACCGTAGACTTGATCAGCCGCATGTGGTCGTCAGCTTGGGCGATCCCGTCTGTTGAGACTGGGTTCGAGGCCACAAGGCTGTTTATGTAGGTGCCTGTTTCTAGGGCCATCTTGGTTTCCTTATGTTTTCTGGAGTAGACCTCTCATGCAAAAGGCCGGAACAACAACAACAACGCCGAGGGTTTAGCTCTCTTTTGAAATCAGTTGTATTTTACGGTGTACGGGGGTCGGTTTTCTGGGCAGGAGTCCCGAAGCTGTATCGCTGCGCTGTTAAGTGGTTGATCTACCTAGGTTTCTTGTGCTGCCCGATGTCTCATCGGCTGGCTGATGCCTACCGACAACACCTAGACATTAGCCATTAGGAATCGACAAACAGAATAATGTCTGTGGTGGGGTGATTTACGTTTGTTAAGAAATCGGGAGCAACTCAGCCTTGGCATCTTTAGCAGCCTCGGCGGTCTTCAGCATCTAAGGCGGTCTACAGTCTGTCTAATTAGGTGTACCACCTACAACCGTCATAGCTTGCTAAAGACGTCCAATGCTGACCCGCGCTTGCTGGTAGCTGTTCCTGTTCCGTCTGTGCTCTCTATAGTAGGTGGACACAAGTCCCCTTATGTTGTCTAATCGTATCGCAGGTCATGCTTTAGCACGACTGTAGTCCTAAAAGCTACGATGTGTCGGCATGGCATGGCCTGTGCACCCCTTTAAATCCTCACCAGCAGCCCCAAGCATCAACAGGCTACATATGCAGCCTGATTGACCAGCAGCCGTTCAGCGGCAATCTAGGGCGATCTAGGGCATGTCGTGCAGCGTGACCGGGCTTAGTTCGCCTGGTCTTTTATAGGATATGACAGCCCGATGAACATTTGTGTCGCCATTTGTATTTTTATGCTTGCATTTGTTGCAAAAGTGATTCAACGTCACATCAAGCAAGGTCTTTCTTGTGGCTGCACCCGATTTGTAATCGGGCGGTTGGGAGTTCGAGTCTCTCCGCCAGCACCACATTTCTAGACCTTGCGACACACAGTCGCAGGAGGGTCTAGCGATGACACAAGTAAAGCAAGTAATCACCGCAAATGGTGATGTAGTTTACCAGACAACTTTGGAAGCAGCAGCGGCAGCGGGTGAGCTTATAAAGCGCAAGCCTGATGCCAAGGACGTTTGGGTGATCAATCACCGCAATCGCGCCACTAAGTATTGCAAAGCTGAGTATTCCCTTTCTAACTCTGACGATATGAACCGTGAGCTTTTCCTAAAAGCTGACGCGGTTGTCTATGTCGGCTTTTGTTTCTAGGGGGGTCGGTATCATGAACATCAACATATCAAAGCTATCTGATGGCGAGGTCGGCGCAAAGCGTGACCGCATTTCGGATCACTTTTATAAAGAGCTTTCAATCATCCAATCAGCAAACAACACGCCTTGCCGCTTTCGGTTTTACTGTAGCGGCTCAGTTGTCCATTGCATTGCGTGGATTAGTGGCCGTGAGGTTTATGGGTCTGGGTATGGCAAGGCTGGTGGCTACGGCTACTGTAAAGAGTCTGCCGCCATGCACGATGCTATCCGCAACGCTGGTATTACCATGTCTGAACATTGGGCTGGCATGGGTGACAGTCGTATGCGCTCGGCTGCGCTTGGCATTGCCAAGGCTGTCACAGGAAAGCGCAAGTTTCATTTACATATCGCGCATGGTTAGGGGGCAATCATGACAATCAAACAAGCACTCACATTCGCGCTCGGCTGTATGTCAGTCGGCGCGGCCTCAGTCATCATCTGGCTGGGGTTTGCCGGTGCGTTGTCGATCCTTGTCGCGTTCTTTTGCGCGTCACTGGTCGGCGGCGGCGGTATTGGACTTATCTTTTCACCCATGTTCGATGAAGGGGGCGTATCATGATTAACGCAAATCAAATCAAAGTCTATTCTACATCATCACAAGGACTGCTTGCTGTCTATGTCGATCACGGAGACAGCCAGAAGGTCGATCACCGCTGGCGGGTAGCCAATGAGGGCGGCAAGTGGTGCGCTTATGCCATGCTTGCTGATGGCTCGATGCTGTATTGTGATCAGGACTTAGGGCGGCACATATACCGAGACAGCCTGACCGATCAGCTTGCAACCATCATGAACGCTTACGCCGATGAGTTGGCAGCGGATGCGGTCGAGCCGCGTGGGGGTGCATCATGAGCACCCTCAACGCTGGGCGGCAGCTTATCAAAGCCGCGTTAGAGGCAGGTTTTACGGTTGCGGTTCATTACGAACAAGACGACAAGCCAGCCCTGACACACAAAGGATCGGAGCACCTGACCGCGTTGTGGTCTGAGGCTACCGCTTGCGATGAAGCAACGGTTTACATCACTGACCACGACAACCATTCGATGGGCTGGGCTTACCTTGTCCATTGGAACGAAGGCGATGAGGTGGTCAGTGATCATAGCGCAAAGGGCTGGGTCAACGACTGGTGCTTGCTTACTGAGTACGGTCAGAACGGCGCAAAGGTCGTGCGTGACCATGACAACGGCGGTTTTAAGACCGTGCGCCCTGTCAAAGATGGGGTGTGGTGATCATGAAACAGACAACAGCAAGGAAAGCTTACACCTGTGATAGCTGCAAGACTCACATTGAAAAAGGGCAAAAGTACGTCCGGTCATCAATAGGAGTTAAAGCAACATCTTGGACAGTTGATGATCGCCCGAAGCATGAGATACCTGCTTGGGCTTGGGAAACCGTGCGTTTGCCTGTGATTAACTGCGTTACTTGTTCTGAGGTGACGCAATGAGCAATCACACACCAAAGCCAGACGCGAAAGCATGGTCAACGGCTCGGCTGTTTTACGCTGACCTGACCACCTGCTATTTGCGGGGCATAAATCAACGGCTACCTGTGGCGGGTGGTCGTCTTATCTGGGCGGTTGTCGGACACAAGTGGGTTCGATGCTGCACACCAATCACCAACATTAAATGGCGTATGAAGCGCACGGAGTGGGATCAAATGCCTACCTCGTCATTTTACGGTTAAAGGAGACCAAGACAATGGCACACATTAATCACGATAAAAACGGCAACCCATACATCGTTGACGAATGGCACATTGAAGATGTCGAGGCAGCTTGCAGCGACATGGAAGTGACGTTGAACCACGATGAAAAGTGCGATGTCCTACATAGGATCGCAAACAGTTTCGATGCCAACTTAGGCATCAACTGGGAGTGGTTTTATCAGGCTATCCAAGAACAGATTGACGGAAGGGAACTAGCACAATGACTAAGAAATCAACATTTAAAGAGCTTTCACAAACTGAAATCCAGAACCTCACTGACGCCGAGCGTTCTGCCTACTGGAAAGCCGAGCGAGACCATGAGAACGCTTTACGGTTAGAGGCAATGAAAAGCCTGACACCGAAGCAGCGCGAAGTTCTAAAGCAAACGCACGAGACTCTAGCGCATTGCGTGATGATGCTGCACGAGTGCCATGACCTTTACATGAGCGATGTCGGCAAACTGGAAAGTGCTTTTTACGGTCTGAAGCACCAGTTCGTTTTAGATGAAAAGGAAGCAAGCTAATGAAACACCTAGCACAGAACATCCGCGTTTTACGAGAGTGCAACAACGAGACGCAGGAGCAGCTTTCGGCTGCTCTTGGGTCGGGTCAGCAAAGCGTCCAGCGGTGGGAGAAAGGCCGCGTGGTGCCATCAATGTTTTATGTCGTTGGCATTGCCTCGCATTACGGTGTCGAGATTAGCGACTTGGTAGGCAAACAGGCAGCGTATGAGCTGGTATGGAAGACAGGAGAGGCATCATGACACAACAGACTGACATAGACTTTGCAAAGTATTTGCTTGAAACCTTGGCTCCTGATTTACGAGAGGCAGGGTTTACGGCAACCTCGGAAGATGTAGAGGAAGCTGGTCATCGACTGCTACACGCGGCTGAGATTGTTGACACGTTATTGGATGGAGAGACATCATGATCAAGCTTGTAACCACACGCCCACACATCTCTTTCGATCAGTTTGAAACGGACAAAGACACCGCGCTGGTAGACTCCGGCTGGTGGGTTCGCAAAGACATCAGGGAGACAATACATAAATGGAACCTACAACCGTTTGTCGAGCACGACAGGAACGGCAAGGTTTCCAAGAAAGATCAAACGCCGTACTGGTGCGCCTATAGGGATGTGATCCTTTCAAACCAGTGGCACCCCGAAGATATCCTGATCCTACACTCGAACCTTAAAGACGGTTTCACGAAAGCCATCAAGTTAAAGGATGAGTCGATATTCGATGTTGTTCGGCTTGCCGAGGAGCAAGGGCGAGACAAGGAGCAAGCAGAGGTTCTTGTCGGGTTCTTGACTGACACTCGACAGGTGCTCCATGACGATATGGAAAGGACGCTAGGCCACCTGACCAAGCTGCTTACGGTTCTTACGCCACAGCGGAGCCTATGGTTAGGAGAGGCATCATGACAGATTCCAAACCCACCTTTTTACGGTTCGTAGAAGACCACAAGAACCTGATCTGGCGGTCATGCAAGAAGCAGCATGTCGAGTACAGCCTAGGCTGCGCTAGACGCTTTGCTGACTTCAAAGGCATGGGTGATCAGAAGCTAACCAAGATCAGAGCAAGTGACGTTCTGTTCTACATGGATCACCTAGTCACCGAGGTCGGCCTAGCCGTTACGACTGCCAACAGGCATGGCGTGACGATCAGCAAGATCATGAGGTTTGCCTACGACAACGAGTATTGCAAGCGGCCTATCTCTGTCGATCTTTATGACGAAGACTCGGCAAGACAACTCTATTTTACGCCTGAGAAGATCGAGAGCATTTTACGGTTTCTAAAGAAACCACATGACAGGCACAAGGATGGTCATGTCCATCATGTTTCTTATCGCCTGTGCTACCACATGAGCCTCTTGTCGCTGCACACAGGCATGAGGTTAGGCGAGATACTCCAACTGCAATCCGGCAAGGCTCATCTATGGCTTGACGAGGACGGAGACCAATGGATTCACCTGCCTGAGACTAAGTGGAACGGCAAAGGGCGCAAGACACGCGATGTACCGCTTAACGTGACCGCTAGGCAGGCTGTAGCGGCCTTGGAGTACCTTTGGGACTCTTGGAATGAAAAGGCCTTCTACGAGGCTTGGCGGGAGATGCGGGTCAAGGTGTTCGGCAAGGACGATAAGGACGTTGTGTTTCACATTTGGCGGCACACGTTTGCGACTCGGCTTGCTAATGACTTAAATATCACCTCGTTAGTTATTGGTAAGGTAATGGGACACTCTAATCTTAAAACGACAAGTAAATATGTAAAACTCAAGGCTGGCACAGTGAAAGAGGTCATGCGGCAATCAGATGAGCTTGGCACAGGCTTGACTCGGAGGGCTTCGCAATGAACAGTTTATGTTTAAAAAGGGAGTCTACAGCTATGAGAGAGGTAAATAAGAGACTGTTTCAGATAGACGTTAGCCACGCTGTAAGTCGGGTAAAGGCTCGTTCTGATAAAGAACTCCAACAAGATCATTTCGATGAGATTCAAAACGTGTTGTGGAAGAAATATACTGCTGACATCTGCTCAATGGAACTGATGAAATATCAAAGAACTTGTGACCTACAAAACGACTCAAGGATGAGTAAAGAGAGACGTTACTATGTTTCGACCCCTGCCCGTAGAATGTTTAAGAAGCTGATGGTTTTGAAACGGTTTGAAGATACAGCAAGTGCCATTGTAGACATAGCATCGGAGTTACACATAAGCCACAAAGCAGCAAGTGCAATTGTCAAAGACTCAATTGGATTTGACACAATTACAGAGACTGTTGTCGATGGTCGAAAGCGTTACACAGCACAAGATTGGTGGGCTGAGTCTATGATGAAGAATGGGGCGCATTGGTTATATGTGAACACCGAGGATATTATTAGAAGCAGGAGTCTTTATAGTGAGTTTGCTAGAGTAAATGAGAAAATGGCGAGTGATACTCAGTTCAACATTTCATAGGACTGAGTATCATAAATCATAGGACTACCTCCAATAAACTAGTGAACCCACAGGGTATTCACAGCCTTAAATAAATGCCTAAAATCAGAAGCTCGCTTGGGAAACCAAGGGGGCTTTTGTGCTTTTTAGGGCTTAAAACTCTCCTACCCCAAATCTAATGAAAACAACGGCTTAGAACTTGTGTCCACCTAGAACTAAGTGCTAACGTCAGTGAGTTGGAGAGTGTTCATATGAAAACAAAAGAAAACACCACCAGTAACCCATTTCAAAAGCTAACCGAGTTGTTCCAGACTTACCAAGACTCTCCAGAAGTGGTTAGAGAATTGCGGATGGAAAAGGTCATGCAGCTTAGAGGTAACAGAAGATATCTAAAGAAGTTAAAGCAGAATAAAAACCTATCAGACACACAAGCAGTCCAAGGGCTTATTGATCAAAAGCATGTTGACGTTAAAGAGTGCCTTGATGGTCTCATTCAAAACCAATCCATATCGCAAGGAAGACAGTTTGCTTGGTTCCATGAGATTGAGGGAATAGATACCGACACAATGTCAGTGATTGCTTTATCCGTGTGCTTGGATGCTGTCGGTAAGCAAAAGACCCTCGCCTCGACTCTAGTTGACCTTGGTAAAGCTATGGAGATGGAGAAGTGGGGTCGGTGGCTTAGAGAGCGTGACAAAGAACTGGAAAGACGCATTTACAACAAAGTCATGCGTGACCACTCATCAATAAGCGTCCGTAAGACATCTATGAAGGCCATAGCAGCCAAAGAAGGGCATACTAAAGATGTCTGGCGCAAAGACTTATGTGTGAAGGTTGGCTCCTTACTGCTCAATGCTGTGCTTTCCACGACAAACTTGTTCGAGGTTTACGAAAAGAACAAATACACAACCCGTGGGGTTAAAACCTCAAAACGTCTTGGACTTGAGTGGGTGAACAACGACAGCATTTACAACGGTAAGGTCGATCCAGACATGGACATGGTAGGTCTGGTGATGACTGATGATAACAAAGAACGTCTGGACATCTTTAATAATGAAGCAAGCTGGATGCAGCCTATGTTCACGCCAATGACGGTCAAGCCTGTTCAATGGCGTTCTTATGAAGACAAAGACAACGTGAATCCAAATGATCGAACAGCGGGTATGTACCTTGATGCTGTCCTTGGCGCACAAGTTCCGCTTGTGAGAGGCGCAAGCCGCACACAGATCAAGATGATTAATGAGGCTATTGAAAACGGTCAGCTTGATGAGAGCCTTAGAGCATTAAACCTGATCCAAGACACACCCTTCGAGATCAACGTATCTGTTTTAAGGGCTGTCGAGTGGGCTTGGGAAAACAACAAGGTGTTCTCTAAGTTTCCACGTTCATCCAAGCTCGACAAGATAGCCTTCCCTGCCGATTGGGATCAGATGGACAAAGCCAGCCGCAAAGGTTGGGTGATCAGGGCGCGGGAGATATTCCACAAGAACCGCGAGATTGACGGTGGGCTGGCTTTAAAGACCCAAGACCTACGAACCGCTAGGTCTCTTGCCAGCTTACCTACAAAAGCCTTCTACACAGGCGCAAGCTGGGATTTCAGAGGCAGGGTGTATCCTGTCGCTAACTTTAGTCACCAGCGCGGTGATCACATCAAAGCAATGATCCAATTGCACAACAAGAAACCAGTCGGTGAGAGTGGCCTGTCTTGGGTTGCTTTAAAGTGCGCTGATCTTGGCGATTTCAACAGAGTCAGCAAAGAGTCGATGGAAACCCGTGTTCAATGGGTCAACGATAACTTGGATAGCATTTTACGGGTCGCAGAAGACTTCCAAGGCACCTTTGATGGTGATGACCCTACCCAGCTATACTGGAGCCACGCAGACAAGCCCTTCGGCTTCCTAGCGGCTTGTATCGAGCTACACAACATAGCGACTTACGGTCTTGAGTATGAGTCAGGGTTCCCCTGTGGACTTGACGGTTCAAATAGCGGCCTTCAGCACTTTAGCGCATTAGGTCGCAACAGTGACGAAGCTCGACTGACCAACCTCTTACCTTCAGCAAAACCAGAAGACCTTTACGAAGCTGTGGCAGAAAGAGCGAGGCAGAAGATTGACGCATGTGACTCAGAAACCTACGCAGCCGTAAGAAAGTCATGGCAAGAGTTTAGGGTTGGTCGCAAGACGTTGAAACGCAATGTCATGACCAAGAATTACGGTAGCAACCTTTACGGTTTCACAGAGCAAATCAAGACAGACTTTATGAAACCCATTAATGACTCGATCACTTCAGACGGTCATTGGCAGGGTCACAAAACAAACCCATTTGCTATCGAGAAGATTGACCAGAACACAGGTGAGTGTCTTGGTTCTGACAAAGGAGACACGGCAGCTAAGTACCTCGCCACGAAATCATGGGAGTCTGTGAACGAAGTTGTCAAAGGAGCCAATGAGGGAATGGATTTTATCCAGAAACTTTGTAACGCCTGTTCTAAAGAAAACAAGATGATGACATGGGTCACTCCAATGGGTTTCCCTGTCGTCAACCGCTACACCAAGAAGGTTTCTAAAGCGATTAAGGTTTACCTATATGACAAGGAGTATGGAGACCTCAAAAGAAGCCAAGTCACTGTCAGAGAAAGCACACAAGAGGTGGACAGCCGTAAGGCAGCAGCCGCTGTTGCTGCTAACCACACTCACAGCCTTGACAGCGCACATTTACACGCCACGGTTCTGAAGTGCCATGACGACTACGGCATCAAGGACTTCTTCCTGATCCACGACAGCTTTGCAACAAACCCAGCCGATACAGCCGCGATGTTCAACGCAGTCAGGCAAGCCTTTGTCGATCAGTATGACCATGAGTGTTTATACCAGCGGTTAAAAGATCAGGTGATTGAACAATTAGATCACCCTGATGCCGCTGAACTACCAGAGGTGCCGGAGAAAGGTACCTTGGATTTGAAGCAGGTTTTAAAGTCCGACTACTGCTTCATCTAATTCCCCAACGATAACAATAAAAACAATAGCAGGAGAAGACCATGCACCCTCGCGAGAGAGTGCTGGAAGAAGCACGACTCTGCCGTATGCAGGGTCTGCCCTTACCAGTTGACTTAATAGCGAGAGCAGAAAGTCTCGGCATTTTGCTTTCGTACCTTGACCACCCAGAACAATCAACAAATGACAAACTATCTCTAAAGGAGAGATTAAGATGGCTAAAGTAAAATACACCACACCTAAAGGCGTTGCCCAGTACCCTTGGCTTAAAGAGGGTCGTCCAGACACCAAGTTTGATGAAGAAGGTTTCTATCGAACCAATGTCATTGTGGATGCTGACGCTGCAAAGACACTTGTCGATACCATCAACCAGTACGGCAAAGACAACCTCGGAGCCAAGATGTCAAAGGCTCAACTACCCTACGAGACCGATGACGTTACTGGTGCGGTTACTTTCAAGATGAAGAGCCGTTATGCGCCAAAGATGAAGGACTCGGATGCACAGCTAATGGCAACCCCACCCACTATCTTTGGTGGCTCAGTCATCCGCACATCAGGAACTATCGGGTTTTATGAAAAGGGTGCAAATGTTGGCGTTAAGCTAAACCTAGCAGCAGTACAAGTGATTGAGTTGTCTCAGGGCGATGATGACGATGGATTAGACCCCGTTGAAGGTGGCTACAAAGCACCACCAGCAACAGCGGCACCAACAGCATCGGATGATGACGATGACTTCTCGGACGAGTTCTAAAGCATACAAGTATGGATACCGAAGCGGCCTTGAGATCAAGATAGCAGAGCAGATCAAGGCCGCTGGTGTCGAGGTATTGTTTGAGACTGAGCGAATCTATTTTACATGGCCTAGTCGAGATAGCCGGTACACACCAGACTTCAAGATACCCACCAAAGACGGTGGGTTTTTCTATGTCGAAACCAAAGGGCGATTCCCAGACGCAGAGTCTAGGCAAAAGCACCTTTTACTTAAAGAGCAGTTTCCTCACATCGACATTCGGTTCGTCTTCAGCAACCAAAACCAGAAGCTCTACAAGGGGTCAAAGACCACCTATGCACAGTGGTGCGAAAAGCATGGTTTTCAGTATGCGAACAAGACGATCCCGAAGGCGTGGTTAGAGGAGTAGTTACGCAAGGGAGCAAGCGTATGGATACAATGATTAAAGAGAGTAGCGAGTTTGTAATGCACTTACCGTGCGAGAACCCTGACTGTGGGTCGAGCGATGCAAACTCATTATACTCTGACGGACATACGCACTGTTTTGCGTGTAATACGACTGTGCAGAATAGCACCAGCGAGGGGGTTAGCGTAGCAGCCCCTCCCTCTGCGAAAGCTAAACTCGGCCTTCTCGCTGGTGACTACAAAGACATAGTGAAAAGGGGTTTAACGAAAGACCTCTGCCGGAAATACGATTACTTCACCACAACCTACAAAGGTGAGCGCGTTCACGTTGCAAACTACCGCGACAAGAACGGTGAAGTCGTAGCTCAGAAGATCAGGAATAAACATAAACAGTTCTCGATCTTAGGTGACGCAAAGAAGATCACGCTTTTCGGATCACACTTAAAAAACACTGGGAAGCTCTTGGTTATTTGCGAAGGTGAGGTCGATACGTTATCGGCATCAGCTTGCCTCGGTAAATACCATGCGGCGGTTGTGGGTATACCGCACGGAGCAGCTTCAGCAGCTAAAGCTATAAAAGACAACTACGATTACATAGCCCAGTTCGACAAGTGCGTACTATGTCTCGATAACGATGACGCTGGACGCGCTGCTAGTCTGGAAGCTGCCCAAGTTCTACCCATTGGAAAAGCCTACATAGCCACAGTTCCAATGAAAGATGTAAATGAGTGCCTAGTGGCTGGCAAATCAGCGGCTGTCGTGAGTGCTATCTTTGAGGCCAGAGTATACCGGCCTGACAGCATCATGACCTCTGCCGACTTCAGAAGCGTAATTAGTCAGGATGATGCCGCTTCATCCATTACTTACCCATACTCAGCCCTCAACGCCATCGTAGGCGGTGTGCGGCTCAGAGATAATGCGGAGTTAGTGACTATTTGCGCAGGTTCTGGACTCGGTAAAACGACACTGCTTCGAGAGATTACATACCACCTTCACCAGCAAGGTGAGAAGCTCGGATTGATAAATCTGGAAGAGTCGAACAAGCGCAGCCTTCTTGGGTTGATCGGTATTCACTTAAATAAAAACATCACAGTGAACAAAGGCCAAGCGTCAAAAGAGGAAATAGAAGCTGCTTATGATGAGCTATTTCCTGATGACCACCAAATCTACCTTTACGATCATTTCGGTTCTTGTGACATCGACACGATCATCAGGCGTATAGGTTTCATGGTCAAAGCCCTTGGTGTGACCGTGATCATCCTCGATCACATCAGTATCTTGGTCAGTGGTCTCGCCACTAACGATGAACGCAAGCTCATAGACATCGCCATGACACGCCTCAGAACAGAGGTAGTGCAAGAGCTTGGCGTGACTGTCATGGCGGTTAGCCATCTTCGTAGACCATCTGGCGACAAAGGCTTCGAGGGTGGTGAGACACCCACGCTGCAATCTCTGCGAGGTTCAGCTTCGATAGCCCAGTTATCCGACATCTGCATAAGCCTCGCAGTGGAGAAAGACGATCCACACAGCGACACCAGAATCCTAGCCATCTTGAAGAACCGATGGTCAGGACAGACGGGTCGCGTATCGGGATCATTAAAGTTCAACAGAGACACAGGCCGGTTGGTCGAAGAAGGGAGCGAGTTCTAATGAAAGCATTTCGTGAAGAAGGATACATCAAGAAGGCAAACGGAACAGGGAACATCTCTCGAAAACCATTATCAAACAGAAGGCTAATAAGAGCTGCATTGGCTATTGCCAGCAAACAGCAAAGAGCAGCCGCGAGAGCAAATTCACTAAAAACAAAAGGAGAACCTCAGTGATGACACATCCAATGACACTTGATGGATACCAGCTACAAGCTGAGACAACCTTTATCGTTAAGGATAGCAAGATCGAATACCTAGCCCTCGGATTGGCAAATGAGACAGGAGAGCTTCTTGGCGTTCTGAAAAAGCACATGAGAGATGAGGAACAACCTTTAGCCGACATGGACTATGAGAAACGCCTCACAGTCATGAAAGAGCTTGGTGATGTCTTATGGTATGCGGCTGTCCTTGCAGCCCAGCTACAGTTTGACTTGTCCTCTGTCGCTGAAATGAACCTTCGTAAACTGGACAGGCGTATGCAGCTTGACCTGATCAAAGGATCGGGAGATGAGCGATGAGACGCATGTTCTTTGACTTGGAGACTGACGGTTTAGACCCTGACGTTATCCACTGTATCGCGGTTGGCGAAGAAGGCCATCCAGTCTGGAGCTATGGTCCTGATCAAATCAAAGAGGGCTTGGAGATGCTCTGTGAGGCTGACGAACTCATAGCTCACAATGGCATCGGCTACGACTTCAAGGTAATCGAGAAGCTGTATCCTAGCTGGCCTTTCAAGGGCAAGCGCGTGGACACCTTAGTCCTTTCGAGGCTTATCAGGGCTGACCTAAAGAACGAAGACTTCGAGTTCAACTGGGCAGTCGAAGAGATGCCTCGCCGGATGTACGGTTCACATGGTCTCAAGGCTTGGGGTTTAAGGTTACAAAAGAACCTCGGCAGCGGATTCCTCAAAGGCGACTATGACGGCGGTTGGGAACACTGGTCTCAGGAAATGCAGGACTATTGTGAGCAGGATGTCAAAGTGACGATGGCTCTCTACAAGTACCTGAAGCCTGACACTTGGCCTCAAGAGGCTCTCGACATGGCTCATCAGATATCCACGATTGCTGAAGACATCGGCAAAGCTGGGTGGACTTTCGATGAGGCCAAAGCCGGTAAGCTGTATGCCGAGCTATGCACAAGGCGTGAAGAGCTTGACCATGAGCTGCAAGACCTGTTCGAGCCTTGGGAAGTGCATGAGACATTCATCCCAAAGCGCAACAACAAGACCTTGGGTTACATCGAAGGTGAGCCTTTCGTTAAGACTACTGTGGTCAACTTCAACCACAACTCGCGCAGGCACATAGAGTTCTGCCTGACCAAGAAGTACGGTTGGAAGCCTTCTAAAACGACACCACAAGGCCATGCAATCATTGATGACGTTGTGCTTGGTGAGCTGGATTATCCAGAGGCCAAGAAGCTGTCTGAGCTGTTCTTGATACAGAAGCGCATAGGCCAGCTTGCAGAAGGACCACAAGCATGGATGAAGAAAGTAGATAGTGACGGTAAGTTGCGTCACAGGATCATCTGTCCAAGCACACGAACTCTACGCTGCACACACATACAACCAAACTTGTCGCAGGTTCCAGCGGTGCGCCTCCCCTACGGTCAACAGTGCCGCGAGTTGTTCACTGTGCCTTCTGGATACCAGCTTGTTGGGTCTGACCTTTCGGGAATCGAGATACGCCTCTTTGCCCATTTCTGTGCCGCTTACGATGGAGGTGAATATGCGAAGAAAGTCTTGGAATCAGACATTCATCAAAGCAACGCAGAGGCGTTCAGCGACTCACATACCAAAGTTGAAAGATCAGTGGCGAAGGGTGCCTTATACGCACTCATGTACGGTTCCGGTGACTACAGACTTGGAGCAATGGTCGGAAAAGGAGCCAAAGAAGGAAAGCGACTAAAGCATAACTTTATAGCCGCTGTGCCGAGTTACGGTATCCTTAAAGATAAAGTCGAGCAAGCCTCTGAAAAAGGCTTCATCACCTCGCTTGGCGGCAACCGTATCAAGGTCAATTCAACTCACACTGCACTAAACAGTTTGTTGCAATCAGCCTCAAGCGCAGTCAGCAGCATGTGGCTCATTCTTCTATCAAATGAAATCAAACGACAGAACCTCGATGTGACCATCCTTGGGTGGATACATGATGAGGTGCAAATGGCAGTGAAAGGAGACCCTGATCATGTCGGTAATCTCGCTCGAAGATGCGCGAAAGAAGCTGGAGAAGCGTTTAGCCTCAGAATCCCAATCGAAGCAGAGTATTCAGTCGGAAGAACTTGGGCTGACACTCACTGAGGAAGACATTGACCAAAGAACCATCGAGGCTCTGATAGTCATGTTCGAGGTTTTATCAGAAGCATGGATTAGACCCTTCACCACAAAGTCTAAGTTTGCCAGAGACAAGGCAAACATGGTTGCCGTTGCAGCCACAGAAAACCTAATCACCACAAGACTGAACGATGAAATCTGGGGCAACCGCTGGTTGATCACGGATGATGGTTTGTCGTTTATGAAGGAGATCGAAGATGACCTTGTTAATTGATGCTGATTTGTATCTTTACAGAGCTACAGCAGCTACCGAAGAAGAAGTCTGTTGGGATGCCGATGGGGAGTCAAACCTCTGGTCTCTCGATACCGACTTGAAGCTGGCTAAAGAGATGTACTTTGACCAGATGGACACGTTCAAAGAGAAGCTGCATGACGATGACCTGATCATGTGCCTGTCCTCGAAGAACAACTTTAGAAAGAAAGTTGATCCCAGCTACAAAGGTAACAGAGCCAAGGTGCGTAAGCCTCTTGGGTACGTTGCCATGATCGACTGGCTTCGCCACCACTTCCGCACCTGTCAAATGGAAACCCTTGAAGCAGATGATGTCCTTGGCATCCTCGCTACAAAGCCAGAGAACAAGGGCAAGGCGATCATCGTGTCTGACGATAAAGACATGAAGTCAGTACCAGCAAAACTTTATAGACCGATGTCAGATGAACGCTTCGACATCACTGAAGCTGAAGCTGACAAGGCATTTCTTATGCAGTGCCTCTGTGGAGACCCCACTGATGGATACTCAGGTCTAAAGGGATTTGGACCGAAGTCATCTGAGAAGCTGCTTGGTGCCAGACCTGACTGGTCTCTTGTTGAAAACGCTTTCATCAAAGCCGGTCACACCAAAGAAGAAGCCCTCACACAAGCAAGACTAGCTCGGATACTCCGATGGAGTGACTGGGACAGTGAAAACAGAACACCAATCCTCTTTGGGAGCAAGGAATATGAAAAGACACGAACAGTTCATGAAGGAAAAGCTTCGACAAGCTGAAGCACAAATAGAAGACAACCCAAAACGTAGACCTCTCCCCACTGACGCTGCCGAGCGCAAACAGATTCCCATCTACACCGGATTCATCCGCTACTTCCCTGACGCTATTGCTGCCGTTGCCAAGATTTCTTTGGTTGGCGGCATACAGCATGGGCAGACACCAGAAACTCTGCACTGGGATAGAAGTAAATCCAAAGATGAGCTGGATGCCCTGATGCGTCACATCCTAGACGAAGACTGGGAACAAGTTGCTTGGAGAGCATTAGCCAACCTTCAAAAACAGATTGAGAAAAGACATGATCAGTAACCATCTACCTACCGACTACCAGACATTCATCGCAACCAGCCGCTATGCGCGGTGGATCGAAGATAAAGGCCGCAGAGAAACATGGTCTGAGACCGTGCAACGCTACACTGACTATCTCCATTCAAAAGGCATAAACCTGACTGGTCAGGACTGGGATGACATAGAGGGTGCTATCTTAGAACTAGAGGTCATGCCTTCTATGCGCGCCTTGATGACAGCGGGTCCAGCGGCAGACCGTGATAACACCTGCATCTATAACTGTTCTTATGTTGCCGTGGATCACCCACGGGCTTTCGATGAAGCCATGTTCATCTTGTTGTGCGGAACAGGCGTGGGCTTCTCAGTGGAGCGTCAGGCGATCAGCCAGCTACCTGAGATACCAGCGTCACTGGCAAACAGTGATGACCTAATTGTAGTCCAAGACAGCAAAGAAGGCTGGGCTAAATCCCTACGCAAGCTGATCTCCCACCTATACACAGGAGACATTCCTAAGTGGGACTTGAGCAAGGTTCGACCTGCTGGTTCGAGGCTGAAGACATTTGGTGGCAGAGCCAGTGGTCCAGAGCCGCTAAACGATCTGTTCAAGTTTGTTGTGGCTAAGTTTAAAGGTGCT
>Ga0209137_1002367_pt1 | contig 16674 bp, 8 predicted proteins | sample SaaInl5LU_22_DNA_FD_184642 | JGI IMG/M metagenome (GOLD analysis project Ga0209137, IMG submission 184642) | Marine microbial communities from expanding oxygen minimum zones in the Saanich Inlet - ESP_105LU_22_DNA (SPAdes) (version 2) | ecosystem: Environmental > Aquatic > Marine > Intertidal... | reverse complement strand
TTGATGATTCAATATCTTCTATTGTGCTAATTAAAACAGTACAAACAGAGCAGCTTATTTTAATCGTATCAGCATTTTTAGGCTTCTTGAATATGCAACCATTTTTAAAAGATATTAAATTATTGCTGTCTATTTCTTGCCAATCAAACGTGTCTGACATATGCGTCCTTTCCTTTTGATGTTATTTCTATTGTGCTATCAACTATTTCTTTAACTGCATCTACATGTGATATTATAAGAATTGTTTTAAAATATTTCTTTAAAGAGTTTAATAAAGAATTACAAGCTTCGATATTACTATCATCTAGCGCACCAAAGCCTTCATCCATGATAAACATATCAGGCCTTGTAAGATTTGATATGTTTATTAATGCAACTCTTATAGCTATAGAAGACATCATTTTTTCCATTCCACTGCAACATTCTATTATTCTTTTTGAGTCACCGTAATTGACAAATATATCAAGATTGTTAAGAGAATCTGGTTCAATTGTGACTTTAAAATTAACAACTCCATTTAGTATGTTTGATATTTCTTTATTTATAGTAGGTAAAGCATGTGAGATAATAACATTTGGAATTCCTTTTTTGCCTATAGATTTTAAAAATACTTCAAAGTACTTCCATCTATTTGATACACTAATGAAATCCGCTTTTTCTTCTTCCCATCCTTTAATATTTGTTTCTAAAGAAGCTATTTTTTGTATATTAAACGTTCTTTTAGAGTCTATATCTCTTTCTTTCATCTTTAAAGACTTTATTGACTTTTCTAGATCTTCTATCTCTACTATTTTTTGTTTAGACGTAAAATTTTTAAGTTCTTTTAATATATTTGTTTTTTCATCTATTTCTTTAATTGTTTCTTCAAGCTGAAGTATTAAATTTTCTTTCTTTTCTGTAATAGATTTTATTGTTACATTTATTTGAAATTCTTTATTTATTGCTTCGTTATATTTTTTTATTTTAGTGTCTATATCTTTTTCTTTTATTTGATTTGCAGCAAAAAGTATATTTTCTATTTCATCGCTAAGATCTTCAATTTCTTTTAACTCTGATGGGAGTAGTGATTTATTTTTATTTGCATCAGCTATAAACTTACAAGACTTAAATTTGTTTTCGCAAGGAATATCGTTTAATATTACAAGAGAGTCTTCTAGCCTTTTTGCATTTTTCTTTTTGCCTTCTAGCTGATACGTTATTTTATTAAGATTCGTTGTGAGATTTTCGTATCTTGATTTTTCTTGTTTTAGACTTTCTATTGGAAAATTTTCTTTAATATAGACAATTTTCTCTATTTTACTTTTGCATTTTTGTAACTCTAACTCACATGCTTTAATTTCTTCATTTGTTTTTAGTTTTTTGTCTTCTAGGCTTTCGATAAGTGCAGAACAGTCATCATAAGTAAATCCTGTTTTATGTCTTTTGTTACTGTCCTTTAACATATTTTGCTTATTCATTAAGGACAATATTTCTTCTCTAGTATTTTCTAAATTTAATTGTAATGTTTTTAATTCTTGATTTAAATTTTCTATATTTTCTTTAGCTTCTCTTGTTAGCTGTGACCAATTCTTTTCTGTAGCTTTTTTTATTTTGTCTTTTGTTATTGCATATTCATCTCTAGATGCTTCATATAGCTTGTCAAAAACATTTAAGTCTAAAAACTTAGACAATATATTCTTTCTAGCTGTACTTTTTTCACTAATAAAAGAATTTAGTGACCCTTGTGAAGCAAATCCTGTGTATAAAAAATCATCAGCTTCGCCTAAAAGACTCTTTAGAACTTTTTCTGTTTCTCTTCTTTGCTCTTCAGACTCGTTTATTCTTTTTCCTTCTTTGTCGAGTCTATATACCTCAAGTTTTGTTGTTGCTGATAAAGATCCTTTTTTGCTTTCTTTCTTTTTGGTACTTCTAGAGATAGTATAACGATTGTCATCAACAGTAAAAGTAACTTCTGCATTGCATTCTCCTTTTCTATTATTAATTATATGTAAATTTTTAAGAGCACCTCGGTCTGAGGCATTAAACAATGCGTACATAAGCGTGCCAGGTATTGAAGACTTTCCTGTTCTATTTTTGCCAAATATTCCTATAATACCTGACATGTTATCAAAATTTATGTAATTGTTTTTTCCGTAAGTAAATGTGTTGTCAAACTTTAAACTATTTACTTTCCAACGCTTATACCTAACTGTATCTTCTTCAGACTCTATAAGCAGTTTATCATATATCTTGCTTACTTCATTTATTTCATCTTCTGACAAGTCTGTATATAAGCTTTTTAGTAGACTTTTTCTATCTTCTTCTTTTTTAACATCTAGACTGTTTTTTATTACTTCACCGTAATCAAATTGAGAGTCTTCTACGTCTATTTTGTATGTTATTTCTAGTGGTGACTTTGTAGCTTTTAACTCTTTGTGAAGCTCTTGAATGTCAAATTGTGTTATTTCTACATCACTTCTTATTCTTATCCTTGCATTACTTTTAATATCTTTATATTCTTGTATTGTTTTTTCAACTGTTCCTTGCCATTCTAGAGTTAAAAAAGGATTGTCGTTTTCTAGCTCAAAGAACACCGATGAATAATCGTTTTTTGATTTAATATCCCAGAATAGAAATCCTTTTGTAACGTCTTCACCGAAGTTTTGTTGTATAGGTGATCCTGGGTAAGCTATTCTATTTTCTACATCTAAATACTGAAATTTATGTATATCACCAAGAAGCGCAAAATCATATGGATCAAAAAAAGATAACTCAACTTCACCATTTATTTCCCAATTTATATCTGTAGTAGAACCTAAAACTCCTCCGTGATACAAAGCAATATTTATTTCTCCTTCTACAGGCTTTACATTTGACCAGTTTTGCTCATCAAAACAGCTAAACACACACCAGTTAAACCCATTTATTCCTGTAGGATATGTACCGCTTTTTTTATAAAGATGTATTTTTTTATTATTTATTGCATTAATAATAGGAGTTATAGCGTCTTGTCTGTCTTCGTTAAGAATTAAACCGTCATGATTACCTAAAATAACGTGAACAGGAGCAATTTCAGCTAGACTATTAAACCAGTCTGTTAAAACTTCAATTATTTCTGGAGTTATGCCTTGAGTTTTTGAGTGAACTATATCTCCGCCTAGATAAATAACGTCAGGATTTAACTCGCGAGCTTTTACAAAAAACTTTTCAAATACGTTTTTGTACTCTTGATGTCTTTTTAGACCTCTAAAGTGTATATCTGATATGTGAATACATTTAAATGACATTATTTTTCCTTTTACAGTCTTTTAATTTTGTTGTTTAGTATTTGTTCTATATTAAATTCTTTTGCATTGTCTATTATTCGCAGAACTGTATCTCTATCCATATCTCCTACATCATCTGCACATCTAGTGTCTGCTATTTTAACACTTACATCGTAGTCTACAAGCTTTTCTGCAATTTTGACTGTTTTCCAATAAGCGTCTGAGTCCAAAGCTAATACTACCGGTGTTTTGTTTTTAACGATTTCTTGAAATAACTTCATATCTTCAGTAAGAGATGAGCCTAACAAACAAGTAGAATTATCAGGAGTCTTAATTAGATCTAAAGGACCTTCTACAATGACAAGTTGCTTAGTAAAATCTATATTTACTTCGTTAAATATAATATTCTTTTTTTGAACCTTAGAATTCTTGTATTTGTAACCGTCTGAAGATAGTGCGTCAATTTTTCTAGAAGTAAAAAAGTTAAGATTGCCTTCAGCATCAATTGAAGGTATTATCATGTATCTTTTGAACTCGCTATCTAAAGAATAACCTACACGCAAGTGATAAAGCTTGTGCTTGTTAAAACCTCTAGATAGGGCGTATTTAAAAACTGCCCTAATATCAGGATCATAAGAGTTAAATGAGTTTGCAAGAAGTTCAAAATGTTTTGGAAATTCATTTAGTACTTGTACTTCTTCTTCTTTTGATTTCTCTTGATAATCATAATCTAAAACTGAAAGATCTATTCCTAAGTCGAATTTTTGCTTTTCTTTTACTTTAAAGATAGTTTTAGATTCTTGTAATAAATTAGGATTTACTTTACCAATAAGTTTTGTGAGATTGCTGCCTTTGCTTTCGCATACCCAACAGTGATAAAAACCTTTTTCAATATGAATAAAAAGCTTTAGTTTGTTTTTGTTTTCGTTTTTACAATATGGGCACCAAACTTGCACATTTTCGCATTTTGAATCTACTTTATGAGTAGTAAATGCTCTTTTTATTAAGTTTAGTTTATCTTCCTTTGATACTCTCGTCATTTAATACAGCCTTACAAATAATATATGCGTCTGATATATCATAACAAGTCTCGTTAAATTTTACACTTCCTTTTTGTGGCCCTGACTTTAAAACTTTTGTTGGCCATTCAAAGTCAATTCTATTTTTTACCCAATCAAAAACCTGATCCTTTGTATTTTTATCACTGTTTTTATCTATTTTTAATCCTAATGTTTTCCTTGCGACATTAACGTTAATGTAAAACGGCGCTGCTTTAAATGTTTCGTAAGCTATTTGTGAAACAACGCCGTTAAACCTCGCTAGCTGCATTAATGTCTTTGCTGACGACAATCCTCTTCTAAATGACTGAAGTGACTCTTCAATATAAATTTCAGTATCAAAAGTGTAGACTTCAAACTCTTTACATATTATATTAAATATAGATCTTACTAAATCAGCTTTACTAAAATAACATTTAATCTTTCTAAGATCAGCATATCTTAAATCTATTAATTCTTTATTATTATTAAATAAACTAATACCAACTACTGAAGTAGATATATCTAATCCTATATAAAATTTATCTTTCATTAAAAATCCAGTTTTAATCTAAATCTTACACTATCAGTACTCTTTTTAGGGAAAGGAGTAGCAAGCTTAGCTTTAGCTACAGTATTTAAATACTTGTCGTGCAAGTCAATATCAGTAATATATACAAAGTTTTCATCAGCGTTAAATGAACTATCGTCAATCTTTAAATCTTCAATATAAGTTTTATTAAAAGTTTTATCAAAACTTCCTCTTTCTAAATCTATATTAACCTCTTTAACATAAAGTTTAGACTTAGAAGTATATCTAAATTCTAAATCATTAGTACCAAAGTCATGTAAAACAGGGTGGTTTATAAAAAACAAACCTTCGTTATAAATTACATTACCTACATAATTCCATGTGCAATGTGGTGATAAACAGTCTGCTCTATAAAGTAAACCTTCAGTATCTTTTAGAGTTACACTAACTTGCCCACCGCTATTAGATTTATTTCTATCCAACAGCAAACATTCTTCTCTCTTTAACGATACATCATACATTTGCTTTGACATGAAAAATATATTTAAAGTAGGAGACAAAGATGAATTATTAATATCTGAATATGTCCTGTTTATATCTTTATAAACTATATTTCCTGTAGAAACTTCTTTAAAGTCAAGTATTTTACTGTTTTTTCTTCTAGAAATGCCACTTTTTAACATTCTTAAACAACAATTGTTTCTTCCACCAAATATTTCTGTATAACCAATAATTCTTCTTTGTTCAGTATAGTAATTAAAAATATTATAAGAATTACTAGAATTAATTCTATTTGCTGTATGATAATTGTTATTAGAAACGTAGTATAAATCTTTCATTATTCTTTTATTTATAGTGGATTTTTTGTAATCTTTAAATAAATTTAATCCATTATAAAAATGTATATTTCTTAAATTAACACAAGAAGAGTCATAACTTCCGTCGTCCTGTATATGACAAAAATCTTGATTAACAGTTAATCCTTCTAGTACTGTAAAATCTTGATCCTGGATTCCATTGTCGCACGGCATTATTAAATTATTCTTTTCAAAATGACTTGTTATATCTACCCAGTTTTGTGAATCTAACAAGTCATTTTCTAAAATAATCTTAAGAATATTACTGTCTACACTAATACCTTGTTTAAAATAACTGTCAAGATCATTTAAAGGTATCTTTTCGTAAACTTTATTTATAGTCCTTGATGTTGTTTGATCACCACCAAAACAAACTAACGGCGTTAATTTTTTATTTATCTCAACCAAAAAATTTTCAACGCTTAAATCTATTTCACCTGTAAAATCATGCAAATATGTATTTACTACTGAAGCATATGATATATCTAGCTTTTCTCCTGCCGTGTTTTCATAATCATTAGTATAATTTAAAGGCATTCGTTTTTTTATTCCTAAAGGAACAAAATATACAGGAACATAAAAAATTATACTGTCAGTGTTTATTTTACTGCTTGACTTTGACATTTGAATTAGGTCTTCACTTAAACTTTGTGAAAACATTTTTATATCATGTATTTCACCAATAAAAGACTCTGACATGTTTTCATATGTAGTAAAATTTACTTTTTCTACCAAAGAATTGTTAATATACTTAAATGCCAAGCTGTTTACAGGTTGTGTTTGATTTAAACTTGTTTGATTACCTATTGAATTGACAACATAAGGACCAGATAAATCGCCTTCTATAGATAAACTCTCTGTAAACATATTGCTGTATATTTCAGAAGTATCGCCTATTAGTCTGTTGCCTATAGTTATAAAGCTATTAGTTTGTATATCTACTATATTTGATTTATCAAACTTTTCAGAATTTTCATTGTTGTATATTACAAGATAATCTTCATAAAAGTTTACTGCAATAAAAGTCCAATAGTTGTATAACATAAAATCATCAGATGTTAAAAATACTTTACTGTCAGTACTTTTTTGTGATTCTGAATTATCTAAATCTACTATTGACATGATAACGTTTAATGAATCATTAGTGTAGCTATCAAGAACAAGTAATAGTCTGAAGCTACTACTGTCGCCCTTAGTGTTTCTTACATAATACAATGCTAGTTTGTCTTTAATATGCAATATACATTTAGGATTAATGAAAATATCATTTTCTTGAACTTTGTTTGCATTTAAGTATAAACTAATACATCCGTCATTTAAATTAAACGGATATATATTCTGATTATCGATAGACGGATTAGGATACATTACAAAGTTATTATGATCTATTAATCTTTGTGTAGAAACAAAAGAATTTATTTGATCAAGTTTAGTCTGCAGTGAACCATCTAAGTCTTCACCTGAATCTATTGCAGTAGTAATTTCTTCTATTGGTATTTCTAATGTACTTGTTTTATAAAAATTAATGCAGTTGTAGTTTCTAAAACCTATATTGAGATTTTTATAGTTATCATACATCATTTCTTTTCTATAAAAATCATGTGTGTTAAGCAAAGCTGAAGTTTTTCTTAGCATAGGTGAGTCTACTAAAAAGTCTTGCTTTATTCTCTCTATACCTAGTTTACCATTTACTTTAGAATTAGGTAGAACTAATTCAGCATCACCTTTAACTACTGCTGCACCTATGTTATTGTAGTTATTCAAAGATTCATTATATTTAAGTGACTTTATTTTTAATGAATCATTTTTAGATAAGTCTATCTTTCCATACTCTGAAACTCCATCATAAAGCGCTTTTAAAGTTGTAAAAGATATTTTTTCTTTATTTAAGTTAGCCCAATTTTCTATTATTTTTTTATTTGTCAAGTGCAAATTAGATGTATAATAGAGATTTTTCTTATAAGAAAATATCTTATTATAGTTTTGCTTTTCGCTTCCGATCTCTATTAAATTCATCTTGTCACCTTCTGTTAGTAGTCTAGTTTAACCCTTATAGAAAGATCAATTGTTTCGTTTTTCTCTATAGGTCTACTTGTTTTTGCTACTGCAAGTAACTCTCCTAAATTATTGTAAAGACCTACAGTTGTTATGAAAGTAAATGGGTTTAAGTCATCTTCATCTACTACTCTTATCATTCCATTTTCATCAACAAAAGTAGGATTAGATGAGTAATTAAATTGGCTAGGACTTGCTTTACAAAAATAAATTGTAGAATTTACAAAAGTCTTGTTCAAGAAAGAAAGTGCTGCTGTATTAGTTCTACCAAATCGCATAGAAGCAATATGATCGATTACATCGTCCATTGTACCTCTTTGCAATAACTCAACAAGCGTAATATCAGTTACAGAAGTAAGCCCACCTAGTGATGGGTTACCTGATACTTCATGAATGTCGCCTGATAACAATTCTGTAATATCAAATGTTTTTCTAATGTCAAGTACGATAATTCCTTTTTCATAGAAAACCAATCCTAGTCTATTATTGTCACTATCTATTAAAGTTCCAACTGTACCACCAGTTATAGAAGTAGTAGTAACATCACTAGATGTATCACTAACTGTTTTAAATAAAACACCAGACATATCAGGAGAACCTGTAATTGAGTTACCTGCTGTCTCATACAAGTTAAATCCAACGCTATTTTCAATTATTCCGTCTCTAGAAAAAAGTCTTTTTGCGTTTATAAATAAAGCGTCACTTATAATATCTTCTTTCCATGTTGGACTTGTTTCATCTATAGCAGTTCCAAAAGGCGTAACAAAATAAGCGTCTTTGTCTCCAAGTAGCTCTTGTGCGTATAATTGATACATTGAGATTTTTTCTCTCATCATCATTGTAGTATCTTCAAAAACTAGCTTTCCACTAGCGTCTACATCATAATTTAAGCTTTCTACAGTATCACTTTGTCTATGAATTCCAAAAGTAATATCAAGAAGCTCGTTAGAAGATTGCAACGTATGATCTTGATCAAAAACAGTCTGAAATAGCGAGCTAGTGACCTCTGCTTGATTAGATAGTACGCCCGTAGTAAACACTTCATATTTTTTTCTTGTGTTATTTTCTACATCTGAATCGTCTATGCTTGAGATATCTACTTGTAATATATCAACAAGTTGATTAACGCTTTTCTTGGTAGTTCTTATGTCACTTCTACCGTTAAAATTAATTTTTGTTCCAATGCTATTAATATACATTATTGCTCCTATTATACAAGTGATATTCTTACTGGGATTACTTTTTTACATGTAGACTGTACGCCAACAATATATAACTGCGTTCTTATTGTATCACTTATTGAGTACTTTGTGAACTCACTAGAGTTCAAAGAAGGAGTTACTTTTACTTTTAGATTACTTATCTTTTTTTGTCCAATAAAGTTTTCTGAAACTGTTTCAGGCGACAATGCAACATAAACAATATTTTTTTTGCTTGTAGAAGTAGCCTGATAAGGCGTTGTATTATTATACAGTGTCAAAAACCTACTGTCATAAAAAACATGAAACTGATTATCAACTAAACCGCTTTGCAACTCAAATTCTGATGTAACATCTGCAATGTCTGTTAGTAGTGTTATGTTTTTATAGTCTTTTACAGCGTTAAATGCTGTTAAATCTAAGCTATCATACGAGTTGTTTTCTGTTATAAGTCTAGGAAGATACATTGGCAAGTCAGAATTAAAAGTCTTAGACATTAACGGGTATTTTAAGCTTAAGTTTTGACTAGTAGAAGCTTCAAAAATAGGCGTATTTTTTTCGATCTTTTCTTTTCCTGTCTGTATTCCATATCTGGTTATAACGCCATAATCTACTTCGTCATCTCCAAAAGAATATTGTGTTATATTGAAAGCATTAGACTCATTTTTAGATAAATACTCTCTACCTTTTTCTGTCAAAGTAGCATCAACTATTATATTATTAACTGAATGGTTTAAGAAACCCATGTGTATTACTCCGTATAATTTTTAATATTAAGTATCATGTCTATTATAAGTTAGTTATTTTAAAATTATAATCAAACTTTTTATTTCTTGACATATTATATAGCTCAAACTTGTAATCTTCATTATCTAAGACATTTTTATCGTTATTTAATTTCTCATATTCAGGTGTTATATAAACTTTTATTTTGCTTATATTTTTTACTATTCCTGTGCTTATAATTTCATCTTCTTTTTTAAAATACTTGCTATTACTAGACAAGTAAATATTAGGATAAAAAACTGGACAACCTCTAAATGCAACAACTTCTGTATAGACTTTATCATTCAAATAGTCATAATATACTAAAACCTGTTCTGAGTAGTTTGATTTTTCTCCTGTAGAAGCTATTGATCTTATCGCATATATTTGATTTTTAGATTTACTAAAACTTTTATCTACAAACTCTGTAAACTCATGGCCAGGATTTCTAATAATTAAATTTTCTTGCACAGTTTCGCTCTGCACATTATAATCATAATACTCGTGTGACTCTAACTGAACAATAACTTCAAATGCGTCATCTACAGATTCTCTTTTTAAAATCTGAATTCCTTTTATATTATCTTGACTATATTTTGGAATATTCCAGTTTATCTTTATTCCTTCGCTTACCTTAGAAAAAGTAATGCCATCAGGAATAGCTGGCAAGATTTTGTTTTCGCATTTTATGTCGCCTGTATAGTAAGGTACTCCGCATATAAAACAATAATTTTTTACCCTAGGATCGTTTAAGTCTATATACTCAAATATAAATACATCTCTTAATGTATAAGAATATGTCTGACCGTAAGAAACGTTTTTATCAAATATAATATCTTCTTCTGGTTCATAATAGCTTGTTAAATATTTTATTTCTTCACCAATATTTAAAAACTTTTCTATAAAAACACCTGCTCTATAAATATTATTATCCTGTGATTCTTCTCCAGATATTACTTTGCTATAAAATGAATTACAAGATTTCTTAACAATGTTATAGTAAGGAATTTCATCTAAATAAGTATATGTGTCGCGTGTATAATCAAATATCGTTTCTTTGTATTTTAAAATATCGTTCATTATACTGTTTTTAAAAAAGTTATCACTCTTTAAGTCTTCGTCAGATAATATAATTGAAAAATATTCAGGAGTTATATTATTGCTAAGAAATCTAGTGTTATAAACTGAATTTACATTCTGCGTAAGATTGTCACCTAAATTTTGGTCTACTGATAGAATTTTAGTCAATACATCTACATTTTTATTTTCTAGATAACAGTTTGTCCTGTATTTAAAAACATCTTCTGATTTGTTAAATATGTTAAGATTGTTTTTTGATACATTTTTATCTTTTAATATACTGTCAATATGATTTTTAACAAACTCTTCAGACAATTCATTCTTATTGTTTAATTGTATTTCTACATATGAATATTCTTGAATGCTGTTTATTTCATAATCTTGTCTGTTTGATTCATCTTTGCTATATTTTTCATAGATATATTTTGCTTCTATTCTTTTATCTATTGACTCATTTATACTTGTAAATTTTTTAATCATAATATTTGCTCTACGTTTATGGTATAAGAATCTATTTGATTTCCTAATTGTTTAGGCACAAGAAGCATGATATACTTTTCGACATTTTCATATGACATTATTTTTTGTAATAAATAATTTGAGTTATATTTGCTCAGTATAGAAGCATATTCTCTTATTGTAGACTTATTTTCATATGAATAGTCTACTGTGACATTTTCATAAATCTCTTGCGTCACTTCATTAGAAAAGTCTGGATTATCCTTAATATCGAATATTATTCTAACATTATTCTGGCCTATATCTTCTAAAAGACCTACAGTATTTAATGATACATGTTTATGAATATCTTCTGCTGCGATATAATTTATGCTGTTTATTTCTAAGTATGCTTTGCAAAAATTTGAAGTAATATAAGTCTTAAAAATATCATTTGCAGCAGATTGAATATCTATATTTTCGCTATAAGGGAGATAAGAAGAAATAGATTCTCTATTAACAAATTTAATCATGCTTTCAAACTTGTCTTCATTTATATCTATGACAGATACATTTTGTATATTTTCTTCATCACTAAAAAACTCATGATGAACTATGTTAGGTAAATAGTAAAAAGTATCTGTTGATCCTGTTCTTTTATTAGTCAAAGTTATCTTTGTCAATACACCTTCGTAATTAAAGTTTTCAACATTTAAAAATAAAATGTCATAAGATGAAGCCTTGTCAACCTGTGAAATAAAAGCATTACAAAAATCGTGCTTTCTTTTTAAAATAGATGATTCTATTGATGTTATATCTAGTTTTCTAAGCGGATTATCTGCTACTTGAACATCAGAATTTTTTAAAGACTGAAATATCTTATCTTTATATTTTTCTAATAATTTAGACATCTGTACAAGTTTGCTAAAATACTTAATGTTAGTAATATCAAAGATAAAATCTTTTTCTTCTTCATTGTAAAGCTTCTTTACAAAATCAATGTTAGATATGTCTTCTGATATTTTCTTTATTTCTTTTTTTGAATTTGTCTCTACTTCATTTAAATAGTAAATGTAGTTTAAAAATATATCCATGCTAAATGCATATGATATATCATTTCTAACTAGCGTATTATTTATATCTTTGTAAATATTGACTAGTCCACCTTCATCTTCTTCGTAAAAGTATTCTTTCATATTATTTTGTTCGCAATATGAAAGAATTTTACCTGTCTGCAATTGAATATTATTGTTAACGCTATGCAAAATATTTGTCATATCTTCAAATGCAGTTTCGTAAATTTTTAACTTCTCTTCACCAAAAGGTGAAACTGCATTTGAAGGATAAAATATAGAAGAATAATATTCTTGAAACATATACTCTTTATCAATTTCAATATTAGTAGTCAGTATTGTGTCGTTAAAACCATTACATACACCGTAAACAAAATATTCTTCTCCATATTTATTTATGTTTTTTGTATTTATTTCGTTGTAATCTCCTGTTATATGACTTATAAACTTTTTTTGATCGTTTGACAAGACCATTCCTTGTGGACCAAGATAGCGTATAAGACCAAAATTACGAAAATTATTGTAATACGTGTATTGATTGTTTTGCAATGAATAATACCTGTAATAGTCATTGCTCATAACTCCTTCACGAATATCATCTTTATAGTATGTGTCATACAAATTTTGCTTTACGTAAGGTATTTCTTGAAGTGAACAAAAATATTTTTCAAAATATCTTCTATAAAAAATATCGTAGTAAGAACAATAAATTTTTATTATGTTTTCTATTATCTCTACTATTTTTTCATTTTCGCTTGCAAACTGAAATGCTTCTTTAAAATCATTTGCTTGTAATTTAATTTCTAATACATTTAACAATTTAGATATTTTCTCTGTTATAATACCGACAAGAGAATTTAAATTACTTGAATTGCTAAAAAGTCTATTTTCTATTTTTCTATTGATATAAAACATTTCTTGCAGTGGATAGCTAGAAGTTGAAATTAAATTGTTGTAGTCTGAAGTGAAAGTTGGTATTTCATCTTTTTTGCTGAACTCTTTTATAAATTCACTTAAATTGCTTATCTCTTTTCCACTCATAAGCTTTATTTTTTTATAGTCTATTTGTTTATCCCAAATATAAAACATTGCTAAAGTTTCGCAATTATTTTTATACTCTTCTATATGCTCTATGCTTGAAATAGTATTTTTATATGAGTCTATAGTGTTTATTTTTCTAAATGCAAACGGAACAGGCGTAAAATAATTATTGTATTCATTAACTTCGCGATTACCTGAATTATTTCTTATAGGATATGTTACTACTATAGGATCAGTAGTGTTATCAAAATTTAAAGATCCATATATAGATTTTTCAACAGTTTCTCTATTTAAACCTAGCTCATTTACACCATAATCATAATACTCAGCTATTGTACTTTCAGGTGTCAAAAATTTAGACGTAGAAAATAAGTTAAGAGTGTTATAAGGGAAACACATTGCAAGTGAGTTTGTATGTCTATAGACTTTTTCATTTCCATAAGAAAATGTTTTTGTGTTAGTCTCAAAAAAGTACGTATTTTGTTGCATTAAATTTTCAGAAGAAAAAATAGAAGCACACAATTCTTTAAATTTTAATATATTTTCAAGTTCTTGAATTGAACTTTTGCTTAATTTTTTATCGTTAGAATTAGATGAAAAAATATTTTTATTTAATTTGTTTTTTGTTATACTTGTAGCAAGAATAAGCTTGCTCAAGTCTTTATACTGTTCAGATGAGTCAAATTCTCCACAAGTGTAATAAGAAGATATTAGTTTATCAAAAGCGCTTATTTGATAGTCATTTATAAAAGTTTTTGAAAAATTTTTATTATCAAATAATTTACATACATCTTTAAGAATTTCATTATTTAATTCTTTTGTATTAACCATAAAATTCTTAGCAAGTGTGTATTTTTTAAACTCTAGTACATCTTCATTAGTAGGTATACTTATGTCAATACCTTCAAGTATTCGAGAGTCTGTAGACTTTATGTTATTTGAACTAACTGGTATGTTTTCGCTAGCAAGATACATATTGTCTTCTTTGAATACGCCAATAACATCTAGATCTATTGAATTTTTATTTACTATACCTTTTTCAAGACCGACAATTGAATCGTAGTAGTTGTTATTTGTTTTAATACTTTCTTTGTAACTTTCTTTTAAGTTTTCTAGTGTATTTAAAACTTTGTTTTCTTTTAAGTTTATTTTTTTATATTTGTTTACAGACGTATTGCATAAAACTTTTATTCTTTCTAAAAGTTTTATATCTTGATCTTCTACACTTTCTTTGAAAGTTATTGAATCTTCATTACCGTTCCACATCCAAGATTTTGTCAAGTAAGTGCCTCTTGATGAATTATAAATGCCTATAAATTGAAACTTGTCATTATTTGTTGTATCTATTACAATACTATCTTTTTTATATGCTTTGTCGTACTCTTTGAGGTAATGCTTATATCTTTCTTTTACGTTGTAATTTTTACTGTATTTAAATTTATCTGTAGGCGTAATTCTTGCTGAATTAAATAACAAACTTATATCTTTAAAAATTAACTGATTATTTGACCAATAACACTGATCATCTCTATTGCTCTGTTCGAACAAACTATCAAATATATTGTCTTGAGTTTTTAATTCAATAAACGAAGTATTTTTTTGTATTGTTGAATTATTAAAATAACTACTAACTGTATTTTTAAGAGTATAATCATTAAAAACATAAGAAAAAGTTATAGGAGTGTTATTGTCACTAAAGTTACCAATAGAATATGTTTTAACTATTCTTTCAGCATATCTGTATTTCGTATAACCTAAATTATAACTACTATTTAATCTTTTTATATTGTCAAGTGTTATAGCCTCTTCTTGAGAATAAATTGAATTTTTATTAATTATTTTATTTGAATAACTTAGACCTTTAAATGAAGTGTTTTCTCCTGACAATACACTATCTACTTCTATGTAGTTATCGTTAGTTGTTTCTAATCTTTTCGATAACACATATAAAATATTGCTATTTTTATTTGATATGACATTTGAGTTTATAAATAAATTATTTGTTAGTCTGCTATTTAAAAACGATTTAGCAAGCTGTTTAGACATCATTTTATTTTCTGTATTGTTATAAAAAATAAAATAATTTTGAATAAAATCAGTTCTATCTGCTGGTATAACGCTAAAGTCATTAGTAAGTAAACAGTTTGGATAAGCAAAAGTATCTTGGTAGCAAAGATTTATTAAATTTTGTCCAATAAAAGACGTAGAAGAAATATAGTCGTATATATTTCTATCAATTAAATCTTTACTTACACAATTACTAGTAATTGAAAATATGTCTAGATAGTTATTTTTTAATTCGCTAAGCTGATTATAACTCGTAGTAATAGTTTCATCAGTCATTTCATTTAAGCCGTTAGATTTTTCTGTGTATTTATTTAAAAAGAAAAAGTATTTATAGTCACTTTTTCTTTTTATTGCTCGCAAGTAATCATAAGAAAAATTAGACATTTTCTTTGATGAAAAAATATACTCAGATATTTTTTTAACAGAATCTAAAACAAACTCAAAATCTTCAGCTGCGTCCAAAGAGTCTTCTATTAACCTTTTTGCTGATGGTAACTCAACTACTATATCGCTATAGTCTTCAACTTTTTTTAAAACTCTGTTTTTTAAGTTTGTATTGTTAGTTGTTTGTGAACTATTAACTGAAATTGTAGACACGCTATCAAGAGTTAATTTTTTATTTGCAAAAGAATTTAGCAAATATTTTTCCTTGTATTCTACAAACTGTCTTTCAAATATATTCATAAAAATAGTTTCCTTGTCAACTAAGTCATATTATATCAAAAACAAATGAAAAATAATCATGATCAGTTTTGTCTTGTGAACTTAGTATGCTATTAGCTAAATATTCTGTGGTAGAAAAATCAATTTGTTTTACAGAACTAGATATTGAGTTACATATTGATTCAAAGTCATATTCAAACTTATTTAGAGCAAAAACTTCAATACTTTCAATTCCTTGATACTGCTGTGGCAGCTGATATATAGCTTGGTTACCTTCTAAAACTAGATTACAGTCTCTTAACATAATAATTCTATTGTAAGATATTCCTTCATCTATTATGTGTATATTAACAAAACTATTACTTAAAAGCTTTAAGTTTTTTTCTATTAATATTTCATTGCTACTTATTACAAACTCATCACTATAATTTAAGTCTCTTGATATGTTGCTTGATATAAGACTAATCATGTCAAAAACTATAGAGGATTCATCTCTTAAAATATGTGAATGATTTGTTATCAAGTTCCTGCTGATTATATTGTTTGTCAAGTTAAAATTAACTTCAATGTCAGGAGATCCTGAAACGATAAGTATACTTCCATCTTCGCTTTTCAATTGTAT
>Ga0209137_1002362_pt1 | contig 16681 bp, 14 predicted proteins | sample SaaInl5LU_22_DNA_FD_184642 | JGI IMG/M metagenome (GOLD analysis project Ga0209137, IMG submission 184642) | Marine microbial communities from expanding oxygen minimum zones in the Saanich Inlet - ESP_105LU_22_DNA (SPAdes) (version 2) | ecosystem: Environmental > Aquatic > Marine > Intertidal... | reverse complement strand
CCCGCCGATATCACCGATGCGGTGGCAGCCCCCAGCCCCAAAGAAGTCAGCGCGCTGCGCAACGGCCAGCGGATCACGCTGCGCAAGATCATCGTGGTGGTCTGTCGCAGCCGCAGCGCGGCCATGGCGCGGTCGATGCTTGTTTTGCGAAAAACCGGCGGTGCGGGTGGCTGCATCGCGATGGCGGGCGGCAGGCGGGCGGCCATCAGTACCGCACGCAGCGCCCCCATAAGCGTGCTGGCAAGCCCAGCCAAGGCCGACATCGCGTAAACCCACCCCGGCACATGGAAGATCAGATAGGGGAAATCGAAGAACTGCGCATATTGGCCCGCCATGGCGCGGGCAAGGATGCTGCCAGCCGCCCAGCCAAGGCTCACGCCAAGCCCGGCGATCAAGCCTGCCAGCAAAAGGTAATGCAGCGCGATCTGCCCATCGCCATAGCCCAACGCCTTGAGCAGGCCGATCTCGGCGCGCTCCAGCATCACAATGCGGCTCATTACCATGCCGACCAGAAAGGCCGCGATGGTGAAGAACACCGGTGGCACGACCACGGCCATGGCGCGGAGTTGGTCGATTTCGGCGGTGACGAAGGCATCGCTGATTTGGCTGTCGCGACCATAGGCGCCTTGCCCGCCATAAGGGTCAAGTAACTGGTCAAGCGCGTCGATCACATCGGCTGGGACCGCATCGGTGCCCAAGCGCAGGGCAAGGTGGTTGAATGCCCCCACCATGTCGAAGGCGCTGGCGATATCGTCCTGTGTCAGCCACAAAATGCCAAAGCCTGCATTGTCAGGCATCAGCGCGCCAGGCCCGATGGTATAGATGAACTCGGGGCTGATGGCGGTGCCCGTGATCGTCAGGCTGCGGGCCTTGCCATTGATATTGGCCGAAAACACATCGCCGGGCACAAATCCATTGGCCTTGGCGAAAGCGTCGGAAACCATCACCTCGCCCGGGCGTTCCGGGGGGATGCCGCTGCGCAGGATCGGCAGGTTCAACAGCGGCGCCCCATCCTTGGGCCAGCCCAAAAGCCGGCCCATCGCCACCGCATCGCGGCCCGGCAGATCCAGCACGGCCATGCCCTGCACCCGTGCCTCAAGCATGCGCAGGCCGGGGATGGCGCGGATCTCGTCCAAGAGGCGAAGCGGCGCGCGGCGCGCCTCGGCAAAGACATCGGCAAAGCGGTTGCGCTCGTAATAGGCATCGCGCGTATCGACCAAGGCGCGATGCATGCCAAAGGCCGTCAACAAGATCGCCACACCACAGGCCAGCACCAAGGCAATCGCCGCCCCCTGTATCCAAAGCCGCTGAAAATCGCGCAAAAGCTTGAGATCGAGCGCCTGCATCGCCGCTACCAGCTGATGTCTTGCGGGGCGATGCGGGTCTGGTTGACCGTGACATCGGCGATCTTGCCATCGGCAAAGCGGATCACGCGATGCGCCATGCCGCGGATCGCGGCGTTATGGGTGATGACCACGGTTGTCGTGGCCAAGGTCTCGTTGATCTGTTTGAGCGCATCGAGCACGGCTGTCCCGGTTTTGCTGTCGAGCGCGCCCGTGGGCTCGTCGCACAACAGCACCTCGGGGCGCTTGGCGATGGCGCGCGCGATGGCGACGCGCTGCTGCTCGCCGCCTGATAATTCCGCCGGAAAGTGATCGGCCCGCGCGCTGAGGCCGACGCGGCGCAAGGCCTCGTCCGGGTCCATTGGATCGGTGGCGACATCGGTGACAAGTTGCACATTCTCGCGCGCGCTGAGCGAGGCGACGAGATTGTAGAACTGGAACACAAAGCCCACATGCGCCCGCCGGTAGCGCGTCAGCGCGCGCGCGCCCAAACCGGTCAACTCCAGATCGCGAAACCACACCCGTCCAGCGCTGGCTTGATCAAGCCCGCCCAGAATATTGAGCAAGGTCGATTTGCCCGACCCCGAGGGGCCAAGCAGCACCGTGAACTCACCGCCGTAAAGTTGAAGATCGACACCTGCCAAGGCATGCACCTTGAGCGCGCCTGTCTCATAGACCTTGCTCAGGCCTTCGGTGCGAAACACGATGGGGCGGCTGTTGGTCATGATCGCACCAGCCTGACACGGCGCGCTGGTGCTGGCGTTGACTTGGCGCAATCCTTGGCGTGCGAGAATGCGCGCCAATCACTTGGTCAATGCGCCCTCAGCCATCTGGCGCGCCATGGTCGATTTGCAGGCGCGATAAGCAAGAGGCTGGTCCATCCGCCCCAAAAACAACATCAAAATCTGTGGCGTGATCATATTTGTTTCGATGCCGCCATAACTCTCCAGCAGCTTGATTTGGTTTGCTGCCTGTGCGTGCCTGATTATTGCAAATGACGTTCGCCTTGTGGACGCATCCGCAACGAGCTGGCCTGCGCCTTTGCCAAGACGCGATGCAAGCTTACGTTCTTGCCGCCTCGAACGCTGTCCAAGCCGCCTCGAAGGCGGCGAAGTCAAAGCCTTCGGCGCGCGCGGCGTTAAGGACGATTTTCTCGGTGTCCAAGAGCTTTGCAATCGCGCCCGCCAGTGCCGCCGCGTAGCCCGCAGGGATCACCAAGGCGCCATGGCGGTCGGCATGAACCAGATCGCCATCCGCAATGCTCAAGCCAAAGATGTTCACCGTCGTCGCAATCTCGCGGACATGCACGAAGCCGTGGCTTGGGCCGATGCTGCCCGCGATGACCGGGAAACCGTCGGGCAGATCGCCAAGATCGCGCATCACCCCGTTGGTCAGCGCGCCGCTCAGGCCAAAGCCTTTGTGCACAGTTGTATTGATCTCGCCCCAATAGGCGCCGATGGCATTGGGTCCGTCCATGTCTTCGACGACCGCGATGGCGGGGCGGGGGCCTGTGGCCATGTGTGCGTAATAGGCCATGCGGCGTGCGCGGATCACATCGGCGGGCTCGCTTGGTGGGGCGAGTGCGGCGATCCGCGCGGTACGTGCATATCCCACGATTGCACCCGCCGCGGGCGCGCTGCACAGCATGGTGCCGCGGGTGAAGCGATCAAAGCCACGCTTGCCCTCGACCACCTCGATGGCGTTGCACACTGTGGGCGTATCGACCGCCTGCAAAAGTTTCAGTAGTGCCGCATCCATCATTGGCCCCCCTTCAGGCATCTTCGTCATCATCCCTCGCCGACAAGGGCCGCGCCCTCGGCCATCGCGGCCAGCTTCGCATAGGCGATATCGGGATCGACCGCGCCAAAACCCGCGAATGTCCCAAAACCGCAATCGGAGCCCGCGATCACGCGCTCGGCCCCCACGATATCGACAAAGCGCTGGAGGCGCTGGGCCACAAGCTCGGGGTGTTCGACGAAGTTCGTTGTCGTATCCAGCACGCCCGGCACGAGGATCTTGTCCTCAGGAATGTCCGCCTTACGGTCGCGAAACACCGCCCATTCATGGGCATGGCGGGGGTTCGATGTCTCGAACAGCATATAGCGCGCCTTGGTCGACATCAGCGTGTCGAACATCTTGGCCATGGGGATGTCGCAGATATGCGGCCCCTCGTAATTGCCCCAGCAGATATGCACGCGCACACGGTCTTGCGGGATATCGCGCAGTGCATGGTTCAGCACCTCGACATGCAGGGCTGCCACCTTGACGAAATCGGCATCTGCAAGCTCGGGGAACAGCATATGGCGCGAGAGCGCCAGATCCGGGCAATCGAGTTGCAGATCAAGGCCTGCGGCGACGATGGTCTCGTATTCTTCCTTCATCGCATCGGCCAGCGCGGCAAGATAAGCCTCGCGGCTGGGGTAATACTCATTGGGCAAGAATAGCGAGATCACACCGGGCGAGGCGGCATTCATGAAGCCGCGGGTCGCGCCATGCGCTGCCATCCCGGCCTTGAGATTGGCGATATCCTTTTGCAACTCGCCCTGACCCTTGGAGGTGACGGGGCCAATGCATTTGGGCCTTGCATAGCGCGGCGATCCGCCATCATCGGCCAGCCGCTTGAGGAAATTGGGAAAAAGCTGCAAATCGCGCGGCGGGCTGCGCGGTGTGTCGCCATCAAAGCCCGTATAGCGATCCTTGACATAGGTCGCATAGCTGATCTTGGAGGTTTCTCCGTCCGAGACGATATCGACCCCGGCCGCGACCTGTCGCGCGACCGTGTCCGACACGGCCGCTGTCATGCAGGCGTCGAAGGCGGCTTGATCGAAATCGGTGCCGCGTTCACGGGCAAAGATGAAATCCACGACATCTTGTGCGCGCGGCAAGCTCCCGACATGGGTGGTTTTGATCTGGCGCATCTGTTGTCCTTTCATTGCGACGATAGGGCGATCCGCTTACAGCCGATGCGTCGGACCGGCCGGGTCATCGGTGCCAAGCACATGGTAAAGCGCGGCATCGCCCGACATCGACGGCGTCAGGTGATAAGCAATCCCAGCCGGAACCGACATGGTGTCGCCCTTGGCCAGCGTGGCGCTGCCACCCTCCCAATCGACGCGCCAATGGCCCTTGACCGGCATCAGCACGGCAGGGCGGTCATGGTGGCGCGGCGCCTTGGCCGCCGAGCCGCGCGTGATGAAATGCACCTCAAAACCCGGACGGTCGCGCAAGAGTCCATCGCTGCCGATCACCTTGGCGGGTGTGCGGTCGGCAAGGGCAACCAGATCCCAGTAGCGCGCCACATGGTTGGGCAGCACATCGGCGGTCGTCAATTCGGCGCGCATGGCAAGCTCCTCGGAGCCGAGGACCGGCATGGGCTTGACGCCTTCGGGCAGCGCCTCGCCCTTCTTGGTGTCGTAAAGCTTGCCTGTCTCGGCCAAGATCAGGCCGTGCGCCTTGGCCTCTTCGATGACTTGCGGTGCCCATTTCACGCCGCCTCCCGCATCATCGCCGCCCAAGATCGCCATGATCATCCCGTAGTCGGTGCCGATATTCTCGAAGCCACGGAAAATACCGGTGGGGATGTTGATGATATCGCCCTCTTCCAGCACCACCTCGCCTGCATTGCCCCAGCGGCCCCAGAAAAAGCGCCAACGCCCCGAGAGCACAAAGAACACCTCGGCAGTGTTGTGATCATGCAGCGAGTTGCGGCATTTGGGCGGCTGGCCTGCTGCACCGATGTTGAAGCCATGCTTGATCGAGAGATGCACATGTTGATCGGGGCTTTCCGAGACGCCGCCGCCGATGATGGTGAAATTCTCTTTTTGGTCAGAGCCGGGCGTATGGGCATCGATAAAGGCGGTCTTGCAGGGGCGCAGATCGCCGTAACGCACAATGCGGCTTTCCATCTCTTGGGGGGTCATCGCTGGTGGTCCTCGATCAAGTCAAAATCAGGCGTTTTCAAAGATCGCCGGTTGCAAGATGGATCTGTTTCCAGATCGCGGTTTCATCGAACAATGTCCATTCGCGGCGAAGCTGGGTTGGCCCGGCGCCATGGCGGCCAAACTCTGCATGGGTGATGCCCATGATATGCACCTCGGCCCCGCTGGGGCGGCCAAAGGCCCCCCATCCGTCATGCTTGCCTGTCAGGCTCCAACGTAGAGCGGCGCGGGGGGGCATGTCGGGGTCGTCGCGCCCGATCTGGTGATGGATCGCAAAACGCGCCGATGGAAAGGCCGCGCGCAGCCCCATCCAGAAATGCGTCGCCGCCGCGCCCCCATGGACGGTCTGGTGGCCGGGATATTCCAGATGCGCCGCGCGGTCATATGTGGCCCCGATCACCGCCATATCGGCCCCCATGATGCGGGTCAGGGTATCGCCAAGGCGCGCGCCCCAAGGGTCGTCATTCCCGACGCCCTGATAGGGGCCGGCAATGTCCATCGCGGGGTGAAAGGGTTTGGTGCAGGCTGTAGGGCCGCCTTCGCGCGCAATCAGATCGCGTGCGAAATCCTCGGGCGTCCAGCCCATATGGCGCACGATCGCACCTTGGTCACGGATCAACCATTCATCGTCGATCTTGTTATCCTTGGCATGGCAATCGGCAAGGATGCGGTACACCAGCTTTTTGCCCGTCGCCTTGCCATAGACGCCATCGCCTGCATGGGTGGCGGTCGACAAGATGCGGTGCGAGGACAGCATCCCCGCCTCGGGCGTGCCTGACCAGATCACATCCTCGCCCAAAAGCTGGCGGTCGGGAAATTCGGCCAAGGTCGCCATAGTGGCCGCGATCACCCCGCCATTGCCGCGCACCAGCGCGCCGGGCGAGCGCACAATGATATCTTCGGCGTAGTAATCATGCAGCGTGGCGATGCCGCGCCCTTCCCAGATCTCATGGGTGATGCCCAAGATGTAATCGGGGAAATCGCGAAACTTGGGGTCAAAACCCTTCATGATGTCCATCCTTCGGGAATGCGCGCCGAGCCGCGCACGATCAGCGGCCCGGCGATCTCGATCTTTTGCGTGGGGCGCTTGGGGTGTTCGATCTGGCCCAAGAGCGTGTCGACGGTTGCCTCGACCATGCGGTTGAGCGGTTGGCGCAGGCTGGTCAGATCATAGGCGGGCCAAGCGGCAAGCGGTACATCATCATAGCCCACGACGCTCACATCTTGCGGCACGCGCAGGCCCAATTCGCTGCGCAGCACATCCATTACCGCGAATGCCATATGGTCATTGCCGACGAAGATCGCATCGGGCGGGTCCGGGCGTTCCATCAGCGCGCGGGTGGCCTTGGCCGCATCCTCGCGCGCATACATGCCGTCGACCTCGACCAGTGGCGCCAGACCTGCCGCCGCCAAGCCTTGCCGAAACCCAAAGGCCCGGTCGCGCCCTGTCGATGAGCCCTGCCAGCCCATGATATGGGCGATCCGTGTGTGCCCGCCTGCGATCAGGAACTCAGCCACCTTGCGCCCGCCACCCAGATTGTCCGATGTCACCGTTGATAGGCCAGATCCGTCTTGGCCGCGATTGAACATCACCACCGGTATTCCCGATGAGGCGCAGCGCTCGGTCAAGCCAAAGGACATGGAGACCGAGGCGGTGACGATCCCATCGACTTGGTAATCCAACAATTCCTGTACCGTGCTTTCGATCTGGTCGCTGGCGTTCGGGACCATGAAGATCAGAATATGATAGCCACGTGCTTGCAAGGCACGCGAGAGCCGCTCAAGCGCGATAGGGTAGAACTGGTTTTCCAGATAGGCGACCAAAAGGCCGATGATCCGGCTTTTGCCCGATTTCATCGCACGCGCCATCGCGTTGGGGCGATAGCCCAGCTGCTCGGCGGCCGCGCGGACCTTGGCGATCGTCGCGGCACTTGCCGATGCGCCCGAAAAAACCCGGCTGACCGCCGATTGGCTGACGCCCGCCATCCGCGCCACGTCAAGCGATGTGATGCGCTGATCGGCCATCAACGCGCCACCTGTGCCGTTGTCGGAGCAATGGGTCGGCTGATGCTCACGCATGCCTCCAATCGGGCAGGGGGATCGCGCCCGGCACCCGCGCCTTGTTGAATTCCCGCATTCGAGCCAGCACATCGACACCCAATTGGCGATAAGCGTCAAGCAGATCGACCAGAACCCAGTTCTCGCGGATCAAATCCCCCTCGCATCTCCAGAAGTCGAGGCTGCGCAGCAAGATTTCCTGCCCACCGGGCGCGATGCCCATCCAGCCATCGCCCGTTACCGTCAGGCGCATGTTGGGCCAGCCAGTTTCGCAGACATAATCACCCTCGCCGATCCAATGGCTTTTGAGATCGCCCATCGCGTCAAGCTTGCGGTCGGGCATGCCGCGCAGGAATGGGCCTTGGTGCCAGTTGCGAAAGCCCGAGATACCGCGCGATGTGCCGATACCTGCCGGGCCGTACCAGTTGAAACGCGGGTGCCAATGCCGCTCGAGCTGCATCACCGCCGGGTCGGGATTGCTTGGGTATTTGCACAGGTCTGTCAGCATGGCGATGACATGCTCAAGCGCCTTTTGCCCATCGCCCGCGACCGCAAGCCCATCGCCGCTCATCGGCGCAGGGGTGGCGAGAAAGGCCCCAAGCTGCGGGGACATGGGCCAAGCGCGGGCCTGCATCATCAATTCAGGGATGTCCCAGATCGCCTGCATCTCGGTGATGCGGCCATCGCTGACGCGGAAATACTCGTGATAGCGCATATGCGCCAGATGCCCGGTCGGCGGGATGCCAAGGAAGGGCGCAAGAAAGCTGCCCATATACTGGCCCATGCAGCCGATCCAATCCTGCCCCTCGGGCGTGGTGCCCGCCATCACGATCATGTCGCGGCGTTCCAGATCGGGCATGGCCGCATGCAGCGGGGCAAGGCAATCTTCTAATAGATCATCGACATCACCGAAGGGATGGCAAAGACGCAGCATGGCATCGGGGGCGAAAAGCGATGCGATCACCGATTGCACCGTATCGCGGTCGAAATCCGCCATCGCGTGGCGGTAAGGGGCGATCAGCGCCTTTAGCTGCGCGGGGGACATCATTCCGCTGCTTCCCCGTATGGGACGTTCTTGCCGCCGTAGCGGCGGACGCGGATGTTGCATTGTTCGGCGTGGCCGACGAAGCCCTCGAGCATGCAGAGCCGCGAGCCGTATGCGCCGATCTCGGCTGCAGCCGCATCGGTGGTGACGCGCTGGTAGCTGTGAGTTTTCAGGAACTTGCCCACCCATAGCCCGCCGGTGTAGCGGCCCGCTTTCTTGGTGGGCAGCGTGTGGTTGGTGCCGATCACCTTGTCGCCATTGGCCACGTTCGTGCGGGCCCCCAAGAACAGCGCGCCGTAGCTTTGCATGTTTTCCAGATACCAATCATCGCGGTCGGTCATCACTTGGACATGCTCATAAGCCATGTCATTGGCCACTTGCAGCATCTCCTCATGGCTGTCGCAGAGGATCACATCGCCATAATCGCGCCAGCTGATCGACGCCGTTTCCGCCGTGGGCAGGATGGCCAAAAGCCGGTCGATCTCGGCCAGCGTCCCCTCGGCCAGCTTGCGCGAATTGGTGATCAGGCAGGCAGGCGAGTTATAGCCATGCTCGGCCTGACCCAGTAGGTCGGTGGCGCACAACTCGGCATCGACACTGTCATCGGCGATGACCATGGTTTCCGTCGGACCGGCGAACAGGTCGATACCGACGCGGCCGTAAAGCTGGCGCTTGGCCTCGGCCACATAGGCATTGCCGGGGCCGACCAGCATATGGACGGGCGCGATCGTCTCAGTCCCGAGCGCCATGGCGCCGACCGCTTGGATGCCGCCCAGCACATAGATCTCATGCGCGCCGCCCAGATGCATGGCGGCGACGATGGCGGGGTGGGGCGCGCCCTTGACCGGGGGGGCCGAGGCGATAATGCGCGGCACACCCGCGACGGATGCGGTCAAGACCGACATATGGGCGCTGGCCACCATCGGGAACTTGCCCCCCGGCACGTAGCAGCCCACCGATTGCACGGGGATGTTCTTGTGGCCCAAGATGACGCCCGGCAGGGTCTCCACCTCGATATCGGTCATCGAGGCGCGCTGGGCCTCGGCAAAGCGACGGATCTGGGTCTGGGCAAAGCGGATATCTTCCATATCGCGCGCGCTGACCTTTTGCATCGCGGCCTCGATCTCGGATTGGCTGAGGCGAAAGCTGGCCGGCGCGTAGCCGTCGAACTTCTCGGCCAAGTCCCGCACCGCCCCATCCCCGCGCGCGGCGATGTCGGCCAAGAACCCCTCGACGCTCACGCGCACCTTCGCGTCATCCTCCGCCCGCTCCGCTTCGGGCTTGCCACGCTTGAGATGGGTGATCGCCATGCTCGTTTATCCCTCAGTCTTGCAGCGCGCTCAGAGGCGGGCGCCGGATTTTTGATCGAAAAGATGGCATATCCCAACAGGCACCTTGGCCGCGAAGGGTGCGCCGATCTCGGCCCGGAAATCCTTGGGTGCCTTGATCGCCACAAGCGTGCCTGCCACCTTGAGTGTCACCATGGTCGCATCGCCCAAAAGCTCGAGCGCATAGATCGGTGCCGCGATCTGCCCATCGCCTTCGGGGGCGGGCGTCGCATCTTCGGCCCGAAAGCCGAGTGTCACTGGCCCATTAGGGCCATTGAGCCCGGTGATCTGCACATTTTGGCCCGTGAAGACCCCGCCGCGCAGTTCGCCCGACATCAGGTTCATCGCCGGAGAGCCGATAAAACCCGCGACAAAGGTATTGGCGGGCGTGTCGTAGATATCGGTCGGCGTGCCGACCTGTTGGACCACACCCTTGTTCATCACCACTACGCGGTCGGCCAAGGTCATCGCTTCGATCTGGTCATGGGTGACGTAGATCGTGGTGACCTTCAGCTCATGGCTGAGGTTCTTGATCTGCGCGCGGGTCGATACCCGCAGCTTGGCGTCGAGATTGGAGAGCGGTTCATCCATCAAGAAGACATTGGGTTCGCGTACGATGGCGCGCGCAAGCGCCACGCGCTGGCGCTGGCCGCCCGACAATTCGGCGGGGCGGCGGTGCAGGAAATCGTCAAGCTCGACCATTGCGGCGGCGCGGCGCACGCGGGTGTCATGCTCATCCTCGGGAATACGCCGCACCTTGAGCGGGAAACGGATATTCTCATAGACATTCATGTTGGGGTAAAGCGCGTAGCTTTGGAACACCATGGCGACATCGCGGTCCTTGGGGTCGAGGTCATTGACCCGCTTACCATCGATGATGATGTCGCCCTCGGTCACCTCTTCCAGCCCTGCGATCATGCGCATCGTCGTCGTCTTGCCACAGCCCGATGGCCCGAGCAGCACGAGAAATTCCCGGTCCGTGATCGTCAGGTTGAAATTTTCCACGCCGATGAAGGAGCCCCATCGCTTCGAAATATTGCGGAGCTGGATTTCGGCCATGCCAAAGCCCCCTCCTTGGGGCGAATACTTGCATACGTTTGCATGACGCTAAATCGAAGTCGCGATTTCACGCAAGTTATATTTTAAAAGGAATAATCTTTGCTTCAATCGCTGAAAATCCTTGCTTCTGGGGTGTATCCTGCATCAGATTTGACAACGTATGCAAACCTTCGGCGATTCGTGGTCGGGGGTGCCTTACACTGGCAATAACGTCAGGCGGGGATCCGATCGTCGGGTGGCCATCGCCAAGAAACGACAACGACATCACAGGGAGTTCTGTCGTGATGACCATGAAAAAGCTTTCCACACTCACGGCCTTGACCGTGATCCTTGGCGCCAGCGGCGCATTCGCCGATTGCGGGATTTCAGCTGGGCGGGTGTCCATCTTGTCCAATGACTTCCCGGCGCTGCAAGCCATGGCAGCCGGTGCCGCCGAATGCGCCAGCGCGACGGTCGCGGTGTCGGCCAACCAAACGACAGAGCATCGCGATATTCAGGTCGCGGCGCTGACGGCGAACCCCGCTGAATACACCAGCGCCATCGTTGCAAACTCGTCGATCGTGCCCTTGATGAACGAGGGGCTGATCCGCCCGCTTGATGATCTGATCGCGCAATACGCGCCCGATCTGCCGCAACTCAACCGGATCACCATCGATGGTCAGGTGATGGCCGTGGCCTTTATGGCCAATGCGCAGCATCTGTTCGTGCGTGATGACGTTCTGGCGCAGATTGGCGCATCGGCACCGACCAGCTACGAGGACGTGTTGGATGTGCTGGCCAAGATCCGCGATGCCGGAATGATGGCCCATCCCTTCGCGATGAATACCGCCGCCGGTTGGAACTTGGGCGAAGAATTCGTCAATATGTACATGGGCTTTGGCGGTGAGTTGTTCGAGGCGGGCAGTGCCGCACCTGCGATCAACAACGCAACCGGCCTGGCGACGCTCGAGATGCTGGCTGCGCTGAATGAATATGCCAACCCCGACTTCCTGACCTTTGACAGCAACGCCACACAGGCGCTTTGGGAATCGGGCGAATTGGCCGTTGCCTATATGTGGGGCTCGCGCGGTGGTGCGGTTCTCGATGATGAAAACTCCACCCCCGTGGTGACCGGCAATACCAGCCTGATCGCGGCCCCGACCGTGGGCGGTGGTTCGCTTCCGGCCTCGACCCTGTGGTGGGATGGGTTCACCATCGCGGCCAATATCTCGGACGAAGATGCTGCTGCAACCTTCCAAGCCTTGATGCATGGTCTGCGTCCCGAGGTGATCTCGGCCAATAACAATGCCGCTGTTTGGCTGATGGATGGCTACACCCCCGGCGCACCCGCAGCTGGTGTGGCGGCAACGGCCGCCGCTGGTGCCCGGCCCTATCCCATGCTGCCCTATGTCGGGCTGATGCACACAGCACTTGGCAATGAATTGGCCCAGTTCCTTCAGGGTCAAGAAAGTGCCGAACAGGCGCTTGCCGATGTCGAGGCCGCCTATATTGCGGCCGCACGCGAGCAGGGCTTCCTGCAATAAGCCCGCGTCGGCGCGGCAGGTATCTTTCCTGCCGCGCCCCTTTGCTGTCTTTCTTCGCTGACGTTTTTCCGCCGTAGACCCGGGGCGATGCGATGCCACATCGGACATTTTTATGGTTCATCTTGCCGTCGCTGACGGCGATGTTCCTGTTCATTGCCCTGCCCATTGTCTCGGTGATCGTGCAATCGCTGTTTGTCGCCCATGAGCAGGTGCTCGTGACGGTCGAGAATTGCGGCCCCTTTGGCTGCACGCAAGAAACCCGTGTCGACCGCGAAGCCACTGCTGCATTGCGCGAGGCGCAGCCCTTGGGCCGGTTCAATGGCTTGGGCACCTATGTCAACCGCTCGCATCTTGCCACGGCGGAATTGGCCCAAGCATGGCAATCGCGCGAAAGCTTGGGGCAGTTCTTGGGCCAGGTGATGAACCTGCCATTCTACAGGGCCTTGGCCTTTACGCTTTCGTTCACCTTTATCGTGACGCCATTGGTGCTGGTCTTGGGATTGGCGATTGCGCTTGGCGTCAACGGGCTGCCCCGGCTGTTGCGGGGCCCCACGATCTTTTTTTCGCTGCTTCCGATGATCGTGACGCCGCTGATCGGCTCACTGGTGTTGTTTTGGATGATCGACGCCCAAGGGGTGATCGGGGCGACGCTGCAAATCCTGTTTGACGATCCGAACCTGTCGCTCAAGGCATCGCCTGCGCTGACATGGTTGACGCTTTTTGTGTATGGCGTTTGGCACTCCGCGCCTTTTGCCTTCATCGTTTTCTATGCCGGGCTGCAAACGGTTCCGGCCGAGACACTTGAGGCTGCGATGATCGACGGCGCCACGCGCTGGCAGCGTGTGCGCTATGTCGTGATCCCACATCTGATGCCCTTGGCCGTGTTCATCACGCTGATGCAGCTGATGGATAATTTCCGCGTGTTCGAGCCGATTGTCGGCTTTCAGGCTCAAGCGAGCGCCACCTCGCTGTCCTATCTGATCTATTCGCATCTGCGCGGAGATGTGCAGCAATTCGGGTCGGCGGCGGCAACATCGGTTCTGACGATCTTGGGTGTCGCGATCTTGTTGACCCCGGTGCTGATCCGCACTTGGCGCGACTTCAACCGCAAAAGGGCATAACCCATGACTGTTGCCGCACATCGCAGATCGAGGCCGCTTGTCATCTTGTCCACGGGCTTTGTCGTGCTGTGGGTGATATTGGCCGCCTTTCCCTTTGTCTGGACCTTTTGGGGCTCGCTCAAGGTGCAGGGCGATTTCTTTTCGCGTGCCGATTGGATGAATGCGCTGACGGGGCCGATGACCATTGCCCAGACCGGCGCGCCCTTCACGGGGCAGGGCTATGTCGGGGCGTGGATCGAAAGCGGGTTTTGGCGCAACGTCCTGAACACCGGCATCGTGGTGGCCGCAACAGTCACGATTTCGCTGACGCTCGGCACCTTGGGCGGCTACGCTTTGGCGCGGTCGGGGTTTCGCTATGCCTTCTGGCTGTTGATGATCGCGCTGGTGTTTCGCGCCATGCCGCATATCACGCTGGTCTCGGGCTATATGCTGCCGTTTTTCGAATGGAACCTGTGGGGGCATTTGCCGACCGCGATTATCGTTTTGGTCGCGATCAACCAGCCCTTTACCCTGTGGATGTTGCATTCCTTTTTTCTGAACATTCCCAAGGATCTGGACGAAAGCGCCATGGTCGATGGCTGCACAAGGTTCCAAGCCTTTCGCCATGTGATCATCCCGGTGATGTGGCCGGGGGTGATCACGACGGGGCTGTTCAGCTTCCTGCTTGCCTATAATGATTTCGCGGTGACCGCGATGCTGCTGAGCCAAGAGAACCAGACCATGGTGCCAAAAATCGCCTCCTTCCTCGGCTCGGTGCAGGTCGAGGGCAACGTGATGTTCGCCGTTGCCGCCGTGGTGTCGGCCACCGCACCCTTGTTCGTGCTGATCATGGTGTTCCAGCGCCAGATCGTCAGCGGCCTGACCGCCGGGGCGGTGAAGGGATGAACCTGCAAGTCGCCAAGCGCATCGTCCGTGCCGCGCAAGCGGCGATCGACGCCGCGCCCGCCGGTGCCAGCGCCGATGCACTCGCCGCCCATGTCGCACCGACGTATCGCTGGCGCGGCTACCACCCCTTTGGCGATCTGGCCGGGGCAGGGGCCGTGGCAAGCGCCTTTTGGGATCCGCTCAAGACCGCGCTCACCCGGCTGCAACGGCGCGAGGATATCTTTTTTGCCGGTCTGAATGAAATCGACGGCTTCCAAAGCACATGGGTCGTGTCGATGGGCCATCTGATGGGGCTTTTCGATGCGCCGTGGCTGGGCATCCGCCCAACCCGCAAGATGGCGTTTTTGCGCTATTGCAGTTTCGACCGCGTATCCGATGGGCGCATTGTCGAGACGGCCTTTTACATCGACATCCCGCATCTTATGGCGCAGGCGGGGCAAAACCCCTTTGGTCCGCAAACCGGGGCTTTCATGGTCCAGCCGGGGCCGCTCACGCACGATGGGCTGCTTGACGCCCCCCAACCCGAGGATGCGGGAGCGCGCACCCGTGCCGCGATCAACGCGATGATCGGCGATCTGGGCACATGGCAGCTTGGCCTGCCGCTGGAAGAGGAACTTGCCCGCACATGGCATGACGACATGATCTGGTGGGGGCCGCATGGGATCGGTGCCAGCTACACCATCGAACGCTATGCCAAGCAGCATTCCGGCCCCTTCCGCGCCGCCTTCACCGAGCGGACGGGCACGGGCCATGTCGCCCGTCTGGCCGAAGGGCATTATGGCGGCTTTTTCGGCTGGCCCAATTTCACCGCCCGCCATACCGGCGGCTTCATGGGCATGCCCGCCACGGGGCAGCTGGGCGAGTTTCGCGTGATCGATATCTATCGTCGTTCCGGCGACAAGCTGGCCGAGAATTGGGTTTTCATCGACCTGTTGCATTACTGGAAAAGCCAAGGCGTCGATATCTTGGCCCGCGCGACCGAGATCGGCGGGTGAGGGTCGATGCCCATCACCACCTGTGGTCGCTGGGCGCGGTCGATTATCCTTGGTTGATGGCCAAGGGTGTTGTGCGGTTTTTCGGTGATCCGACCCCGATCCAGCGCGATTATCCCCTGTCCGAATTCCGCCGGGATGCGGCGGGTTTCGATGCATCTGTCCATATTCAGGTAGGCGCAGCCGACCCTTGGGCCGAGGCGCAATGGGTGCAATCTGTGGCCGATGCCACACCTGATTGGCCGCTGGTCCAAGTGGCCTTTTGTGACCTGACCGCGTCCGATGCAGGCGAGGCTATCGACCGGCTGCAAACCCTGTCATCCTTGCGCGGTCTGCGCCAAATCGTCGGCCGCGCCCCGGGTGAGGATGCCGCGACAGGCACCGATGCGCTGCTCGACAATCCCGCCTTTGTCCAAGGTTTGCGCGATCTCGCGGCACGGGGCCTGTCCTTCGATCTGCAACTGATCCCGGCACAATACGACCGCATGGCGCGCGTGCTTGATCAGGCACCCGACACGCAGATCGCACTGTGCCACGCGGGCAGCCCTCATGATCGCAGCGCCCAAGGCTTGGCTGATTGGGCGCGCCAGCTCAAGCATCTGTCGGAACGGCCCAATGTGGTTTGCAAGCTTTCGGGCTTGGGCATGTTCGACCATCATTGGACTGTGGACAGCATCCGCCCCATCGTCGAAACCGGCCTCGAACAATTCGGGGCTGCACGTTGCATGTTCGGCTCGAACTTTCCCGTCGATCGCCTTTATTCCGATTATCAAAGCTTGATCGACGCCTATCACGCGCTCGTGCCTGCGCAAGACCATGCTGCGGTCTTCGGCGCGACGGCTGCGCGCTTCTATGCGATGGAAAAGGCGGTGCGCTGAACGTCGGTAAGGCGCCAAAGGGGGCGCGCTTGCGCGATGGGCGTTTGGGTGCTTGAGTGGCGTTGTTCCAACCAAGGCTGCGCCCATGTCCAAGACCGTCTCCTTCACCGCCATGAAAGATGGCACGCGCGAGGAATACGCGCTTCTTGCGCGGTTGGAGAAACCCTTTCTCGCCCTCACGGCCGATCGTGTCTTGGACGAATTGCGCCGCGCGGATGAGGTGACGCTTGAGGGCTACAAGATCTCGCGGTTGACCCACGGGCTGCAATCGGCGACGCGTGCGATGCGCGATGGGGCCGATATCGACTGGGTCGTGGGCGCGCTTTTGCATGACATCGGCGATGGTTTGGCCCCGAAGAACCATGACCGCATGTCGGCCGAGGTGATCCGCCCCGTTGTGCGCTGGGATGTGGCTTGGGTTGTCGAGCATCATGGCATTTTCCAAATGCTCTATTATGCTCATCACTACGGGTGGGACCGCGACGCGCGCGAGCGGTTTCGCGACCATCCT
>Ga0209137_1002359_pt1 | contig 16689 bp, 18 predicted proteins | sample SaaInl5LU_22_DNA_FD_184642 | JGI IMG/M metagenome (GOLD analysis project Ga0209137, IMG submission 184642) | Marine microbial communities from expanding oxygen minimum zones in the Saanich Inlet - ESP_105LU_22_DNA (SPAdes) (version 2) | ecosystem: Environmental > Aquatic > Marine > Intertidal... | reverse complement strand
ATATGTCTGCTACCCTTAGCAGCATTTCTGGTAAAAACTCAATTGTCGTTAGCGACGCATCTTTGATTGACTTAGACTACACGCTAGTTGTAAAAGCAAACTCAAAGATTGACGGCGACCCAATGCGCGGCCATTGGCTTAAGGCTGAGTTTAACTTTGATAACACTACCGAGCAGATTGAAATCTTTGGCGTAAATGTGAACTACTCAGATAGTACATTGCACAATGTTTCTGGAATCAGCGGAGTAGAACAAGAATAATTCGTATATTTGCAGTTATGGCAGGATTAGATAGTTTAGGAATGCAGGCCCTAGGTATGGCTTCCGGTGGTATCGCTGGAGGCGTCGTACAGGCTGGCCTCGGCATCTATCAAATGTATCAGGGCCGTAAAGACCTTCAGGCGGCAAAGGCTGAGATTGAAACACTTAAGGCCAATGCCCCGTCATTGGCCGTTCCGTCTGCTTATGCGGACTTCTACAGCAAGGCTATGGACCGAAGCAACTTGGAGTTTCAGACGCAGCAAATTGCAATGCGTCAGGCGGCGAATGTATCCGCTCTGTCTAGGGCTGGAGGTCGTGCGCTTGTTGGTGGTCTTGGTTCTGTCACACAGCAATCCGCCGCAGATGCGTTTAAGGCTCAGCAGGCTCAATTCGAGCGCGAAATGCAGGCTTCTCAAATCTATGGAGGCGCCCAGCAGCAAGCACAGCAAATGCAAGAAGGCCGTTATCGTATGGAACTCGGTATGGCTGACCAAGCACGGCAATCTGCGCAAGCAAATATTCAGTCTGGACTTGGGTCCGTCGCAGGTGGGGTTATGTCTGCCGGTATGTCTTATAGCGATGCTTACGGACAATTGAGCCGACAGCAATCTGAGGCTGCCGCAATGGCCCGATACGGAATACGAACAGCGACGGGGACTGCAGCAGGCACCGGCAACTCGGCGCTTGATACAGCACTTCAATTCTTACCCGGAGGAGTCCGTCGCAAATAAAATACAAAAATGGCTGAATTAGGTTCATCACCAGTAGCAGATTTCTCAAAGGTTTCAGAGATTGGTTTACGCTTTCAGGCGCAAGCGCAACAGCGCTCTGCCGTTGCACACCAGAATTTGGTAAACGCATACGAAAAGTCAAACCAACAACTTCAAGAGGCGAAGCAGCAGATGATGATGCTTCCTCCGGATGTTGCTGCTGAATTTTCAGTCAATGTTGAAAAGGCTCTTAACGCTCGCGCAGAATCTATTATGTCTGGAAGCGCTGGAGCGGTAAATATGAGTACTGGTGATTTTGCTGATATTGCCATTTCTGCGGCAAAAGTTTCAACCGTATATAAGGATTTGGTAAATAAGTACGAAAAAGTTCGTCAGTCTGACCAATACGCTCAAAATAAGGCGGCATACGACGAGTGGTACAATATTTCAACAGAAACTATCAAGGTTCAGTCTGCTCAGGGTTTAGATGGCGCAGCGCAATTGGACTTCTTCCAGCCGCCAGTACTTCAGCCCGATATGGACATTCTTGCGGTTCAGGTGCCTAAATTCAAGGGAAAGTTCAACCCAAGTCAGTACATTAACCAGTATTCAACCGAAAAAGGTCAGGGAGTTTCTTTCCGCGAGAAGGAAGCAGCAACGGCCGCTTCTGGTTATATTCGTGGCGAATACACTAACGACACGAAGGTTGAGTCAGATGTCGACTATCAGGCGGCATTCCGCCTGAACCCAGAGGCAAAACCCGAAGAGGTTATGGCTCAGGTAAACGAATACAAGCAGATTGAAGATGAACTGTCACTGCAGGGGATTAAGACGCAACAAGACATCGAAAAAATTGATAACATTTCCGCATCCGAAAAGCGTCGTTTACAGCGAGGTCTTTCGTTTTTGACGTCTCGGGAAGAAGTATTTAATGATTTGACCACTGGATTGGTTAACTCTATTCGTATTGACGAACAATTCACCGCCTACAAAAGCACTGGAGGTGAAGATAAGTCAACCGACTTCGGACATTCATTCGGTATGGCCGATGATATGTCTTTCGACGACAAAGCCCTTCAGGCTGCTGGATACACAGCCGGCCAACGCTTTGGATACGCATCAACTAAGAATGGCTCACGCCGTCAGTATGGTAGCGGGAATCGTATGCGTTACTACGAAGGAATCGTGTTTGATGGTAAGGAATACAAGGCTGTTACATACAAGCCAACCCCGTCGTTCATTGCCCAATTGGCTTCAAATGTGGAAATGGGAACGCAAGACATTGAATCACAATTACTTGACCCAAATAAGTTCTATCAGTCAATCGAACCAATCAATAAGATTAAGGGCGACATTCCTTCTGGAGAATTTAGCGTTATGGTATCGCTTGCAGAGCAAGAGTACAAGGCTGGATTAGCGCGTATCGCTAACGGAGGTAACTAATACTTAGCGATTTTATTGGAATAATTGTCGTATATTTGTATTGCTCAAATACAAGCACGACATTATGGAACCAGAGAAAATCCAAGGCATAGTCCAAAACTTTAAGAACGCTGGCGTTAGCGAAGCCGACATTAAGTATTACTTTGATAGCGAGGGCGTAGCCCAAGACGCTTGGATGGGGTTCTATGGTGGCTCCTCTACAGGAGAAAAAAAAAAATCTATACCCTCTTCGCAATCCACTTCGGAGGCGGTCTCTATGGAGTCGCCTTCCGCGACTGGTTCTTCGGGCTTCACGCTCGATGATTTCACTGGAACTGCACCTGCCGGGTTCGGAGTACTAGGGACGTCTGCTACCTCACAGGGGCAGAAGGTTGGTACCAATATGCGCGGGGCATCTCGCGCAGCCCAAGAGGGCCGCGAGTTCGAACTATCTTCAGCCATATCTAGCCTAGAGCAGGAGAGCAACTTGCTTCAGGGCGAATTTATTCGTGGACAGCAAGAAGGCGGTATGGTCACTTGGGGTCCTGTTGCGTTTGGTGACCAATCTGGTGCATCCGACCTCAAGGCGGTAGAAGAGGCTAATCAAAAAGCACAGGTTGCTAATAACGCATACTTATTGGGTGCGGATAATCAGGACTCAGATAACTTCAATGAAGTAAATAAACTGCTTGCTGGTAGATACGAAGAAATCAACAATCAGGCGCAAAAAACGCTATTTTTGGGCGATGACCAGAGACTGTTCTCTATGGATGAGAATGGTGCTGTTACCATTGACCACAACATCGCTCTTGATGTTATGGAGCGAATCGACGCGGTAGAGGCTCGCAACAAGGAGCGTCTTGACCGTGAGTTGGAAGTTACTGGAGACCTTAACGAATTCCAAGAGGTTCTTTACGATATGAACACCGGTGTTCGAGGTATTTCAACTTCATTTGAGGGGCTGTATTACGGAATTACTGGTCAGAGCCAGATGGTAGAAGGCGTTCAGTACGAGCGTATGATGGACGGCTTCCGCCGTACAGCATCACTGATGTCAGATGGCCTTACTGATAAGGACTTGCAATTAGGTATTAGCGGACTTATTGCTGCCGGAGAATACGACAAGGCTCGTATTATGTTTAACACTGACCTAGCGCAGACCGCCCCCCAGTTGGCTATGCAGGCTGCTACAACATACCTTACTGGTGGTGCAGCAGCGGGCCTCGGTTTCAGCGCATCTGCAACATCAAGCGCTGCGATGTGGGCTGGTTCTACTGTAATGGGTGCTAACGTATTCGGAGGCACTCTTGCTGACCAATACGGAAAGGTAAGCACCACTCAGCGTTACCTTGAGGCCTTCGCCGCGGCCGCTGTTGAGACTTTGTCTGAGCGAGCGTTTGTTGGAGATATGGTAGCGCTTGTTCCCGGAATCAGCGCAGGCAAGAAAATCACTCGTCAGGAAATCCGCGACGCGGTCTTTGGTAAGGGAATTATGTCGCAAGAGTTCTTGCGTATGGGTTCTCACTTCGCTAAGAGCGGCGCTAAGAACTTCTTCCGCAATGGCGTAGAGGAGGGTCTAGAGGAAGTAATTGCAGGCATCGGCACTGAGATTGCATTTGCAGCAATCGAGGGCCGTGAGGCAGATATTAACGTATCTGAACTTATTGACTCATTCATCGTCGGCTTCGGTGCCGGCGCTGGTTCAAGCGCCATCGGAGGCGTGAAGAACCCTAACCTCGCTAAGGCCGCTTTGGCTTCTATGGGTGTGTTGAGCAGCAACTACGTTAAGTTGGATGCTCAACTCGCTAAGGCTAAAGACGCGGCTGTTAATGCTCGTGACGAGGCCGAGCGAAGCAAGGCTGAGAATAAAGTTGCTCAGTTACAGGCTATGCAAGCCCAGACCCGCTCCGAGGAAGTTGCATCACTTGAAGGCCTTGACCAAGACCAATTGGCTCAGGCAACCACACTATATCAGCGAATCCGTAACGCGGCTAACGCACTCGGTAGCACGAACCTTACGGATGAGCAGCGCCAGCAGCATATCAAGGTTGGCAAGCAGGCTCAGGCTGAATTGAAGGCCTTGAAGGAAGTTGGAACCAAGCAGGGTCAAGCCGCACAAGTTGAGCGCGAGGCTGTTGCTAACTTCAACTTTGGAGAGACCGGAACCATCGAAGTAAACGAGAAAACTGACTCTCAGGGTAGCAAGTTTGTTGCCAACATTGTTAAGGTTGCTAAATCACTTGGCGCCACCAAGGTTATGCTACATAAGGACTACGACGCCGCTGCTGCTGCGTCTGGTCAAGAGAAGAGCGCCATCCTCGGCTCTAGCGGTTTCTTCAAGGGAACTGACGGCTCTATCCACCTCGTGTTACCCGCTATGCAGAGCAACACCGCTTACCACGAGGCCTACCACTCCCTCGCTCGTAACATCGACCCTAAGTATTTGGATAACTTCCTTAATGCTGTTCTTCCTGCTCTTGACGGTCTTGACTCTAAGGCTAAGGCTAAGTACGGTCAGTACTTAAGCCGATACGGAAAGGACTCATCTAAGGCTGGTCGCAGACTACTCGCCGAGGAAATCTTCGCTGAAATCAACGCAGACATCACCGAGGGTGCGATTACCGTGGAAAACGTTGGGGCGGCCCTCAATCACAACATTGCTTCCGTATTGAACAGCGCATTGCGTGGCCTTGGATTAAATGTAAACAAGTACCAGTCGTTCACTGACTTCACCAACTTTATGGCGAAGGCCGCTGAGGGTATGCGTCAGGGTACTGAAATCACGCGCTTCTCTGAGCGCTATGTTGAGACTCCACAAACAAAGGCTGCTAAGGACTTCGTTTCTCAAATCATTGGAACGCGCGGAGACTTAAATACCCAAGAGTTAGATGCTCTTGCTACGGCTGAGGCAATGTTGCGTAACGGAAAGTCTATGGACGACGTTTACGGTGCGACTGGCTGGTACCAGCAGAACGGTCAATGGAAGACCGAGGTTCAATACATCGACAGAAATGCCTTTACGGCAAAGTTCACTGAGTTTATTCAGGACGACAACGGCGACTACCTCACGGACCAAATTCTCCTTTCCGACTTAATAGGCGCGGACGCTGCCGTATTGCGAGTATATCCAGAATTAGCCAATGTACCCATCGGCGTAAAAACAACCTCCAGAAGTTTCCTTCAAAATCCTCTAGAGGCTGAAGGTGTAACTTATGTCGAAAGCGAATATAAAAACGGTGCTGAGCAGGCGTGGACTGAAGGCATCTATATTGACTTAGATGCTAGAGTTGTAAACGCTATTCTTGAGGCCGACCGCGCCGCAGCACTTTCTCCTCAACTTTCACAGGCGGTTAATTCCGCTTATGAAGTTCTTGTACACGAGGTTCAACACGCTGTTCAAACCATTGAAGGCTTCCCCGTAGGAGGAAGCAATACCGGATTTGCTGGAATTGTTAACAAAGTAGGCAAGAAGATTCTCAATAGAGCAATTGCACAAGCCAAAACTAGAGAGTTAGCAAAAACCCTGTACGATAATTTATATTATCTTACTGCCTCCATTATTCCATATGGCGTGGAGCAGTTTAAATCACAAACTCTAAAGTCAGAGTTGCTAGAGAAAGTATCTGGAGCGGCTTGGGATATTGTTGAGAGGGAGTCTAACGCCTTCTACTTGGTTCGCGCTTACATTAACCCAGTTGACCAAATCAACAACACTCTAGATAGGTTGTTCGACCAAATGGAAAATGGAGAGGCAGAAACAGCCCTCACCGCCCTTGACGACCTAGTTAACCTTACTCGCTTTATCGCTCTCGTATATAAGACCGAGTATGAGTTGACAAGTGACGAAGCATTTAAGAAAGGAGAAGGTATATTAGAAGCAATTTCATTCCAAGAACTAAGCCCGGGCTTCAATGCTGTGAAGTTTACCGAGGTTATGGCGGAAATCTTCAAGACAGACAACAAAGACGAGGCCACATACCCTCTTGGTGGAACTCGCGCCGAGGTTATTGAGACACTCGAGAATAACAATGAAGTAGGCCAACAAGCGCTTGAGACCTTGGTTGGAGCGCTTGAGTTCTACACTTCACAGCACCTAAGGCAGACTAATAAACTTCTAGATAACTACGAGATATATCGACGCCTAGCAGGTGAGGTAGAAGCGCGTAACGCCGCCACCCGTGGAGCGATGGAGCAGACAAGCGAAACTGTATTATCACCACTTGAGACTCAGGAGTTCGACGAATCAGAACAAATCGCTTCGTGGGCTGCCGAGGGCGCTGGTTATATCAACTTCGGTATCCAGAATCCGGCTACGGGTGAGGAATTATTTGTCTTGACATCAGAAGACCTAGAGCGCGGCGCAGCCGGCGCTATGGTTGTTGGTGTAGGTCGTCAGAGTGCGGACAAGTCTGAGACTGGTGCTGGCCTATTTGAAGGAACAATTTTACCTGATAACGCTATCAAGCAACGCGCATTCAAGGCGGTTTGGGAAATCGCATCATTGGCTTCAGAGGGCGCTACAATTATGGCTAATGGAAAGCCTATGTCAAAGTTCGGATATCAAGTATCCGTATTCGACGGAAGCATCACGCCTTTGTCTGAACTTCAAAAAATGACCGCAAAGGAGTTGAGTGATTGGTCTGACGCACAGGTCGCGGGCCTAATTGAGCAACTAAGAAAATACCCATCATCCGCTGTAGGTCTTTGGGTGTCTGGTGGTTCTTTGTTCTTTGACGTTTCAGTAAACGTACAGGACCGCTCAGACGCTGTGGCTCTAGCAAAGGAGACCAACCAACTTGAAATCTGGGACAACGCAGCAGGCCGCGGGATTAAGACCCGCGACGCGCAGGCTGATGACATTATGTTTCAAATCAACCCAGACGCTGTCCCCGCTGCTGAGCGCATTACCGTTAAGGGTAAGTACGGTTCTTCAGTTATGCGCAAGGGCATCCCCACTATGACCTTCCAAGAGGTTGTTGCTGACTTCCGCGCGAAGAACGGTCGCGACCCCGTGGTTGCTCTTTGGATGGGTGACCAGTCTGGTTACGGAGAGTACGTCCTCACTGACGGAAGCACTATGAACTTGGAAGGCGGCTTAGGCCACCTTATCAATAAGGATAATATGAATGCTGGAGTTGTTTGGGCAACTAACAAGGCCCATAACGGCATTCAGGGCGTGTTGCAGAACGCAGACATCGTTGCTGAGGTTTCTGGACACCCAATCAAGTCTTCACGATTCTATAAGGGAACTGTCGAGGTTATGGCCCGTGAGTTTGCTATCGCTTGGAAGAAGAGCGCTGGTCAGACTATCAAGCACGGAAAGTACGAAATCACCGTTCCTAAATTAAAGAGCGACAACCCAGTTGACGCCATCAAGGCTTATATGACTTTGGTCATTGAGGCCTACAGAAACGACGGCAAGACCCCCCCTGCAAACTTTGAGAATGTATTGCTCGAAGGAAAGAAGCAGGGTAATGTACAGTACATCAACCTATCAGAGGTTGAGACCTTGGATGACCTTAAGAACAATGAGCGCCGCACGTCTTTGATTACGACGGTACTCGGCTCCTATGAAAACACTAAGGCTAACCAAGAGGCTTTGGCTCAATTGGGTATGCCTACCGAGGAGCAGATTACTGACCAACTCCGTGACGGATACTTGAAGGACAACGACTTCCGAGAGGGTGACATCTACGCATACTACGCACCAAGCCGTACAAACGGAGAAGTCGATACGGCCCCCGGAAAGCACAGCACATACCAGACTGACATCTTGGGTGAATTGGTTGCCGTTGCAGGCGCCCGCCAGAATGTATTCGATATGGTGCCCGCATTCTACCACCTCCGTGAGGCTAAGTTGCACGGTCACTATCACGTTCGGGTTGCTCAAGAGCAAGGCTTCGCTGATATGGATGGAGTTGTTTTGATTGATTCCGACATCAACGTTGCTGAACTTTCCGACAAGGAAGTTTCTGCAATCATCAAGCGCATCGCTGCTATCGCTAAGAAGCGCTACGACGCCGGTGAGTTCACCCGCGCTGAGTACGACTTCTGGTACGCCGGTAAGTCTGGTCGCGTAAGCACTGACGTTGCTGCTGACTTGCAGAAGATGCGAGTTATGAACTCTCAGGCTACCATCGTTAGCGGTAACTCAGTATTGGCTACGATGATGACTGGCCTCTCTTGGGAGGAGAAGGTTCAAGCGTTGAACGATTTCGTTGCTAAGTACCGCGCCGAAGGTTACGCTGCTGCTGACATTAACACTTTGCTCTCTGAATTCTACGGCGAGATGCGCCAAGAATATGGAGACATCAACAAGGCTGGCTACCCTGTCTACGGTCACTCTCAGAGCGGCGACGGACTTATGTTCCAGTCTGGCTTGATTAATAATATCATCATCAGCCTACAGGGCGGATTGACCGAGGCTCAGGTTCGTGCAGAACTCATCGAGGCTGGCTTCTCCGTTAAGGACGCTAACTTACTAGTTGCCAAGGCTAAGGGATACAAGTTGGGTGCTAACGCAGGTCGCCGTGAGGGCCGGAAGGCTGCTAACGAGATTCACGCTCAGCGTATGAAGGAGCGACGCCAGGCTGAGAGCCAGCGCACTAAGAACTTCCGTAACGAGGTTAAGGGTCGCTTGCTTAATATGAACCAAATCAACGACGAGATGGTTAACCTTATGGTTGACTTGATGGAGAAGTTTGGTAACGTTAAGATTACGGCTGCACAGGTTAAGGCTATCCTCCGCGCTATCTCCGCCACTCAGAAGAAAATCTATAAGAAGGGTATGGCTGACAACGGTCAGTTCGCCTTGACTGTAGTTGCTCTTGTGGATAAACTTGCTACCATCGTTGAGAAGCAGTACACTGCCCAGCAGATTGCTGAATACAACAGCCTACTCCGCAAGGTTAAGGCCAAGCAGAAGGCTTTGGCCTCTAAGTTCAAGGCCCTACCTAAGACCTCTCGCTCTCCGTTGATTTCTTACAGCGACGAGATTATCGCTCTCACCAGCCTTGAGGCTTCACACTTGGAGATGGCTTCTTTGAAGTCCACCCTTGACGCTCTTAATGCCCTTGACGAAACCACTAAGTTGGTTAACGCATCCGTGAAGAATGGCCAAGTTAAGATTGCTGCCCCATACGTTAACATCAACGGTAAGGAAATTGACTTCCGCCGCTCTAAGGTTTACTTCAACGAGTTGACCACTTACTTGGAGATTGAGGCTAACGAATACGAGCAGGCTCTTATTGCGTCAGAAATCCAGTCCTATATGGACTTGACTGGCGCTGATTACGCAACTGCATCTGGTGCAGTTATGTTGGCGCGTGCCAAGAAAAACCTGACTACCTACCAGAAAAAATTGCAAGAAATTGCTGACGAATTAGGTCTAGATATCAACAATGTTCAGGACTTGGAATTGGCTCTTGAGGCTATGGCGGAGGAGAAAACGGAAGAGATGGAGTTGCGCCGCGACGCTATCATCGGCGAGGTCATCGTTCCCACTGCTGTGCTATGGAGAAACTTCTTGGCTGCTGAACCTAACTTCGCCGATATCTTCGGCTTGGGCCGCCCAGTTGTTTCAACTAAGTTGTCTGAAACTTTGTGGATGAATCTCGGTGACGCCACGGGCCTGAATGCCGAGCAGTTGGCCGCTCACATCGAGGCTCGTATGCAGCGTATGAGCGTCGGCCAGTTGCGCCGCATTGAGTTCGCTATGTTCGACTACATTGTAAACGGTAAGGCTTACGGAACTGACGCCATCGCTGCTGAGACTATGGCCCGCAACGAAGGTACCGACGATATGAACGAACTCGGTATGACCGCTCAAGATACGCGCGAGAAAAAGGGTGGCGCTTTGCGTAACTCCGTATTTGCAGCACTTGAGACTACTCCAACGTTCTTCCGTCGCATCTTCCTTTACTACAGCGAGTCTGATGTAGCCAAGTATATGAATACGCTAGGTTTCTCTAACCTCCGCGCACACGCTGCACAGGCTGATGCACGTCACGCCCTTGTTATGGACGGCATCAACAATATGTTGAAGGCCAACGGTATGAACACCGCCTACAACGAGACGGCTTTGCAAATCTACTCTATGGTTATGCAGAAGCCAGAGAAGATGAGCGACTCCGAGTGGGCGCTCGCAATCCGTAAGCAGTTTGAGTCCGCTATCAAGAACGATAACCGATACAACAAGAAGGTTATGAAGGAGAAGGCACAGGCTGTGCGCGACTTTTTCTACGGCCCTGCTGGTGCTCTTGAGTTGTCACAAATTCAGGCTAAACTTGAGACAGTAGATAAACTGGTTGAGTCTTGGTCTTTCTTGGGTGACACCTTCCAGTCTCGCGAACACTTGTTGGCGTCTTACGCAGAGAACTTCTTGGGACAGAAGTTTGTTAGCCAGCCATACTACTTGCCATTTTCTTTCCGCAAAGGGGGAGATACTGAAACCTTGCAGGACGCCATAGACGGCGCCGCTACGGTGAAGAAGATGCTCGACTCTTACAGCGCATCTAAATTGGGCAAGCGCGCCAGCGCTACTTTCGAGCGTAACCCTGACGCTATCCGCACTCAGGGTCGCTACATTGACCTTAACTTCTTCGGAACCATCTCTAAGGTTCACAAGGAGAACGAAGTGAAGATTGCTACCAGCCGTGACGTTGCGTACATCTCTGAGATGACTTCTGAAAAGAACCAATCGTTCTTGAACAGCATCCCAACAGAGTCTCTTCGTTCCGATGTTCGTCAGAAGATTTACGACTTTATGATTGATAGTCGCGCCGGATTCGGTGACGACGCATTGTCTCCCGCCACAAAGAACTGGATTGGCCGCCTCCGCGGTATGACTATCCTTTACTACTTTGGCGCTGTTCTTGACCAAATTGTTAAGCAGTCTGCTCCCGCTTGGAACACCCTTATGGAGACCAAGAACTTTGACTCCAAGATGGACTTCATCTTGTCTTTGGTTGAGTTGTTCGGTTCCGAGGCCTTAGGTCAGTCTACTGGAGACGTTGCTTTCAAACAGCAGTTGGGTATGAAGTTCGACATCGCTGACCGTAACGTCCGTGACGCAGTTATCTCATTCACTGGTGACCGCCCCGCTACTGGAGAGCAGACACGGTTTGAGAAAGGCGCAGACCTTTCTACCAAGTCTTTGGTACTTACTGATAAGATTGTTGCTGGTGCGTCTTGGTACGCATACTACAAGGATTGGTTCTACAACAACACCGATATGAAGGCTAAGGATTGGTCTTGGGAGAAGGCATCCGCTACTCCTAATACTCAAGCCGCGGAGTACGCCTCATTGATGGTTGCTAAAGACCAGAACATCTCAACGAGCCGCGACCGCTCTAAGTTTGGTCGCTACACTCGCGGTACCGTTATGGGTCTTGTTAAGACCTTGGCTATCCCGTTCATCGACTTCTTGATGAACAAGAAGATGAATATGATTATCGACGTTCAGAAGGGCTTCTTCGGCGAAGGCATCCGCGAGGAGGCTGCTCGTTCTGCTGCAGGCACGCTGTTGGAGATTACTCACTTCAACGCTATGGCTTGGATGGTTCTCGCTCCTCTTTACACCGCTCTTGGTGTGGGCGTTGCATCCTTGTTCGGTGCTGACGACGATGAGGCTGAATCTTGGTTCTCTGAGAAGTTTGGTTGGGATATGTTCCTCCGCGGAATGTACTCCGATATGAACCCATACCTTATGCCCATCCAACTTATGGAAGACGGCTGGGTTGGTTTGATTAACTACGGACGCTTCCTATCTTCGCCTGAGTTCGATAGCCTGATGAAAACCTACGGAGACTTCGGTGCAGCATACGAGACTTGGTCAAAGACTGACGCCATCCCATCTTTCGGTGCAGGGCGTAAAGACCAAGACTTCTTGTTCCGAATCATCGGAAGCCTTGGACCTATCGGAAACATTGCGGGTCAGTACGCTGCTGCGACCGGAAACATCGCCACCCTTCAGGCCGACGTTCCTTACTACACTACCGCAACAGGTACTGTTAAGTACTTGACGCAGGATGAGGCTGACCGAATGTTGGCTGCTGAATTGTTCAAGTTATCTTACTTGACAACCGGCTTCGCTACTGGAATTATGGCTAAGGAAGTTAACGCCGCCGTTAAGGGCTACGAGCGCACTGTAACCAAGCGCTCTACCACGAACGAGAACGAGGCTATTGACCGCCTTATCGCTGAGGAGATTTACAAGAGCGTTAAGACTGACGGAGAGGCTCCAACTATGGAGGCCCTTTGGGTGGCTATGGCTGAGAAAGTTGCTCACTCACCCCAATCCGCTGAGGCATTCGCTAAGGGGCGCGTAAAAGGAATTGAAAAGCAATTTGCCGAGATGATTCTTAAGGATAATGCGTTCGTAGGGGCTAAGGCTAAGAAGCACTTCGCTACTGCTCGCGACATTGATGCTCGTTTCAAGGACGAGAATGAAATGTCCTTTGTTCTTCAGCGCGTCGCTAACAGCCTTCCCGAGAGCGAGCGTCAGGATTTCTATACCGCTATGTATGTGTACTTCGGAATCCACGGAAAAACAAAAATCCAAAAAGCGATGGGTGCACAGTTCTTGAACTATGGAGGAATTGCTACCGGAGCACGACCTGTTGAATAAGTAAATTTGTAATTATGCTAAAAAATGCAGTTGGTGGTCTGTTGACTAAAATGTTGGGAACTAAAGTCAACGGAGATGTGATAGAAAAGGTTGCCGGTGTTCTTGACGAATACAAGTTCACCGCAGAAGAGATGGCTAATGCAGAAGTGCAATATGAGCAAGAACTAACTAAGCGCCTGCAGGCCGATATGGCCTCTGATAACTGGTTGGCAAAATCAATTAGACCACTAGGATTTGCGGCTTGGACTATATTAATGTTGTTTATTGTTTTGTTTGACGGAAACGCAGGTGGATTTACCATACGCGAATCATATCTACCGCTAATTGAATCAGTATATATTACATATTTGGGATTCTATGTTGGCTCTCGCGGTGTCGAAAAGTCAATCAAGTTGATGCAGGAAAGTAAGGGTAAAAAATGAACAAAATTTGTCAATGATTTTTAAAAGCGAACCTTTGTATTGTGAGAATAAACCTAAACTTAAATCTGAATGCGACTGCCAAGAATGCAGACCAGAAAGATTGAATAAAAAAAGGCAATCAAGACAGAAAAAAACATAATTTATGTATTATATTATAGCAATGCCATTCTTGTTTGCAGCAATCTATGATTGGGCTGCAAATAAAACGTCAAGTTGTTTTAAAAAACTAGAGAAAGACGGAGAGCAGATTTATCATTTTGGCGAGCCAGTCTGGGAACTAGACGAGAAAAAGGCATCTAAGTATATAACCATTATGGTTATATGCTACTATCCAGCGTACCCAGCGCTTATGATAATTTCACTCATAAGAAAATTATTAAAATAATTATTATATTTGCAAAACTATGCCAGACCCAAAGAAAACACCATTTGAAATCGCGAAAGAACGCGAGCAAGAGCGTCGTAAAAAAATTGAAGCGGCACGTGCGGCTGCAGCAAAGCGCGCCACACAAGGTCGAAATTCAATGACAGGAAACGGAGACCTATAGTGAAAAAAGATTCACGCCTAGAGCGAATTGGAGTCAGCGGATACAATAAGCCTAAGCGCACTCCGGACCACCCAAAGAAGTCTCACGTTGTTGTAGCAAAAGTTGGCGACAAGGTAAAGGTTATTCGCTTTGGTGAGCAGGGCGCTAAAACTGCAGGAAAGCCAAAGGCCGGTGAGTCTGAGCGTATGAAAAAGAAACGTGCGTCATTTAAGGCGCGTCACGCAAAGAATATATCTAAAGGAAAAATGTCTGCTGCTTATTGGGCCGATAAAGTCAAGTGGTAATGACACAGCACAAGATTAAGTTAAAGATAGTTAAAAAGATGATTAAGAAACATCTAAAGGAGATAAAAACTATTGAAATAAAAAAATAAAAAAGGGGGCACTTGGCCCCCTTAATTATTGCCCCTCTTCCAAAGGTGGCCTATTCAAAAATCAACTACCGCAACCTTCGCAATCTGGATTATCGATAGAGCAGGCTTTTGGTTGCGCTACCGTTTCAAGTTGGTCAATGAAGTCTGCAAAATCAGTTTCGAAGTCGAAGTTATTGGTTGCCATAGTGTTAGGTTTTTAAGATTATTAAAGAAAGAAATGCCCGACCCATTTGGCAAATTGGTCAGGCATTTTATAGGTTACAAATATAAGAAATTATCTTATACCGTCTCCGTCATTGAAGGCTTTTTTAGCCGTTATATTTGAATAATCTCCATCCTCTCCGAGGTACTCCCAAACGTTTAAATTAATTTGGTCACCAGTAGACAAATCAAACTCTCGTTTAATAATACCACCAGAACTGGAGTCATAATCTACATATGTTCTTGTACGTCCAAACTTCTTAAGTTCTCCCGTCTCTTTATTTCGATACGTTGGCATTGTGAAATTGGATTATGCATTCTGTACAAATTGAAAACGTCGTAAGGTTGTTTCCAATATTTATACCACAGTTTTGACATTGAATCATATGAATTCTTTATAGAATCTTTGGGCTTGGCTCCATTTTAAAAAGCCAACCTCTTTGTCTGCTTTTCGTTCTCCCATTTGGTTGAAGTGAGTGTGCGCATTGCAGGGAATCACCTTCCATTCTGGTTCCGACAAAAGGTCTAGTGCGTATACCCACACGTCTCCTTGGTGTTCGTTTACATATAGGGGCCGGTAGCCAAAATCTTGAGCCACTACCATAAGCGAATCGTATTTATCTTTCTCTATTAGAAAGTCTTCGTACTCTCTCTTGTACTTCTTATCCCTGCACTTAAACTCAATAATTAGTCCGTGAACGTGAGATATAGCATCCCACCTAGAGTACTCATCATCAGGCAACTTAAGATCTCGAACAAGGCGGGTCCGGAAGCGCTCAAAAAGCGCTTCTTCCCTATTTCTAAACCCACTCATTATTCTCCTCTATACTTCCGTATAAGTATGTATAGAATTTCGCTAAACGACAATCCTCCAAGGAAAGCAACCTCTCGAGAGGCTTCCGGGTCAAGGATTGTTGCTAACAAAAAGAAGGCCCCGACAAAAAGAATCATAACCTCAAATACGGTGAGGCGAACTGAAAGCGCTCGTTTAACGCTTGAGATTGCTGTTTTGATTTTCTGAATCAGTTTCATAGGATTTACAATTTAGATAATTTTTGAAATGCTCTACTCCGTTAGTAGACGATTGCTCCCACTTAATTTCGTGGTCGTGAGTGATTGTCATTCTTTTTCTTTTTAGACTTGAGTTTCACTACTTTTATAGTCAGTTTCTCTATCTCTTTGTTTAGTCGAACCTTAGTGAAGTTGACTCCCAATAGAAATGAAAGCGTGACTATTGTAATAAGTAAAGATACTAAAGATAATACTAAATTTATATCCATCATTTCTATTTGGTGTTAAAGGTTTCTAAACATTCAATTATATCTGTTGTAAGTGATATAATTGCCATCTCTTGAGATTTACAAACATTGTTTTTGCAATGCATACAATGCAGTTTACACTCATCAAATTTATCATCAGGATAATGCTTGTTCGCTATTTGGGCGGGTGTTTTCATTTCTCTTTAGTTTTAAAAGGTTTCAGTTGTAAAGTAATTCTTTACTACTCATTTTTCTTGAGATATTCATCCCATTGATTTTGAGCATCGCAAATTGCACCCATCCTTGTTTTTCCTCTACCTTTTATGGTAAACCTTGAGTCCATACATTGCCAAGTATCTGACCTTTGATAATAGTCAACAATCATTAACGCTCCGTTATACTTATGTGTGCTATATGCACCCTCTGTTATTCCTTCTATATCCTCTTTCATTTCTCTTTGGTTTTAAAGGTTTTGTTGTAGTAGTTTTCAAATCGTGGTTGTGGAACTTCATCCCAATCACCACCATCAGCGTAAACTTGTGACATCACCTTTTCCTCTTTCTCAAGTAGAGATTCTGCGTGTGCTATTGCAACCGCATAGGCAGTCTGCTCGGGTGAGTCTCTTTTTGTGTTGTTTCTACAAAACTTTAGTTGTTCAATCAACTCTTGCATTGGTGTTTTCATTTCTCTTTGCTGTTAAAGTATTCATTTAATAAATCTGCTAAATCTTCAGGGGTGTCGTTAATCTGTCCAATCTTTTCTCCGTCTACAAAAACATCATAACCCCAATCATAACAACACCCATCTCCACAAGTGTAGTCCCAATATTCAACAGATATTTTCATTTCTCTTTGGTGTTAAAGGTTT
>Ga0209137_1002358_pt1 | contig 16698 bp, 11 predicted proteins | sample SaaInl5LU_22_DNA_FD_184642 | JGI IMG/M metagenome (GOLD analysis project Ga0209137, IMG submission 184642) | Marine microbial communities from expanding oxygen minimum zones in the Saanich Inlet - ESP_105LU_22_DNA (SPAdes) (version 2) | ecosystem: Environmental > Aquatic > Marine > Intertidal... | reverse complement strand
CAACGAGTGATCTTACCGAAGGTTCAAATCAATATTATACAAACGCCCGTGTTACTGCTCATGTAGATTCGGCATATGTCCAGCTAAGGCAGACACCTCAAGACTTCGCATATGCTTCCCTTACAGGTGCACCAACAAATGTTAGCGCATTTACCAACGACGCTGGCTATCTTACTGATGCTCTTGATTCGGCCGAAGCAATTGCGCTTATTGATTCTGCATATGTTCAAGCGAGACAATCTGGTGTAGACTCAGGTGCTATCATCCAACTCATTGACTCTGCATATGTGAATGCTAGGGTCGCGGCTGGTACAGATTCGGCTACAGTCTCTGGTATTATCTTAACTGACGTTGACAGCGACTATGTACAAGCAAGACAAATACTGGTAACAGCTACAGAGCTCAAAACTACAAATTATGAATATACTGCAGCCAGTGGTCAATCTTTCTTTGACGGTATCGACGACAACGGACTTACTCTTTCATATTATATCAATAAAGTTCATGTTTATCTAAACGGTTTATTGCTTGCTCAGTCTGATTACACTGCAGCGAATGGTGAGTCAATTACCCTTAATGTTGCAGCTGATTCTGGTGACGTACTTATCATTACTAAATTTGACGGTAATGATACTGGTGCACAGGCTATTGAACAGAGACACTATGTCTACACCGCTACTTCAAGTCAGACAATATTTACAGGCGCAGATGATAATTTAGCAACCTTGAGTTATACTCAAGGTCGTGTAAACGTCTATATGAACGGTCTGTTACTTATTGACACCCTTGACTATACACAAAATGCTGCTGGTGATAGAATTACTCTCACCACAGGTGCACTTGCCGGTGCGGTCATTGACATCCAAACATTGAGTGGTAACACAGGTACATATGCGCCACTTGTAAATAAACTATACGAGTTTACTGCAACACCAGGTCAGACTGAATTTACAGGTCTTGATAACTATTCACAAGACTTACAGTTCAGTGGTGATAAGATTACTGTCTATCTCAACGGTATCTTACTTGCAGCTGCAGACTATACTATCGCCAATGGTGATAAGGTAACACTTACTACTGCTGCCGATTCTGGTAACTTACTTACTGTTGCTAAGTTAACTGGCAATAACGTGGGTATTGATTCGGCTGCTGTGATTGGCATCATTGACTCTGCATACGTTGCAGCTATATCACCTCCTATTGATCTCACCAGTGTAGACGGTCATATCATTCCATCAGCGAATGCTACATACGATCTTGGTGATTCGAACAACTTCTGGCGCGACCTATATCTCAGTGGAAATACACTTGTACTTGGTAACCTAAAGATCGAAGAACATACTGGTAGATTTAGGTTTACTAACAGACACAGCGGTGCAGAGATCAAATTAGCTGCAGAAAACGTGGCCTACAACCTCATTGATTCATCAATTATCTTTAGCTTGATCGATTCAGCATATATTGGTGGACGTTCACTCGATGCGGCTGGTACAATATTACTTATCGACTCATCATATGTTCAACTAAGACAGACACCGCAAGACTTCGCATTCACTAGCCTTACTGGCACGCCAACTACGATTGCAGGATATGGTATTACTGATGCGTTTGATGGACAATACGGTTCATTAACTGGAGCTCCTACAAATGTAAGTCAGTTTACTAACGATGCTGGTTATACGACATATGACTCGACTGATACACTCAGCCTCATTGACAGTGCATATATTAATCTACGAGTAAGCGCAACAGACTCTGCTGCTGTCATCTCTATTGTTCAATCGACAGTTGATTCTGATTATGTTAATGCCTTTACACTTGAGGCTACTACACTTGGCGGTCATGATAGCTCATACTATCTAAATTATAATAACTTTAGTAATACACCGAATATTATCAGCCAAATTCAGACAACTGTAAATCAGTCGTTTGTAAATGCACTCAACGTCGACGCTGATACTCTTGATGGAAATAATAGTGCATTCTATCTTGACTACACTAACTTCACTAGCACGCCATCTATCCTTAATGCTACACAAATTAGGGCATTATTTGATGCTGAGATCGAGACTCAGGCTGTAACAAAGCTTGATCATCTTTCTTATACTCATGATTCTGATACTAGTCTCTTCACTGTCATTGTTGATGCTAAGACAGACGATCATCGTTATAAAGGCCAAGGTAGCACAAGTAGCTATACGATTAATGGTGATGAAGCCCCATTCCTTGTTCTACAACCTGGCCAGACTTATAAGTTTGACCAGTCAGATGGATCAAACAATGGTCACCCACTTCAATTCTTCTATGATGCTGCCAAGAACTCAGCCTATACCACAGGAGTTACTGTAGTCGGTACTGCTGGTAACGCTGGAGCTCATGTCCTTCTCGATGTAACAGATGCCACTCCAAATGTGCTACATTATCAGTGCGGTGCCCATGCATATATGGGTAATGCTATCTCTGCACAATCACGTAACTTAACTGGATTTACTACAGATAATCTTACAGAAGGCACATCAAACCTTTATTACACTGACGCGAAAGTAGACTCTCGAATTAACACTGTTGTTAATGCAGCGTTTATCAATTCGAAGGTCACTCACCTCGATTCATCGAGTGCAGATGTATTGTTTACTACTGAAGCTGAAGTAAATACACTCATAAGTGCTATCGAGACTGGCGTTGATTCTGCTACTGTCTTCACTCTTATTGATTCTGCATACATTATTGCCCGCGCACCCGGAGGCGGAGGCGGGGGTGGTAATGCATTTACTACTATCGCTGTTGCAGGTCAGAGTAACGTAGAAGCTGACACTACTACCGACACATTAACACTCGTAGCTGGATCAAATATCACGATCACTACTGATGCAGGTACAGATACTATCACCATCAACTCTACTGCATCTGGTGGTGGAGGTGCAGGTGGAGTTGCTGATGGACTTACTGTCGATAAGTACCAGTACATAGCGACTGCTGGACAGACAGTGTTCGGTGACTCAGACATTAATGGATCATTGTTATCATATGATATCGTCGGTAACGAGATCAACGCATACCTAAATGGTATATTGTTGATTGACTCAGATGACTTCACAATGACTGATTCAAGTCATATCACCCTTACACTTGCAGCCGATTCAGGTGATCGTATAACCCTGATTCGATATACACCACCAGGAGGAGGGTCAGTAGACTCAGCTGCTGTTACATCGATCGTCTTAGGTGCAGTTGATTCAGATTATGTTCAAGCAAGACAAACAGTCTTTGCTCGTGGTACTCTTGAAATTAACAAGTATTCATACACCGCGACAGCAGCACAAACTATCTTCAGCGGCGTTGATAACTTCGGAAATACCCTCTCTGTACAAGTTGATAATATTGAGGTATATCTGAATGGTATCTTGCTTATTCAAGGTGATGACTATACAGCCACTACAGATGCAATTACTCTTACTACAGGCGCAGATGCTGGGTACAGTATTCAAGTAATAGAAACAATTGGTAGAGTATCAAATGATGTAAAGGCCATAGGACAAAGCACATATGAATATAGTGCTACACTTGGTCAGACAGTATTTACTGGTGCTGATGATAACTCAACTACACTTGCACTTAACTTGTCAGGCACAGTTGATGTATACCTGAATGGTCTGTTACTCTCTAATGGTAACGACTATAACTATAATGCATCTACAGTAACTCTCCTTGATGCAGCTGATTCTGATGATTTCCTCTCTGTTACCAATAAGTTTGGTAATATCATCAGCCCAACTGTCAAGATCTTTGAGTATGTGGCTGATTCAGGTCAATCATTAATCAGTGGTGGCGGTTTAGTATATCCAATTGGTGCCTTACAGGTGCACCTCAATGGTATCATGCTAAGTCCAAATGTTGACTATACTGCTAATGATGGTACTACTATTACCCTGACAAACCCTCTCGACTCAGGCGATGATCTCTTTGTAAGTGCATTCTCAAATCCTGGATTAGCTCTTACGACATTCACATTTATCGCTGACTCTGGTCAGACAATATTTACTGGACTTGATAGAGATTCTGCTAGCTTCACATATAACACTACTGACAATCAGGTGTTTATCAACGGTATCCTTATCGATAATGTGAATGATTATACCGCTACAACTGATAAGATACTCACCCTTGTACAAGGTGCCAATATCGGTGACGAAGTCAAGATCATGTCATATGATCAGACATCGGCTACTATTATTAAGAATGATCTAAGAGATTGGAAAGAAACACCAGCTACTCCTTATCAGGCTGTCGCCGGAGATAGACTATTCTTAGATATATCATCTACAGCAAAGACTGTCACACTACCAGCATCAGCAGTAATGGGCGATGAGATTCGAATCATCGATGCAACTGGAAATGCATCTACAAACAATATTACTGTTGCTCGAAACGGACATAATATCGTAGGATCGGCTACAGATCTAATCATAAATACTGATAGAGCAGGCATTGGACTGGTCTATTATAACGCAACTCAAGGTTGGATACTCATAGAGAACTAATATGACAACATTATCATCGATTAGATTAACAAGCATAGAAGATGCTGGAGCTGGTGGAGTTGAAGTTTATGCTACACCGAGCTTGCTTCCAACTGTTGGATTAACAGCGGGTGATCAAGCATTCGTCACAAGCAATAGTAGGCTTTATATCTCAAATGGTTCGGGTTGGTATAATGTTGCACTAATCAATTCTACACCGACATTCACATCTGGACCTGATGCAACATATGCACTAGCAACAGATTTAACCCCAACAGTTATTACACTTGTTGCTCAAGACAGTGATGGGCAGGTAGTAACATATTCTGCGACTGATAGTGGAATGGATGGTATCGCAACATTGAGTCAAGATAGTTCAGTATTTACTATTACTCCACTTACTGATAGTGCTGGTGGTGACATCGGAACATTTACAATTACTTTCCAAGCAACTGATGGTATCGGTATTGCATCTGCGCTATCTACATTTACCTTATCATTTGGTCCAGATTGGTCTGCAACACCCACCGAAAGCAGAATAATTGCATCGGATGCCCAAACCTCTGGATATTTTGGTTGGTCAGTGGCCATAAACGATGATGCATCTTATGTTATTGCTGGTGCTCGTGACCATACTGTCTCCGGCTTTGCCACCGCAGGCGCTGCATATGTTTATGTTAGGTCTGGTTCCACTTGGACACAGCAAGCCAAATTAGTTGCATCCGATCCAGCAGAAAGTGTCAATCTTGGCATTGCAGCTGCACTAAATTCTGATGCCACTTATGCTGTTGTTGCTGCACCCTATGAGGATACTGGTGGTAGTAATAAAGGTGCAGTTTATATTTTTGTACGATCAGGTTCTACATGGACACAGCAGCAAAAAATACAAGCATCAGATACTGTTTCTGATACCGGTTCGTTTTCATTTGGTGAGTCAGTATCAATCAGTTCAGATGGTTCTTATGTTATTATTGGCACACAGTACGCAGATAATGGAGGAACTTATGATGCTGGTGCAGCTTATGTCTTTACAAGATCAGGTTCCACATGGACACAACAAGCAAAATTAGTTGCATCTGATGCCGCGTCATCTGCCAATTTTGGATTTTCGGTCTCAATCAATTCTGATGCCACTTATGCTGCCGTTGGTGCATGGGGTGAGGATACGGCTAGCCTTAATGCTGGTGCAGCTTATATTTTCACAAGATCTGGCTCTACCTGGTCGCAGCAACAAAAGATAGTATCATCTGATTTACAAACAAGTGATGGGTTTGGCCGTGCAGTATCAATAAATCCTGATGGATCTTATGTTATTGTTGGATCATATGGTGAAGACGGTGGCGCTGGTGATCCAATAAATGCTGCTGGTGCAGCATATGTCTTTACTCGATCAGGTTCCACTTGGTCACAACAGCAAAAACTAACTGCATCTGATGCAGCAGCAGCTGATCAATTTGGTCAGGGAGTGGCGATTAATTCTGATGCATCTTATATTATTGTTGGTGCGATGATGAAAAATGGTGGTGAGGGTGCTGCTTATATTTTTGAAAGATCTGGTTCAACTTGGACACAACTTAGAAAACTTACATCATCTATTGCTGATGCAAATTATAGATTTGGTATGTCAGTAGGAATCAGCAGTGATGCTGGTTATGTTGTTGTTGGTGAATGGCTCAGTCACACCGGCGCTACTATTGATACAGGTGCAGCATACATCTATGAAGCATGATAATAAGTTAGGTAAAAGGAATTAAAAATGGCAAGACGTTATACTCCATGGACTCGAAGCTTTAGTAAGTCTAGAAGCTTAGCTACTTATTTAAGGCGCGCGCTGGCCGAAGAAGTAATCACGTCTGACGGTCAAGTCGACTCTGCATCTATTGTTACTGTAGCTAATAAAAACATTACAGTGCTTGACTCTGCACAAGTTATATCTCTTACTCGAACAAATGCTGATATCAGAGCTATATCAGTTGACTCAGATGAAGTAACTACACTCATTGACTCTAATTATGTTCAAGCAAGAATGGGTAATGTCAGTAGCACATTTGATAATGATGCTAGCGATAATATATGGTCTTACCAATCTGCGTCAGCTTTTTCTGCGGGTGTTACAGGGACTGATAACATAGCGATTGGTGATCGTACTCTTAGCGCTCTAACTAGTGGTAATCGAAATGTGGCAATTGGCCTTGCGGCTGGTGAATCAATAACTGGTGGATCTGGAAATACAGTAGTAGGCAGTGCGGCGTATGGCCATTCGAATAGTGCAAATAGTACTAATGGGGTTTATATTGGCCAATCTGCCGCACAAAATGGATACGGGGTCAGTGCGATCGCGATCGGCTATCAATCTATGTATAATGGACAAAATAAATCTTATTCATTAAACATTGGACATGAGGCAGGGAAGGATGCTTCAGCAGATTATAGAATTTGCATAGGATTTAGAACAGGATATACTGGAAGTAACGGAACTGGTAGTGTATCAATTGGATATCAGGCTGGTTATAATACTAGCAACAACTACAATATTGGTATTGGGTATGAGGCTGGTTACACTGGCAGCGGTGCATATAATACGTCTATAGGATATCAATCGGGCACTACTTTGAATGGTAATTACAATGTTCTTCTTGGTTATAATGCTGAACCAACAGGCACATCAAGTTCAAATCAATGTATTATTGGCGCCAGATCTAGTACTGGTATGATCAATTATCTTCAGGTCGGAAGTTATATGACTATGAACGGTGGTACATTGACCATGTCTGGGAACGTTACTGCATACTCTGATGCACGACTCAAGACAAATGTTGAAACTGTTTCTGGTCTTGATAAAGTTACTCAGATGCGTGGTGTTACATTTGAAAAAGATGGACAACAAGGTACTGGTGTCATTGCTCAAGAGATGCTTGAAGTTGCACCAGAACTAGTACACGAAGAACATGACTATTATTCTGTAAACTATAGTGGATTGTCAGGATACTTTATCGAAGCGATTAAAGAACAACAAAAGCAGATCGAAGAACTGAAAGCAGAAATTAAAAAGTTGAAGGGTGAATAATGCCTTTACAATCCTCAGGAGCAATTTCTCTATCTCAAATCCAAACTGAATTTGGTGGGTCAAATCCTATCTCATTGAGTGAATATTATAGTGCCGCGTCTGGTATTCCAGCAAGTGGTACTATTTCTATGAATCAGTTTTATGGAAAATCTGCTTCTGCTGGCCAGTATTTACTTTCTAGAGGATATACAAACACACAAGGTGGTACTCTCTATACAATAGATGCTACTAAAGATATGACTTATACTTCTAGTACTATAACACTAAATAGTTCTCAGAATTATCATTCACAAAGTATATCTCCGACTGGATCAAGATTTTACTGGAACGATTGGGGAGGAGATTGGTTTGATGGATTTGGTAATTTTTATGTAACGAGCAATACTGCCGCGGCGGAATATGTTCCAATATATGCCCTTAATTCGGCTATCGGTAATGTTTACACCCAACCTTATACTCTTCTTGGCCAGAGTTTTTATATAAAACAAGGATGGGTAGCAACTGGCATGTTTAAACTGGATATTGCATGTACCAATTCTAGTTTTTATTTTTCTAGTGGAGCACACGGCAATTTGGGATCAGACGGTTCTACACAAGTGAATAGCTATAGTACCTATGCTGTGCCATTTGGCAATATTTCCTGGGCATATACTAGTCAAGGCGGTACCGGTGAATGGTTTTATGTAACCATGGTTCCAAAATTAAAATCTATTAATGACAATGGTACATTTAATAACGGTACATTTAATAGATACAATACCAGTGATAATTTATATCTTTGGACTGGATTGTTTCAATACGGATGTACTTGGTATTTTGTAAAAGGAAACTCAAACAACGTCTTTAGTTCATCTCAAAAAGATTGGATTGGTAATGATATAATTCAATCGAGTTCGTGGTATGCAAGTTGAAGGACAAACAAGATATTTAGAGATATCTTACTGATATGGTCTGAAGTTTAAATAAAAAAACATATAAATAGTCTCAGTAGATTTTAACACACTGGAGGCTATTTCATGGCACCACCGGCAAGTAGACAAGATTTGATCGACTACTGCAAGCGAAAGCTTGGAGATCCAGTCTTAGAAATCAATGTTGATGAAGATCAAATAGAAGATCGTATCGATGAGGCTTTGCAGTATTGGCAAGAGTATCACTTCGATGCCACGTTACGTACCTTCTATAAACATCAAGTAACTCAAGTTGACGCGACAAACGAATATATTAGTATTCCACAGAATATTTTGTTTGTGAACAAGATGATTCCTCTTTCATCTTCATTCGGTACCTCATTTAATTTCTTTGATATCAAATATCAAATGATGCTCAATGACATCGCTGACTTACAAAACTTTGCTGGTGACCTAGCTTATTACGAGCAAATGCAACAGTACTTGTCTATGCTTGACATGAAGTTGAATGGTCTTCCACAAATTCAATGGTCGCGTCATGAAGATAGGATATATATTCATGGAGACTTTATTGATGGTGATATCCAAGTGGGTGAGTATATTATATTTGACGTCTATCAACTCGTAGCTACTAGCAATACTACAGTGTGGAATGATTGGTGGTTGAAAGAATATTCAACAGCCTTGATCAAACAACAATGGGGCCAAAACCTAATTAAGTTTGAGGGATTACAATTGCCCGGTGGTGTTACATTTAATGGTAGACAACTTTATGATGATGCGACAAATGAGATCGAAAAGCTAAAAGAAAGAATCCACGAAGATTTCTCATTCCCGCCACCATTGATGGTAGGATAATATGGCTCGCAATTTCTACTTCTCGCAAAAGATACAATCTGAAATGGATTTGTATGAAGACCTCGTCGTTGAGGCTCTCCAGATCTATGGACAAGATGTGTACTATATTCCCAGAGATATTGTCAACTATGACACTATACTAGGTGCGGATGTAGAATCATCGTATAATTCATCTCATAAGATTGAGATGTATATCGAGACTATGATGGGTTTTGATGGAGAAGGTGATCTATTTACAAGATTTGGTGTAGAGATTAGAGACGAAGCAACGTTTGTTGTATCCCGTCGTAGATGGACTCAACAAGTAAAACGTTATGATAATGAGATGACATCTGTTCGACCTGAAGAAGGTGATCTCATTTATTTGCCTCTCACAAATAAGATGTTCCAAATTAATCATGTCGAGCACGAGCAGCCATTCTACCAGATAGAAGATATTCCAGTCTTTAAATTACGGTGTCAGTTGTTCGAATATAACGGTGAAGACTTTGACACAGATAACGATGCTATCGATGGTATCGAAAGAGACTATGCGTATACACACGTTTTAACACTTGACCCTCCACGTGATGCTCAAGCAATAGCGAGTATTGAAGATGCCAATTAGAGGAAGAGTAAATCAACTAGCGATCACTGATAGTGGTAGTTATTATAATGCAGCACCATTAGTAAGCATTGAACCACCATATTGGGATAGTTCAGCGTTTGCTGATATCGACAGTGGTGTATTTAAGTTTGGGTATTCGAGTCTCTTACATAGTACCACAACGACGAATAGTAATTCTCTCTTTACTTTCTTAGAAAACTATGGAGAAGATTCAAATCCGCATGAAATAGCATTTTGGATTTTACCTACATCTATAGGACAATCAACCCTTGTCTATGGTAGTAATTTTAGAATATTCATGGATTCGAGCGGCTATGTTGGTCTATCAGCCTCAGTAGATCCATCAGTACAAGATCCTGGGTCAAATAGTACTCAGACAAAATATAATACTACTCGACCACTTGTTGCAGGACAATGGCAATTTGTGCATGTTGAAATCATTCGTGAACAAATAGGCATCAATATCGATAGCAACGCCGGTACAGTACATGCATATGATTTAAGTGTCGGTAATAAATTTATCCTTGATAGCGGAGATATATTAAAGATCGGTCACGATCCATTGAATACTGCTCCTGCCCCTGTAGGATTAGTAAACTACAACAATAGTTTTATTGGAAATATTGACAATATTACATTTACTCGTGATACTATCGCGAATAGTCTGAGTCTGCCACAATCAGAAAGAGTACCTGACTCTTCGAGATCTTATTATTTTAATAAAGTACCAGTGTTTATTGAGTCATTCGATTTTGGTCCAGCTACTGCGACCTGCACTATTGATTCATTTGGCCATGTCGACAGTCTAACAGTCGTAGATTCTGGTTGGGGATATGTAACTGCACCAGCAGTATCATTCACTGGTACTAACACTGTTGATAGTGCATACACTGTCGGAGATAATATTAAACAACAGTTAGCTAACACCATAATCAGAGGTGAAGTAACTGGTTATAAGATGGATTCTGCCCTTGACTCGGCAAGGTATTTGTACTTAGCTCACGTTGGTGCAGATGATGGTAAATACCATGAATTTATCACTGATGTAGCTATCATAAATAGTACTACTAATAAACTTACTGGATTGTATGTGACTGCAAAGAGCGAAGAGAATAGGTTGTCAGAGAACGAACAAAACACCGACTTTAGTGTTGGATCAGATGACTTTATGGACTTCAGTGAAGTTAACCCATTTGGTGATCCGGAGCTGAATTAATGTTTGGTACTTATTTCTATCATGAGAAGACTCGTAAGGCAGTTGCATTATTTGGAAGACTGTTTAACAACATCTATGTACTCAGACAAAATGCATCTGGAGCGGTGATCAGTACGATTAAGTTGCCTCTTGCCTATGCACCAAAAGAAAAGTATATCGAGAGGATTAGACAAAACCCAGATTTGGCAACTGATGAGAACGTGGCTATCAAGCTACCACGTGCATCATTTGAGATCTCAGGTATCACGTATGATACGACAAGACAATTAACTAAGTTGAGTAACTTTTCTCAGCCTGGTTCTGCTGTCACAAAACGTACTAAGATGTATTCACCTGTACCTTATACTATTCAGTTTACCTTCAACGTCTATGCAAAGTCACATGATGATGCGTTGCAAGTTGTAGAACAAATATTACCAACATTCAATCCACAATACACAGTATCGATTAAACCATTTGCCGAAAAATATCCAGAGTTTGTCGAAGATATACCTATCATTATTACTGGAGTTGATTTTACTGATGACTATGATGGTGCTTTAGCATCGCGAAGAACAATCATATATACATTGACATTCGAAATGAAGGTAAGTTATTATGGACCACTTGAAGCTGAATCAGCAATTATCAGAGAGGTGAATGCTGATCTCTTCTTTAAAGAATACGGATTACAAGACTCAGATATACAAGTTTCAAGACTATCTGTTGTACCTGATCCAATCGGCGTAAGTGCAGACAGTGATTACGGGTTTAATACCTCAATCACGCCTGTTATATAGCCTGCTGCGACGTAACAAGAATTAGGAGAATGAAATGACAATTACGTTGAGAACAACAAAAGGCACTGAACTCACTCATGCCGAATTGGATGGTAACTTCACCGATTTAGACACTCGAGTTCAGACATTAGAAACAGCAGTACATATTGCTACGGTTAATCGTTTTGATTTCACTGCTGATTCTGGAGATACAATTTTTACTGGTGCCGATGATAACTCTCGCACCTTAGCTTTTGATTCAAATTCTACTCAAGTGTATTTAAATGGTTTGTTGTTAAATCCATCATTCGATTATGCTCTGAGCGGATATGATACTGTAACTACATCTGCTGGTATTGATTCTGATCATCTGATCACTATCACTACTATTACGATTGCTTAAGGAGGAATAAATGCCATTCTATAAAAACGGAGTTAGAGTCTCTATGGCGTTCTATTTCGCCGATAAGATTGGTGGTCAAATCGACAACAATCCTTATGGGTCAAGTAGTATCATTGATTTAGCGGCTAAGATTGATATCATAAAACTTTTTGATAAGACTTTCCCAACAATGTCACGACAAGTCACTATGGAATCCAACCTTGTAAGTGACTATGCAACGACAACATCATTTGTGAAGCTTAGCGAAAAAACTAATGCTGTCACACCAGCAAAAAATTGGTGGAATGCAAATGGAAGTTTTAGCTTAAAACCAGAAATTGGAGATTTTAATCCAAGTATTTTTGGTCGATATGGATCAGCATACTCGACTACCTTAAAACAAGGTAAATATTATTTAGAAGTGCATCTCGATGCAGATCTACCAGCCAATGATCCATCTAACTTGGCCGAAAACTCATATATGGTTATTCAACCAGCTGGATTTAACTTGGCATATTTTGAAGAGTTTGCTCTTGGCAGATTAGCTGCATTAAATCTGGATCATACATCAGTTAGTGGCACATATCAAGCAAACCTTATGAATAATAGTACACACTCTAATATAAACGGATCAGGAGGCAATAGCGGTGATGTGTATATGCTTGCATATGACACTGATTATAATGCGTCTGGTGCAGGTAGAGTTTTCTTTGGTCTAAACGGAGCATGGGGTCACCCTGATGATTCTGCTACTATGGTAGATCTTAATCCATACAACTATACTAGCCCGAATGATGGAACTGGTAATGGTGGTAAAGGAATTGAAATTGATAAGTGGAATAATTTTGGAGCAAGATATAAAGATGATGAATGGGTAATTTCATTTGCCACAAATGTCCAAGACTCTGCAGGCGAGGTTATTCAACCGTTAGAAGCAACTATCAAGACTGGTAGTAACTGCACATATTCTCCTCCTCCTGGATTTATTGCACATTAGGAAATATTATGAGTGATTCTTCAGATAATGTAAAAAACGACTATGATTACTCTCGACAAACTTATTATGAGTTAGTCGAACGTGGTAAAGATGCACTCGAAAACATGGTAGAGGTTGCTCGCGAGAGTGAGCATCCTCGCGCCTATGAAGTCTTAGCTGGCCTCATAAAGAATGTGTCTGACGTAAACGATAAACTAATGGATTTGAACAAGAAACAGCATGATCTGCTTAAAAAGGCAGAAGAAGACTCAAAGCAACCACAAATTGGTCAACAGACTAATAACGTATTCCTTGGATCTACTGCTGATATTCAAAAGATGCTACAAAATGGAGATGATATAATCGATGTCACACCAGAACGAGACATACCTAGGGAATCCTAATGTCAAACGTGACGGTGTTCAACAAGCATGGACGCCACAGCTCTTAAAAGAATATAAGAGGTGTATGGATAATCCAATATATTTTGCCGAAAAGTATGTAAAAGTTATTGCACTTGACAAAGGGTTAGTGTCCTTTGACCTGTATCCTTATCAAAAGGAAATGTTTAACCACTTTAATGATAATAGGTTTTCAATTGTTCTCGCGTGTCGTCAATCTGGTAAGTCAATCTCTGCCTGTGCGTACCTACTCTGGTATGCGCTCTTCCATTCTGAAAAAACGATTGCCATTCTGGCAAATAAAGGCGCTACTGCGCGTGAAATGTTATCTCGCATTACACTCATGCTTGAGAACATACCGTTCTTTCTACAACCAGGTAGTAAAGCGGTCAATAAAGGATCTCTTGAATTTAGTAATAATTCCCGTATTATCGCTGCTGCTACTTCCGGTAGCTCTATTCGTGGCATGTCTGTTAACCTACTTTATCTTGATGAGTTTGCTTTTGTTGAACGTGCTTCCGAGTTTTATACTTCGACATACCCGGTCGTATCTGCTGGTAAAGACACTAAGGTTATCATTACATCAACAGCTAACGGCATTGGTAATCAATTTCACAAAATTTGGGAAGGAGCTGTCCAAAGAATAAACCAATTCAAGTCATTTAGAGTTGATTGGTGGGATGTACCTGGTCGTGATCAGCAATGGATGCAAGAGACCATAGCAAATACAAGCAAGTTACAGTTTGATCAGGAATTTGGAAATACATTCTTCGGAACAGGTGATACACTCATTAACGCAGAGTGTTTGATGGGACTCAGAGCTAAAGATCCAATCAGGACACTTGAAGGTGGTTGTCTAAAGATATATCAAGAGACAGAGAAAAAACATTCTTACATCATGACTGTTGATGTAAGTAAGGGAAGAGGTCAGGACTTTTCAACTTTTACGGTAATCGATATTAGCGTGTCCCCGTTTGCACAGGTTGCTGTATATCGCAACAACACTATCTCTCCATTACTCTTCCCTAACATTATCTATAAATATGCAAAAGTCTACAATGATGCATATGTTGTGGTAGAGTCAAATGACCAAGGCACAGTAGTATGTAATGGGTTATGGCATGACCTAGAATACGAAAATGTCCATGTAGAGTCAGCTATCAAAGCAAACGCCCTTGGCATTGAGATTACACGGAAGACAAAGAGGTTAGGTTGTTCTGCGATCAAGGATATACTTGAAACACATAAATTAGATATCGTAGATGATCAGACTATCATAGAGATATCAACCTTTGAGGCAAAAGGTCAATCATATGAAGCTTCTGATGGTAATCATGATGATTTGATGATGAATCTAGTGATGTTTGGTTACTTCACCACTGGTGGTTACTTTACTGATATGACAGATATCAACATGAAAGAGATGATGTTTGCTCAGCGAATGCGAGAGATTGATGAAGATGTAGTGCCATTCGGCTTCGTTGATGATGGCTCTGATTATATAAATGAAATAGAAACCAATGAAAGAGGCACTGAGTGGGCCATCGAATACGATCCAAATCTCTAAAGTTATAAATAACACTGTATTTGACTGTTCGTATTATGATATCATATAATTTCAAATAAGGAAGATAAAAAAATGGCACTCTCAACACCGTCTGAATCACCAGCGGTTGTAGTCAAAGAAATAGATCTGACTGGTGGCGTTCCTAACGTGCAGTCAACTACTGGCGCAATTGTAGGTAATTTTCGGTGGGGCCCAGTCGGGAAAAGAGTAGCAATCGCTAATGAAGCAGAGCTCGTTAGTAATTTCGCTACACCTGATTCGGACAACACCATTGACTGGCATTCAGCTAACTACTTCCTTCGCTACTCAAGCTCTTTGCTTGTGGCTCGCGAAGCAACTGCAGCTGCTAAAAATGCTTATTCCGTTCAAGCACAAGGCGCAAGACCACCGAGTTTTGTTGCTCCTTTTGTGAAGAACGAAGATGAGTTTGATATCCAAAAAACTGCTTTGGACTCAGACGCACACACATTCGTAGCTCGTTATCCAGGCGAGTTAGGCAACAGTATCTCTGTTGAAATCCTTCCAGCGGTTGATTCTGCTGGTCGCTTCACAAATTGGGCATATGCACCAAGTTTTGATGGAGCTCCTGGTACATCAGATTTTGCAACAGGTGTAAATGCGGCAAATGATGAAATGCACGTCGTAGTCATCGATCAAGAAGGCATATTGACTGGTACAAGAGGTACAGTTCTCGAAACTTATCCTTTCGTTTCAGGTGCATCAAACGCTAAGACAGCTGATGGTAGTACAAACTACGTGCTAGACATCCTCAACACCAGATCAAAATATGTCTACATGGTAGATTTTGATGCTGACTTTAAGACTGGTACTGCTTCTACAGCACACGGTCAGCCAGCTATTTCTGGTAGTGATTATCAGTTGACATCTCCAACAGCCCATCCTTATAACTTTGATAGCGGTGTAAACTCAGCGATCCTTGGTACTACCGAGATGCTGAACGGTTATGACCTCTTCGAAGATAAAGACATCGTTGAAGTTGACTTCTTGATTGCTCCAAGTATGGTTGCACGTGTTGATCAAACAACTATCGTAAATGACTTGGTATCAACAGCCCAATCTCTAAGAAAAGATTGCGTTGTGACTGCATCACCAGCTCGTAGCGATGTCATTGGTCTGACCGATGCCGCAACTATCACAACCAATGTCGTTGATACTGCAGCAACCTTGACGAACTCTTCGTATCTCGTTGCAGATGCGAACTTCTTGAAGGTTTATGACAAGTACAACGACCAGTACATCAACATCCCAGCTGCTTCGTCAACTGCTGGTATCATGGCTGCAACTGATCTCGATCGTGCACCATGGTTCTCACCAGCTGGTTCACGCCGCGGTCAGTATCTTGGAATCACTGCTCTCGCATGGACTCCAACGAAAGCTCAGCGTGATACACTGTACAAAGCAAGTGTTAACCCTA
>Ga0209137_1002354_pt1 | contig 16721 bp, 17 predicted proteins | sample SaaInl5LU_22_DNA_FD_184642 | JGI IMG/M metagenome (GOLD analysis project Ga0209137, IMG submission 184642) | Marine microbial communities from expanding oxygen minimum zones in the Saanich Inlet - ESP_105LU_22_DNA (SPAdes) (version 2) | ecosystem: Environmental > Aquatic > Marine > Intertidal... | reverse complement strand
TCGTGGTGATCACCACAGAAACATTTGTTTAATTCCATCGTCTGCTCATGGCACAAATCCAGCAAGTGCAGTTATGGCTGGAATGAAAGTAGTGGTTACCAAAGCATCAGAAAACGGAAATATAGACGTAGAAGATTTGCGTGAAAAAGCAGAATTACATAAAGATAATTTATCTGCTTTAATGGTTACTTATCCTTCTACTCATGGTGTTTACGAATCTGCTATCAAAGATATTACTAAAATCATTCATGATAATGGTGGACAAGTATATATGGATGGCGCAAATATGAATGCTCAAGTAGGCTTAACTAATCCAGGAAACATTGGTGCAGATGTTTGTCATCTTAACTTACATAAGACCTTTGCAATTCCTCATGGTGGTGGTGGTCCTGGCGTAGGACCAATTTGTGTTGCAGAGCAATTGGTTCCTTTTTTACCTGGAAATCCAATTATTAAAACAGGTGGACATCAGTCTATCTCTGCAATTTCTGCTGCACCTTATGGCTCTGCATTAGCTTGCTTAATATCTTATGGTTACATAAAAATGTTAGGCTATAGAGGCTTAAAGAAAGCTACAGAAGTAGCAATATTAAATGCAAATTATATTAAAGAACGCTTAAAAGACCATTATCCTACATTATATTCTGGTGAAAAAGGAAGAGCTGCTCATGAAATGATTATTGATTGTCGCGATTTTAAAGCTTATGGCATTGAAGTTGTTGATATTGCAAAGCGCCTAATGGATTATGGATTTCATGCTCCAACAGTATCATTTCCAGTTGCTGGAACCATGATGATTGAGCCTACAGAAAGTGAAAGTAAAGCTGAAATGGATCGTTTTTGTGATGCCATGATTTCTATAAGAAAAGAAATTGCCGAAGCAAACAAAGACGACGACAATAATCCTTTAAAAAATGCACCTCATACCATGGATATGGTAACAAGTGACGAATGGCTTCTGCCTTACTCACGCCAAAAAGCAGCTTTTCCACTAGATTATGTGCATAACACCAAGTTTTGGCCAAGTGTAAGACGTGTAGATGATGCTTATGGAGACCGAAATTTAATTTGTACTTGTGCTCCAATCGAAGCCTATATGGAAGTGTAGTGGTTTTAAATACTTTAAAAAACAAAAGTCTTTACCTCTTTTTTGGTAAAGACTTTTGTTTTTTGTTATTTTTAAGTATCATATTTTAAGAAATAATCAAAAAAAAGACAATTAATTTAAAAACACTCATTACTCTATTTTTATTTAATTAGATTAGTAAAATAATAATGACTAATAGCTTTGCATTATGCCTATAAAAATTACAGGAACAGGAAGTTTCATTCCAACTCAAATTGAAAAAAACGAGAGTTTCTTTAATCATGAATTTATAAATTCAGATGGTTCTACAATAAACAATACCAACGAGGTTATAGTTGAAAAATTTAAAGCTATTACCGGTATTGAAGAAAGACGATATATAAAACCCTCTTTATTAAATTCTGACATCGCCTTTTTCGCATCTGAGAAAGCAATAAAGGATGCAAGAATTGATAAAGAAACTTTAGACTATATTATTGTTGCTCATAATTATGGAGATGTAAAACATGATTCTGAACAAAGCGATACCGTACCAAGTATAGCATCACGTGTTAAACATTTATTAGGAATAAAAAATCCTAAATGTGTTGGTTACGATATTTTATTTGGTTGTCCTGGTTGGATAGAAGGTGTCATTCAAGCCAAAGCCTTTATTGCTTCTGGAATAGCTAAAAAATGTTTAGTTGTAGGCTCCGAAACTTTATCTCGCGTAGTAGACAAACATGATCGGGATTCAATGATTTATAGTGATGGTGCAGGAGCAGTAATTGTTGAAGCTACTGATGAAGAAGGCGGAATAAATGCTCATGAAACAGCAACTTTTGCATTAGATGAAGCACACTTTATTTACTTTGGAGAAACAAATAAGCCTGAAATTACAGACAAGCGTCGTTACATTAAAATGTATGGTCGTAAAATTTACGAGTTTGCCTTAACAAATGTACCACTAGCTTTAAAAGCTTGTCTAGAAAAAAGCGATTATAAAATTGAAGATGTAAAAAAAATATTGATACATCAGGCTAACGAGAAAATGGATGAGGCCATTGTAAAACGTTTTTATAAGCTACATAAAATGGAAATGCCAGAAGGTATAATGCCAATGAGCATTAATACACTAGGAAACTCTAGTGTTGCAACTGTACCAACTCTTTACGATTTAATATTAAAAGGACAACTTAAAGGTCATAAAATAAATAAAGGAGACGTTATTATTTTTGCTAGTGTAGGCGCAGGAATGAATATTAATGCCATAGTTTACAAACATTAATTAGTATTATATTTAACACGTATGCGTTGAGTATAAAACTTAAAAAAACAAAGCCTTGTACGAAGGAAAATTTCCACATAAAAGATACAAACTCACCTTTCAGTTTTTAAATAAACATATACCTAAAGAAGAAAAAATCTTAGATTTAGGCGTATCGAATCCGTTTACAAAAGTAATGGAAAAAGGCGGCTTTACAGTTAAAAATACAATTGGTGAAGATTTAGATGAGGACACCTCAGCTATTGTAAAATCTGATGCTACAGTTGTTACAGCTTTCGAGATTTTTGAACATTTATTATCACCATACACTGTTTTAAAGTCTATAAAAGCCGACAAGCTAGTTGCAAGTATTCCATTGCGATTATGGTTTGCTTCAGCCTATAGAAGCAAAACTGACAAATGGGACAGGCATTACCATGAATTTGAAGATTGGCAATTTGACTGGCTTTTAGAAAAAGCAGGTTGGAAAATTATTGATCGAAGAAAATGGACTAACCCAACAAAAAAAATAGGCATACGTACTATTTTACGCTATTTCACCAAAAGGTATTACATTGTTTATGCTGAAAAAATAAAATAACTAAGTACCTTTATTTAACTTCAAGGCATGGCTGTTTCATTATAATTTCGGAAATTTAACACAGAAAAACACAACTATAAACCTTGAATATTTATATTGTCATTCCTGCCCATAACGAAGAAAACTACATTGCATTAATGTTGGAGTCTTTAACAACACAGACATTGTTACCAAAAAAAGTTGTAGTTGTTAATGATAATTCTACAGACAAGACACAAGAATTAGTTGATGATTTTTCAACTAGAAACAATTGGATTGAAAGCATTACAATTCAATCTTCTAAAGAGCACATTCCAGGTAGTAAAGTAATAAATGCATTCTATAAAGGTTTAGAAACATTAGACAGTAACTACGATATTATTTGTAAATTTGATGCAGATATTATTCTACCTAATAATTACCTAGAATGTATAGTGAATCTTTTTAAAAGCAGTGAAAAAATTGGCATTGTAGGTGGTTTGGCCTATATTAAAAAAAACAATAAATGGATTTACGAAACCATCTCATCAAAAAATCATGTTAGAGGTCCATTTAAAGCCTACAGAAAAGACTGTTTTAAAGCCATTGGTGGCTTAAAACATAGTATTGGTTGGGACACTGTAGATGTTTTGTTAGCACAATATTATGGTTGGAAAATAAAAACAGATACGACTTTAAAAGTTAAGCATTTAAAACCAACTGGAAAATATTACAATCCAAAAAGTCGCTTTTTACAAGGAGAAGCATTTTACAAAATGCGTTATGGTTTTACAATTACACTAATTGCAGCAATAAAAAAAGGACTAACGAACTTAAGTTTTATATCTTTTGTAAACGATTTAAAAGGATTTTATAAAGCTAAAACTAATAAAACCGAATATCTAGTTTCTGAAGCCGAAGGTAAATTTATTAGAAAATTACGTTGGAAAGGTATTAAAAGTAATATTTTAAGTTAATTTTATCCAGAACTCTTAATTTTTTGAAATTCTATATTGTTATACCTGCACACAATGAAGCATCCTATATTGGGCTAACGCTTCAGTCTCTAGCTTCGCAAACATTATTACCTAAAAAGGTTATAGTGGTTAACGATAATTCTACTGATGAGACTAAAAACATTATTGAAGAATTTGAGAAAAAACACCAATGGTTAACCGTATTAACTATTACATCTTCAAACAAACATTTACCAGGTTCTAAAATTATTAATGCTTTTTATAAAGGTTTTAATAGTTTAGATGACGATTATGATATGATTTGTAAGTTTGATGCCGATTTAATATTTCCAGATAACTATCTAGAAACATTAGCTAAACATTTTAGCAATGATAAAAAAATTGGTATGGCTTCTGGCTATTGTTATGTTGAGAAAAACAATAAATGGGAAAGAGAAAAAATTACAGGAAAAAAACACATTAGAGGCGCATTAAAGGCTTACAGAAAAGATTGTTTTATAGAGATTGGTAAACTTAAAAACGATATGGGTTGGGATACAATTGATGAGTTATTAGCTAAATTTTACAATTGGGAGATTGTGCTTGATGATAATTTAATAGTAAAACACTTAAAACCAACTGGACAAAACTATGGAAAACAAGCAAGGTTTATGCATGGTGAAGCCATGTATAAAATGCGCTATGGTATTATACTTACTTTTATAATAGGTGTTTTTAATGGTTTTAAAAGAAAGAGCTTTGCTACTTTTAACAATTTTGTTTATGGATATTTTAAAGCAAAAAGAGCAAAATTAGAACCTTTTATCACAGAAAAACAAGGTCGTTTTGTAAGACAAGAACGCTGGAAAGATTTTAGAGACAAGATAGGTTTGTAAAAGTTGAATTGATGAGATTTCGCCTTAATTGAATTAGAAAAATAATTAATTAAAACTCCAATTTTTATAATTGCTTGAAGCCTCTAATCTATTTTCTACTTCGTCGTCTAATTCATGAAAAAAATCGATTCCTGTAAGTGCTTCAACCTCATCTACAGATACTACAAATTTATAAAGTGGCTTGTTAGAATCTTCATGATCCATTAAAAAAGCCAACATTTTTGTGTCTCCAAAATTGTTATCGATTATTACCTTATAAAACTGATTTGGGACGGCTACTTTTTCGGTTCCAATGGTTTTCATCGTGCCTTTTAAAACACCACCAGAAACCACAAAAACACCATCATACTTGCTTGCCCAATAGCGTATTTTTTGTTCTAATCTATTCCAAACACCTGCATTGAAATCGTGTTTTTGAGGCGAAATATTACTTGTTAAAAAAGTTTCATCATGTGCAGTTTGACTGTACTTTCTGTCTCCAGCAGGACATAAATGACCTTTATCATACCCAGATTTTTTGTAATTTCTCCAATGGGCAGCTTTCGTTTTTACAGCTTCATCTATTTCAAAATACGGTCGCTTAAAATTGGTATTAGATAAATGCGATTTCTTAAGTTCATAAGCGACCCATTCTGCTTGTTCGTGTGGTTCGCTATAACTTAAACTATAGCTTTGATGATGTATAGTTTGTCCTGTAGTACTTGTAGGCAAAAAATATTCGTTGGTATTTGCTTTTACGGTAACACCACCTGAAACAACTTTTATTTGCTCTTGATTACTTATGTAATCCTTAATTACTAAGGTTGCAATAATTACTATTGCTGTTAATATGGAGTATTTCGTTTTACTGTTCAATTTAAATTGTTTTTTTATTAATTAAACTAAACTCACAGAATTTAAGAAAAATAAAACCTCGCAATTGCGAGGTTTTAACACTATGTTCTTAAGTTTTATTTTAAACTTTCTAAGCTACTTTTTAATGTTTCAATCTTAGCCAAAGCATCTGCTTCTTTTTTCTTTTCACTTGCAACAACTTGCTCTGGTGCTACTGCAACAAAACGCTCGTTGGAGAGTTTCTTTTGTACAGATTTAAGAAAACCTTCTGTGTAGTTTAATTCTTCTGTTAGTTTTGCAATTTCTGCTTCAACATCTATTGCGCCTTCCATTGGTATAAAGTACTCGTTAGATTTTACTCTGTAGGTTAAAGCACCTTCTACAGGTTCTTTAACGTATTCTATAGCTTCTAAATTTCCTAATTTTGAAATAACATCGTCAAAAGTAGTATCAGAATTTTCGTTATTAATAACCGATAAACTTATAGCGTCTTTAAATGCTATATTCTTTTCTTTTCTTACCGTTCTTATTCCAGAAATGACTTCTGAAGCAAATTCGAATTGAGAAATAATCTCACTATTAATTGGTTTTGCTTCTGGCCATTTGGCAATGATTAATGCTTCTTCTGGTGAACGCTCTGCAATATATTGCCATATATCTTCCGTTAAAAATGGCATAAAGGGATGTAATATTTTTAAATTATCTTCAAAAATGGCGATAATCGCCTTATAGGTAAGACTATCTATAGGCTTACCATAGGCAGGTTTTACTATCTCTAAAAGCCAACCACAAAAATCATCATAAATTAATTTGTAGATTGCCATTAAAGCATCACTTAGTCTGTATTTACTAAAATGGTCTTCTATCTCTACTAAAGCTGTTTGAAACTTTGCTTCGTACCAATCTAATGCTATTTTACTAGAATTTGGCTGTGGTATATTATCACTAACATCCCAAATATTAGTTAAGTTAAAAGCATTCCATATTTTATTTCCAAAGGCTTTTCCTTGTTGGCAAAGTGCTTCGTCGAACATTAAATCGTTTCCTGCAGCACTACTTAGCAGCAAACCTACACGAACACCTCCTGCTCCATAATCTTCAATTAATTTTAATGCGTCTGGAGAGTTACCTAGAGATTTTGACATTTTACGACGTTGCTTATCGCGAACAAGACCTGTTAAATAGACATTGTTAAATGGTCTTTGGTCTTTATACTCATAGCCAGCAATTATCATTCGTGCTACCCAAAAGAACAAAATATCTGGTCCTGTTACTAAATCGTTTGTAGGATAATAGTATTTTATATCTTCGTTTTCTGGATTACGAATACCATCGAACACACTCATTGGCCATAACCAAGAGGAGAACCATGTGTCTAAAGCATCTGTATCTTGTTTTAAATCTGAAGCTTTTAAATCTGCGTCTCCTGTTACTTTTCGAGCTTTCTGAACTGCTGACTCTATATTCTCTGCAACCACAAAATGGTCTTTTCCGTCGCCATAGAAATAAGCAGGAATTTGTTGTCCCCAAAGTAATTGACGTGAGATATTCCAATCGCGAATGTTCTCCATCCAGTGACGATAGGTGTTTTCAAATTTCTTAGGAAATAATTTAATCTCTGCATCTTCACCTAAAACAGCTTCAATAGCAGGTTTTACTAATTCTTCCATTTTTAAAAACCATTGGTCGCTTAACCTTGGTTCTATTACAGCTTTGGTACGTTCAGATGTTCCTACTTTGTTAATATGTGTTTCAGTTTTTATCAAAACACCAGTTTCGTCTAATAGTTTCGCTACATTTTTTCTTGCAACAAAACGGTCTTGACCTTCAAATTGTAATCCAAAGCTATTTAGCGAAGCATCTTCATTAAAAATATCAATGACTTCTAACTTATGCTTATCTCCTAAAACTTTATCATTTTCATCGTGAGCAGGTGTTACTTTTAAACAACCAGTTCCAAACTCTATATCAACATATTCGTCTTCAATAATAGGAATCACTCTTCCGCAAATAGGCACAACTGCCTTTTTTCCTTTTAAATGTGTAAAACGTTCATCTTCTGGGTTAATACAAATTGCAGTATCACCAAAAATAGTTTCTGGTCTTGTGGTTGCAATGGTTAAAGTATCATTACTTCCTTCAATTTTATAATTTAAATAGTACAAGTTTCCTTGGCGTTCTTCATGTATAACTTCTTCATCAGACAACGTTGTTTTTGCTTCAGGATCCCAATTTACCATTCGGTAACCTCTATAAATTAATCCTTTTTCATGCAAATCAACAAAAACTTTAATTACAGCTTCAGACATGTCGTCGTCCATTGTGAATTTTGTACGTTCCCAATCGCAAGAACAGCCTAACTTTTTAAGTTGCTCTAAAATTACACCTCCATATTCTTCGGTCCAGTCCCAAGCATGCTTTAAAAAGGCTTCTCTTGTTAAGTCGTTTTTATCTATTCCTTGCTCTTTTAAACGTGCTACCACCTTAGCTTCTGTTGCAATAGAAGCGTGATCTGTACCAGGAACCCAACAAGCATTTTTACCTTGTAAACGTGCACGACGAATAAGTACATCTTGAATTGTATTGTTTAGCATGTGTCCCATATGCAGTATTCCAGTAACGTTTGGAGGTGGAATTACAATGGTATAAGGTTCTCTCTCGTCTGGTGTAGAATGAAAATAATCATGCTTCATCCAGTAACTGTACCATTTATTTTCTACTGCTTTTGCATCATATTTTGATGGAATGTTCATACTTTGGAATAGTTTTTGAATATTGAATAGCAAAAATACTTATATTTCTGTTTCTGCGAAATATTAACTTGTATTAATGTATAGATAAATATGCTGAATGTACTTGTAAGATTGTATTATATCTAATAATTTTGCAGAACGCATAAATATGGAGTTAAATTTACAAACGCTTAAAATAAATATGATGAAAAAATTAATAACATTATTATTTGTCGGATTAATTAGTTTCTCAATTAATGCCCAAGATAAGGTAGCAAAAATTGAGTTTAAAGAAACAACAATAGATTATGGTACGATTGAAAAAGGAGCAAATGGCTTAAGAACTTTTGAGTTTACAAACACAGGTGATGCGCCATTAATTGTATCTAAAGTGAGCTCAAGTTGTGGATGTACTGTACCTAAAAAACCTGAAGCTCCAATAATGCCAGGGAAAACTGGTGAAATTGAGGTTAAATATGATACCAACCGTGTTATGCCAATTAGAAAAACAATTACAGTATTATCTAATGCCAATACACCAACTGTTACACTTAAAATTAAAGGAGAGGTTATTGATCCTTCTAAAGCAAGTGTTCTTGAAAAAACAAAAGGTAAAAGTGTAATGGAACAATAGTATACATTTTTTTTTACACAAAAAGCCTAAAACATATGTTTTAGGCTTTTTAGTTTGTTAGGGACTCAAGATTAAAAGTAACTTTTATTCTTTTTCCAAATCTTTCAACTTCCATAGTTATACGCTTTCCTTCTTTATCATAAAACTTATAAATTAACTCTTGTAAAGTGTACTTTATGGTATCATTACCGTTAATTTTTAATATAACATCTCCTTTTTGAAGCCCAACACGAGCTGCTGGAGAATTAGGTCTCACAAAAGAAATAGTATAGGCTTTCTTAACTACAAATTTTCTAGTGTTAGTATAAACAGCTTGAATATTTATTGTATTCGAACTCTTATTAGATTAAAGCTGTGTTTGAAATAGTATTAGGTTCATATTCTGTAACCAATCTTATACCTTCATTCTCTACTTCTAGCCCACTTTTATTATAACTAAATTTGTTTTTAAAATTAGAGTTCCGTTTTAAAATAATTCTTGCGTTAGTGTAATCCATAATGATATTAAACCGTTTTAATATTTCGCCTCCAATACTACCATTTCTACCTTTAATTTTTCTTAAAACAGATGTATATGTTGAGTCTGGATAAGCAACCAAAGGCTTTCGTAAAACAAAAGACTTTGCACTAAAAGCTTTTATTTTAGAACGTTTACCATGAACACTACCACTTAAACCATAGCCTAAAAAATCGTCGAAATAATTATCTTTTATTACTATGCCTAAACTATCATTTTCAAAAAGCCATAGTGCATCACTACTACCAGAATCTATTAATAATTTTACAGGAATGTTTTTATCTTTAATAGCAACTGAAACATTAAAAAAAGGCTTATTATTATAAAACTCTAGAGCAAAAGTCTCACAAGCTTTACATGTTTTGTATTTATACTTTTCTGGAGAGATTAGTTTTATTTGCTTACTATTATAGTTAATATCTACCACTAAATCTCTAAATAAATCAAAACCTATAATACCATGAATTGGGATTCCTAATTTAGGCGCAAAATTTATTGTAGAATCAAAAATCACGTAAAAATCTTGATTATAATTTGTAACATCTCCTATTTTAAAAGTATTTCCAGAAGATTTTAATACAGGAACCTTCCCATTATTACCTAGCCCTTTTAAATAAATAGTTTCAGCATTTAAAATCTCTAAAGAATCTGATGCCTTTAGAAAGTTAAACACAATTGGCTTACTAACTCCAGAATCTAGTAGAAAAGAAAGAGCGACACCATTAACTTCAACTGGAATGACTATAACATTATTAAGCAGTTTAAAACTAATTTTATCGACTCCTTTTTTATTATTTACAATATACTTGCCTTGTGCAACAGAAAGCAAAGACAAAAAGAGAAAAAATAATGCGATTTTTATTTTCATTGTTCATGAAGTTAAGAAATTTAATAACACAGATTAGACTTTTTTTTTGCAACTTTGTTATCTAAAATATATTTTATGCCATCGATTTCTAAAAAAGGGCAATCTATGCCTCAATCGCCAATAAGAAAGCTAGTTCCGTTTGCTGAAAAAGCTTATAAACAAGGTAAAACGGTTTATCATTTAAACATTGGGCAGCCAGATATAAAAACACCTCAAATAGCCTTAGATGCTGTAAAAATTCACTCTCTAGATATTTTAGCCTATACAAGATCTGAGGGTTCTGAACAATACAGACAAAAAATTGCTAAATATTATGCTAAAAATGACATCCATGTTAAGCATGACGATATAATAGTAACTACAGGAGGAAGCGAAGCTTTATTATTTGCTTTTGGTAGTATTATGGATGTTGATGATGAGATTATTATTCCTGAGCCTTTTTACGCAAATTATAATGGTTTTTCAACTGCATCTGGTGTAAAAGTTGTACCAGTTATTTCTAAAATTGAAGATAATTTTGCATTACCTCCAATTGAAGAATTTGAAAAGCTAATTACACCAAAAACAAAAGGTATTTTAATATGTAATCCTGGAAACCCAACAGGTTATCTGTATTCAAAAGAAGAAATAAAAAAATTAGCTGCCATTGTAAAAAAACACGATTTATTTTTAATTGCAGACGAAGTTTATAGAGAGTTTGCATACGATGGCGCCAAACATTACTCTATTTTACAAGAAGAAGGATTAGAGGATTATGCTATTGTAATCGACTCTGTTTCCAAACGTTACAGCATGTGTGGCGCAAGAATTGGTTGTCTAGTTTCTAAAAATAAAGAAGTAATACAAACCGCTTTAAAGTTTGCTCAAGCAAGATTAAGTCCGCCAACACTAGCTCAAATTGCAAGTGAAGCCGCTTTAGATACACCGCAAAGTTATTTTGACGATGTTATAGAGGAATATGTAGAACGAAGAAATACTTTAATTTCAGAATTAAATAAAATAGAAGGCTTAAAAGTTGCGAATCCAAAGGGTGCCTTTTATTGTATAGCCGAACTACCAGTTAAAAACAGTGATGCTTTTGCACAATGGCTTTTAGAAGATTTTGACGTCGATGGAGAAACAGTAATGGTTGCTCCAGCAGCAGGATTTTACTCAACTCCTGGAGTAGGTTTAAATCAAATTAGAATTGCATACGTACTAAACAAACTAAGTTTAATAAAATCTGTAAACATTCTTAAAGAAGCTTTAAAAGTATATAAAGATTAGTGCTTATTCAACATAACATATCTCTAAAAAGCCACAATACTTTTGGTATCGATGTAAAAGCAAAACATTTTATTTCGGTTACCACTTTAGACCAGTTAATAGAAGTCTTAAAGCTTAAAGACTATCCAAACAAATTAATTCTTGGAGGAGGAAGCAATATGCTTTTAACCAAAGATATTCAAGCACTAGTAATACATATTAACTTAAAAGGCGTTTCATTAATTAAAGCCAACGATAAAAACGTTATAGTTAAAGCAAATGCTGGAGAAAACTGGCACGAATTTGTACTTTGGTGTATAGAAAACAACTATGGTGGCTTAGAAAATATGTCTTTAATACCTGGAAATGTTGGCACTTCTCCAATACAAAATATAGGAGCTTATGGTGTAGAGCTAAAAGACCACTTTGAGTCTTGTGAAGCATTAAATTTAGAGACTCTAAAGATTGAGGTTTTTAAAAATAAAGATTGTAATTTTGGATACAGACATTCAGTTTTTAAAAATGAATTAAAAGGCAAATACATAATTACAAGTGTTTCTTTTAAACTCTCAAAAACCAAGCATCAATTACACACCAATTATGGAGCTATTGCTGCACAGCTTGAAACCATGGCCATAAGCGAACCTACTATTAAAGATGTTTCTCAAGCAGTTATAACCATAAGACAAAGTAAACTTCCAGACCCAAAAGAAATTGGTAATAGTGGGAGTTTCTTTAAAAATCCAGTAATTTCAATAGAAGCTTTCGAAAAATTAAAATTAAATTTTCCTGAAGCACCTAGCTATCCTGTATCTCAAAAAGAAGTTAAAGTTCCTGCAGGCTGGCTTATTGAAACCGCAGGTTTTAAAGGTAAAACCTTTGGTAATTATGGTGTGCATAAGAAGCAAGCCCTTGTTTTAGTAAATTATGGTGGTGCTAAAGGTGAGGACATCTTGGCGCTTTCAAAATTAATTCAAAAAACAATTTATCGTATCTTTAATATTGAAATTGAAGCCGAAGTAAATATTCTTTAATACAATAAGTTTACATTCCAAAAGTTAACCTAACAAAAGACAATAACAAAACTTGAGCACTTCAACAGAACAAGACATAATAGCGTTACTACAAAATGGAGATAAAAAAGCCATTTCGCTTTTATACGAGCATTATTCTGGTGCGCTTTTAGGTGTCATTAAAAAAGTAATAAAAGATAACGATGTTGCACATGATGTGCTACAGGAAAGTTTTATAAAAGTCTGGAAAAAAGGAAAAACATACGACCCTTCTAAAGCCAAACTATTTACATGGTTGTATCGTATTTTTTATAATTCTGCAATAGACAAAGTACGCGCTTTAAAGAACAAAACTACTAAAGAAGTCCAAATTGAAGATTCAAACGTATATAAACTAACAACCAATAGTTTAAATCAAGACACTTTAGATATACAAAAGCACTTGAGTAGTTTAGAATTAAAATATCAGGTAGTTTTAAATGCGCTGTTTTTTGAAGGTATGACTCAACAGGAAGCTTGCGAAGCGTTAAATATTCCTTTAGGAACCATTAAATCTAGATTAAAAATAGGGTTGCGTGAACTAAAAAAAATTTACAATCCTTAACAACTAATGTGATGACTGTTAATAAAGACACATTTTTAAAATCTGATTTGTTAGAAAGATATCTAACAGGTCTAACCAATTCTCAAGAAAACCTTGAGGTAGAACACTATATTAATACTTTTCCTGAAGTAAAAGAAGCCTACCATACACTTGAAAATAAATTAGAATTAGTTGCTTTTGCAAATGCAGAAGAGGCTCCTATACATTTACTAGGTTCAATTTTAGAAACATTGGATAATAAACCAGTAATGACTCTAAAAACCAAACCAAACAAATCGTGGTTTATTTTTGGTATTGCTGCTAGCATAGCGACATTAATTTTTGCTGGAAGTTCGCTCTACTTTTTTGTTCAAAATCAAGATTTATTAGATGAAAACCAAGTAATTGTTGATGAACTCTATGATTTAAGAAGCGATATTGACGAAAACAACTTAAAACTTGAGGCATTATCTGAAGAATTTTCAAGATTAAATAATCCTGAAACCGAAAAATACATTTTAAATGGTAATGGTCGAGCCAAAAATTTGAAGACTATAGCCTACATCAATCCTAAAGAAAAAACATCTTTAATAGATGTGGTTTCTTTACCAATTTTACCAAAAGATCAAGAGTATCAAATTTGGGCAGAGTTACAAGATAAGCAAGTTAATTTAGGAATATTAAGTCCTTCAGACAGACGATTGCAACAAATTCCTTATACCAAAGATGCGCTTGGCTTAAGTATTACCATTGAACAGAAAGGCGTTAAACCTAACAAAAACACCACAGACACTCCTGTAGCAGAGATAGAGTTAAAAATTGGAGAATAAAACTTTATTGAGAATAAAAAAAAGCGCCTCATAAAATAATGAGGTGCTTTTTTTATATAAATACTATTATTTTTTTAATCTTGATTTGGAGCTATAAACCTGTATACTAGACCTGCTAAAATAGCACCAACAATTGGAGCTACCCAAAACAACCATAATTGACCAGAAAGTACCAATAAATTCTGCTAATAGTTTTTTCATAATAATAATTAATTTAAAGTTATGACTTCAATTTAATAAGATTACTCTCTTTTTTAACAATTAAACTATGATTAATTCACTAAAATTTCAATAAAATTGATTAAATGCAAAAATATTAGTTAAATGGAATATAGATTACACATTAAGCAACATTGATATAAAACTATTATCTTTGCATTATAATATCTTAAACAAATTAACGTGAAATTTTTTTTACTTACTTTAGCTTTGTTAGCTATAGCTGTTGGAGGAATTGCCATTAAAATATGGGCAAAAAAAGACGGTAAATTTGCTGGAACATGTGCAAGTCAGAATCCTATGTTAAATAAAGAAGGTGAATCTTGTGGTTTCTGTGGTAAAACTCCAGACCAGTTCGAGAACTGCAACGAAACACAACATTCATAATATTTTATGATTTTACTTGACGTTATTTTCTACAGCTTCTTGGTTGTAGTATTTATTCAAGCTATTTACTATGGAGTACTTTTTGGAAGTTTTGCATTTAAAAAATTAGATAAGAAACCTTTTAAAAACCTTCCTGTATCTGTATTAATCTGTGCAAAAAATGAAGCAGATAACCTAAAACAGTTTTTACCTTCAATATTTAAACAAAACTATTCTAATTTTGAAGTTGTTTTAATAAATGATGCCTCAATAGACGAGACATTAGAGGTCATGGAATCATTTGCTGCAAAACACGCGAATATAAAAATTATTAATGTTAAAAATATTGAAGCTTTTTGGGCAAATAAAAAATACGCATTAACTTTAGGTATAAAAGCAGCAAAACACAACCACTTATTATTTACAGATGCAGATTGCAAGCCTATATCTAATCAATGGATTAGCGAAATGGTTGCTCGATTTACAAACGAAAAAACCATAGTCTTAGGTTATGGTGCTTACCATAAAATTAAAAACTCTTTCCTTAATAAGTTAATTCGCTACGAAACTTTATTAACTGCTATTCAATACTTTTCTTTAGCAAAATTAGGGATGCCTTTTATGGGAGTTGGAAGAAACCTAGCCTACAGTAGAGAAGAATTTTTTAAAACTAATGGATTTATTAAACATATAGATGTGCGTTCTGGTGACGACGATTTGTTTATTAACGAAGCTGCACATTCCGGAAATACAGCAATTTGCTTTACAAAAGAAAGTTTTACAACTTCTAATCCTAAAACCACTTATAATAAATGGTTTCGTCAAAAACGAAGACATGTCTCAACTGCCAATCGCTATCAATTTAAACACAAAGCCATTTTAGCTCTATTTTACATTACTCAAGTGTTATTTTGGGTGCTTTCAATTACTTTATTAATTTTCTTTTTTTATTGGCAATTTGTAGCATCTCTAATCGTTTTTAGATTAATTATTCAATATTTAGCAGTTGGCTTTTCAGCAAAAAAATTAAACGAAACCGATTTGCTTTATTTACTTCCTTTTCTCGAACTGTTTTTAATTGGTTTTCAATTAACTATATTTATGGCAAATCTTATTTCAAAACCAAACTATTGGAAGTAGAAGAAGCCATTGCAAAAGCAAAGAAAAATAACCAAAAAGCCTTCAATTTTTTATTGGACGAATTTTGGGATTATGTGTATGGCTATCAGTTAAAGCGTGTTACTAATGAATATGATGCTGAGGACATTACTATTCAAACCTTTTCTAAAGCCTTCGATAAAATTGATAAGTACGACGAAAAATATGCTTTTAAAACATGGCTAATTACCATATCTAAAAACATTCAAATAGATTTACATAGGAAAGAAAAAAACTCTATTAACTCTAAAATAATAGATCATGAAGATGACAAAGTGTATCGTTTACTAGACGACTCTCCTTCACCTGAAGACAAATTAATTACAGAACAAAATTTAGCAAAGTTACTACGTGATATAAAAAAACTAAAACCACATTATCAAGAGGTAATTAATTTACGTTATTTTCAAGAACTAAGCTATAACGAAATTAGTCAAGAGTTAAACGAACCCATGAATAATATAAAAGTAAAATTGCTTCGTGCTAAAAAATTATTAGCAGAAATTATTAAAAGGTAATGCTCTCATTAAAAAAACTTGGTCCTGGTTTATTATTTGCAGGTGCTGCAATTGGAGTATCGCATTTAGTTCAATCCACAAGGGCTGGAGCAGATTTTGGATTAGGTTTACTTTGGGCTTTAGTTTTAGTTAACGTTTTTAAATATCCATTCTTTCAATATTGACCACGTTATGCATCTGCAACTGGAGAAAGTCTTTTAGAAGGTTATAAAAGGTTAAGCAAAGGCGTGCTTATTAGTTATTTTGCACTCACATTTGCAACTATGTTTACTATTCAAACAGCAGTAACTATAGTAACGGCAGGTTTAGCTTCTACTTTATTTGGGGATTTTATTTCTATAAAGCTATGGACTATAATTATTCTTTTTATTTGTCTAGCCATTCTATTTTTTGGTAAGTATAAACTTCTAGATCGATTAATGAAAACTATCATTGTTACACTAACCATAAGCACAATTCT
>Ga0209137_1002353_pt1 | contig 16722 bp, 15 predicted proteins | sample SaaInl5LU_22_DNA_FD_184642 | JGI IMG/M metagenome (GOLD analysis project Ga0209137, IMG submission 184642) | Marine microbial communities from expanding oxygen minimum zones in the Saanich Inlet - ESP_105LU_22_DNA (SPAdes) (version 2) | ecosystem: Environmental > Aquatic > Marine > Intertidal... | reverse complement strand
ATGAAAGATGGCAAGATCATTTCATTTCAAGAATACATGAGTGATCTCTTAGCTGAAACTAGATTACACATGAAAAAAATTGTTGATATTAAATAATATTGATTTTTTGAGGAGAGTTAGAGATGGACGATAAAACAAAAATAGAAGCATGTATTCAACTATATTTTGATAGTTTATATGAATCAGATACTGACAAAGTTAGGGCATCATTTCATGATGCTGCAATGGTAAGTGGATACTTGCCTGATGGTTTGCATGAGATGAATCTTTCTGAATTTGCTGATTTTGTTGGTTCACAACAGCCTTCACCAAAGGAAAATAATGATGAAGTTTTATTAGAAATTGTTTCATGTGAGATTAATGGCTCAACAGCATCTGCAAAAGTTAGAGATGGATATCTGGGAATGGTCTTCCTTGATACCCTGTCTTTACTTAAAGTAGACGACGAATGGAAGATATACAATAAATTGTTTCACGTTGAATCATAGATCAATTTTCACTCTTGGCTTTTTTCTAAATTTATATATATAGTTATTAACTATCTATTTAATAAGGTTAATCAAAAATGGAAAAAGTTTTAGTAACTGGAGCAACAGGATTTATCGGCCTGCATTGCATTCATCAACTCTTAAATCAGGGATATGCAGTAAATGGTTCTGTCAGGTCTCCTGATAGAAAAAATGAAATAATTGAAGCATTACAAAAGCATAATACTTCTACTGAGAACTTAAATTTATTTACTTTCAATTTAACAGAAGATGATGGCTGGGATGAGGGTATGTCTGGATGCGACTATCTACTTCATGTTGCTTCGCCAATTGCTCTTGAAAATCATAATGAAGATTTTTTTGTAAAGCCTGCAGTTGCTGGAGTAAATAGGGCGCTAACGTTTGCTAAAAAGCATAATATAAAAAAGGTTGTACTTACATCATCTGTTGCTGCAATCTTCGATAGCATGGAGAAAAAAAGTTACTATGATGAAAGTGACTGGTCTGATCCAGAAAATCCTAAAATAAGCCATTATTCAAAAAGCAAGACTTTGGCAGAACGAGCTGCATGGGATTTTGTAGAAAATGAAGGCCATCCTTTTGAATTGGCTGTAATAAATCCTGCTCTTGTTGTGGGAGCATCTTTGTCTGGCGATATCGGTGAATCTAACAAAGCAGTTCAAATGGTAGCTAGCGGTAAAATGCCAGTTGCTGTTCCTCTTATGTTTGGATATGTAGATGTAAAGGATGTAGCAGCAGCTCACATTCTAGCTATGCAAACCCCAGCTTCAAACGGACAAAGATTTGCATTAGCTGAAAAAGATTTATGGTATAAAGATGTAGCAAAGCTTTTAAGAGAAAACGGTTTTGAAAAAGCACCCACTCTAGGAATTCCAGTTTGGCTTGCAAAACTCATGGCTAATTTTAGTAAAGAGTTAAAACTTACACTGCCTTATCTTGGCAGATTAAGAAGCGTAAAACATACCTCTAAGGCAAAAGATATTTTAGGCTGGAATCCAAGACCAGCGGAAGAATCAATTGTTGAAATTGCAAAGCAAATGAAGGAATTAGGAATGCTTAAATAATTCCCGGAATTATGGCTTTTCTATTGCTTGGGTAGTCATCAAAATTATTTTTGTACCATTTGTGATGCGCAAGTGCTCTGGGAAATAAATTAGCTATAGTCCAAAGAGCAAATACAGCTCCTGAAATGCTCCAGGTTAAAATAGTCCATCCAAGCCATTCAATTATCTCACCAAAGTAATTGGGAGAGGAGATATATTTATGTAGAAATTTTGTTGGCAGATGATAGCCTGGGCCTTTATTTTTTCTCAATGAAATGATCAAGTAATCAGATTTTATATTGATATACATCCCAGTAAAAAAGACAATCAAACCAATATAGAATATATCGCTATTTACCCAGTCTTGAGAATATTCAGTGAAATAATAAATACCAAATGCCTGAAGATTTACATTAACAATATTAAAAAAGAATGCTGAGCTGGCAATGCTTATTGGCATCTTTGGATTTGTCATATCGATAACAAATGGATAAATAAAAGATCTATGAATATAGTGCAGCAACCAAAGCGATAAAAACATTATATGTAAAGTTTCTAGATTATCTCTAACAATAAATGCGTAAATAGACATAATAATCACGCAGGGCGATTCCATTATTACCCAGCCAGCTCTTGCTGAGATATTTTTACCCCACCCCTTTCTAATATGTCTTCCGTATGGAGCACTTACAAAAAATAGATACACGAAGGTTATAACACCTACCAAAACCCAAAAGATAATAAAACTATTATAAATACTCATTATGTAATCAAATTTTTATATATATAAGTTTACAGTTTGTTTGTGAAATCATAAACTGGATAAACAATCAATAAGAGTACTTATGAAATGAAGAGCTACGATTTTGTTATTTTAGGAGCAGGTTCGGCAGGTTGTGTTTTAGCCAACAGGCTAAGCGCTAACCCAAATTTTAATGTTTGTCTTATTGAGGCTGGGTCAAAAGATTCTGACATGCGATTACATGTCCCGCTTGGCTTTGCATTTTTAGGTGAGGGCAGTAAATATAGTTGGAACTATAATACCGAACCTCAAAAAGAATTTGAAAAAGTTATATTGACTGAAACTGCCTCAGAAGTTGTTGATTCAGCTGGAGGATTGCATGAAGTTGAATCGCAAACAGAAGAGCATAGAAGAGGATATCAGCCTAGAGGTAAGACTTTAGGAGGCTCAAGTTCCATTAATGCAATGTTATATGTAAGAGGCCATAAGTGGGACTATGATCACTGGGCAGAACTTGGAAACGAGGGATGGTCTTATGATGAGGTTTTACCTTATTTTAAAAAAGCTGAACACAATGAGGTCTTTGATAATGATTTTCATGGCCAGAATGGTCCATTAAATGTTGCAAAAATAAGACATAAAAATAAGTCAGTGGATGATTTTGTAAAAACTGGTGCATCAGTTTTTGGTTACAACGAAGATTTTAACGGAGAAAGCCAGGAGGGTATTGGTTATTACCAGACAACTCAAAAAGACGGTAAGAGATGCAGTGCAGCTAAAGCCTATCTAGTGCCCGTCTTGGACAGGGATAACTTAACAGTACTAACAGACACCAATGTTAACAAAATACTGGTTGAGGGAAATAAAGCTACAGGTGTTCTTTGTATTAATGAAGAAGGTGAAGAGTATTCTATACAAGCTACTAAGGAGGTTCTTCTTTCCTCAGGTGCTTTTGGCTCTCCTCAAATATTATTAAGGTCTGGCATTGGTCCTGATGAAGAGATTACAAAACATGGAATTGAACATAAGATTGATCTTCCAGGTGTCGGTAAAAACCTTCAAGATCATATCGATTACATATCTGTTCATAAACATAAATCTATTAACTTGATAGGTTTTTCACTTGGGACGATATTTTTTAAATTCCCTTATGAAATACTTAAATATATTATTGCTAAAACAGGCCTCTTTACTTCTACTGTAGCAGAGGCGGGTGGGTTTATTAGATCTAGGAATGATATTTCTATTCCAGATATCCAACTTCATTTTGCTCCTGGCATGGTCGTAGATCATGGTCGACAGCAATTATGGGGAACTGGTATTAGCTGCCATACATGCCTACTAAGACCAAAATCTAGAGGTGAAGTCACATTGAATTCAGCCAGCCCGCTCGATGATCCAAAAATAGATCCCAAATTTTTATCTCATCCAGATGATATGAAAGATATGGTTGAGGGCTATAAAAAAATGATGAAGATTTTAAATAAACCACCATTGTCTAAGTACACAAGCAAGCATGTATATAGACCAATCGATTTAGATGACGATAAAGATATCGAAAAAGCTATAAGAGAAGAAGCAGACACTGTTTATCATCCTGTTGGAACATGCATGATGGGTAAAGATGAAATGGCAGTAGTTGATGAGAGATTAAAGGTTCATAAAATGGATGGGTTAAGGGTAGTAGATGCATCTATTATGCCTACGCTTGTTGGTGGTAACACAAATGCACCAACGATTATGATTGGAGAAAAAGCTTCAGATATCATTCTTGAAGATTGGAGCTAGATGAATTTAATTATTAAGCTAATCCTTTTAAGCTTTTCGATATATTCATATTCATTAACTATTATTGATGTAAGAACTCCTGAAGAATGGAATACTGGTTATTTGAAATCAGCTATAAATGTTGAGTGGCAAAATATAACAAGCATAGAGTCACTAATATCAAAGGATGAAGAGATCTATCTTTATTGTAGAAGCGGTAATAGATCTTCTAAGGCAACCAAGGCTCTAACCGAAGCTGGTTATATCAATGTAACAAATGCTGGGAGCATTCAAGAAGCTAGTCTGCTTTTAGATATAAATATTATCAATTAAATTTATACACTTATTTGTCACCAAAATGTTTACAGTGTAAACATTATAAAGTATCTTGTTGTTAAATGTTTGCAGTGTAAACATTGTAACCCCCTATTAATTAATAAAGGTGTATAAATATGAATAAACTTACAAAATTGCTAACCTACAGTTTTATGCTAATTGCATTACCGTCAACGGCTGCAGATATGAAATTTGAAGCAAAAGAAAACATTACTTTTAAAGGTAAAATTGCCACAGTAAAGACTTCTAAGAAATTTAGAAATGTTGAGTCGTGTCAGGCGTTGTGTGAATCAAGAAATTCTTGTGCTGCATTTACTCTGGATGCTGCAAAAGGAAGCTGCACTATATTTAAAAATGTTTCTAATGAAGTTTCAGATTCAAATGCTACTTCAGGCATAAAAACGTAATTTTTTATATTAGTTAAAAAAAGGGGCGTTTATAGCCCCTTTTTTATTAATGCTCTTTATATAAGCTACAATATTTTGATGAATATTTTTTCTAATATATTTAACAAAACAAAAGACACAAAAAAAATTATTTCTTTTGATGGCGGGGGTGTTAGAGCTATAGCTGGGGTCGTTTTCTTAAAAAAACTTGAAGCAGCAAGTGGAAAAAAAACATCTGATATTTTTGACATGTTTGTTGGTACTAGCGCTGGGGCATTTAATGCTGCCTGTCTGGCTCATGATCAAATGTCTGCTGATAAGTTAAAACAATATTGGTCCAAAGAATATACAGACAAAATAATGGAAACCTCTTTTTTTTGGGACCAGGCATCTCTTATTCAGGCAAGACCTAGATATGAAGCAAAAGGAAGAGTAAAAGTTTTAAAAGAAATTTTTGCTAATAAAACTCTTGGTGATTCAGCAAAGCCTTTGCTGACGCTTTGCTATGACATTGAAAAAAGATCTCATGTAATTCATTCCTCTTTAAACACTCCCAATGTAAGTTTTATTGATGCGATTTCTGCCTCAAGTGCAGCACCAATGTATTTTCCGACATATCAGATGGAAGATAATTCTTGGATGATTGATGGCAGTGTTGTAACAAACAATCCTACTTTGCTTGGTTTAATTCATGCCAGAGATTATTTTGATACCAATGAGATTAAAATTTTAAGCATTGGCACAGGTCTTAATAAGCAAAAAATAAAAGGTGAAAGCTCTTCAAGATGGGGTGGGGTTGGTTGGTTAAGAAACGATATTATGGGCATGATGCTAGATTCTGAAATCCACAATGAAATAGCTTCACATATTATCGATGAAAACTATTTAAGAATTAACTCACCCATTGGAAAAATTAATAAAATGCTCGATGATGACTCGGCGGAAAATATTGAAAAAATTCATTTAATGGGTCTTGAGTGGTGGAGTGAATTTGGAGATCAAGCACTAAAATTTATAGAAGATTAAAATATTTTACTTTTAAGTTTAATTTTCATGTAAGATACCCTTTTTTTATTAAATGGATACTATGAATATATATGTTGGAAACCTTTCTTGGGGCATGAGCGACCAAGACCTAGAAAACCTTTTTGCTGAACATGGAACAGTCACCTCAGCTAAAATTATTACTGACAGAATGACTAATCGTTCTAGAGGTTTTGGTTTTGTTGAAATGAGTGATGGAGCTGAAGCTGCAATTGAAGCTTTAAATGAAACTGAGATTGAAGGCAGAAAATTAGTCGTCAACGAATCTAGACCAAAAAGTTAGACAAGAATCCACTAAAAATCAATTTTTTCTATGAAAACAGCCTTAATATTTAGGGCTGTTTTTCTTCTTTTGTTTTTTCTACAAAATGTAAACAATTTACATTTTTTTATTCTTTTACATAATTCTTGATAATTCTTGACATTCTCTTGTCTTAAAGGTTAAATGCCCGTAATTTCGTTAATTTTTTAGGGGGAATCCGTGAATAAATATTTATTATCATTAATGGTGTTATTACCACTTTCAACTTTTGTTTTTGCTCAAGATGACGCAGATGAAGAAGAAGTTGAAGAGGTTGTAACTACAGGTATCAAGTCTAGTTTAAAAGATGCAATTGACATTAAAAGAAGAAATGTTGGTGTTGTTGACGCAATAACAGCTGAGGATATAGGTAAGTTTCCAGATGGAAACCTAGCTGAATCTTTATCAAGACTAGTTGGTGTTGCTATTGATAGATCTAACGTAGAAGGTTCAAAAGTTGCAGTTCGTGGTTTAGGCCCTGAATTTAACCTAGTAACCTTAAATGGAAGACAGATGCCAACTGTTCCAGGTTACTATTCGGGCGGAAGGTCCTTTGATTTTGGGGACATATCCTCTCATGGTGTTTCTGCTGTAGAAGTCTATAAATCAGCTAATGCTGTTTTGCCATCTGGTGGTCTTGGAGCTACTATTAATATGGTAACGACAAAACCATTAGATATTGGTAAAACTATTGGAACATTTTCTGTTAAAGCCATGGTGGATACTGAGAATGAAATAGGCGATGAAGTTACTCCTGAAGTAGACTTTGTTTTTGCTACTGTTGGTGAAGAGTTTGCTGGTGGTCAATGGGGCGTATCGGTTTCTGGAACGCATCAAGTAAGACACAACAGAGAAGAAGGAACAAATGAAATTACCTGGTTACCAAGTACTTCAGAGAACTACTTAAATCCTCTAGCAACTGTTACATCTTCAAATGCTAGAGCTGATGGTGCTTTCTTTTATCCACAAAATATTGTTTTTAAACATAAAGACAATGAAAGAGTTAGACAAAACTTGCAAACAGCTTTTCAGTATGAGCTTGGTAAAGTTCGAGCAACTCTTGACTATACTGGATCAACTGTTGAATTTACCACTACTGGTGTTGAGCATGGTACATGGTTTGGTGGATATGAAGCTAGAAATGTAACAATCAATGAAAGAGGTGTTGCAATTAAGTCCGATGATGTTGGAGGAACTGATGGAAATGAATTTTTTAACAACATAACAGCTGGAGATGCTACAAATAGAAATACTTCTATTGGTTTAAACATTGATATTCAGGTTACTGATGATTTAAACATCACCCTTGATAAACATAATTCAAAAGCTTCTGTTAAAGGACACTTTGGTGGATCAGGTCTTGATAATTCATTAACTTTTTCTAATTCAAGATGGCTCGCTGCCGCTAACTGGTGTTGTGCAGGTGGTCCTTATGGTGCAAATGGAGCAAGAGTTGGCACTAAAGCATTTGACTTTTCTAATGGAGATGTCCCAACTTTAAGTTATCAAACTTTTGACGAAGCAACTGGTGTTGCTAGAGAGTTGATTGCTTCAGATATGGCTCCGAAAGAAGCTATATTGAGATACACAGAAAAAATGAATGACATGAATCAAACTCAGTTAATTGGTAATTGGGATAATAGTAACGGTCTTATTATGGATTCATTAAAAAGAGTTCAATTTGGTTATTCTGAAGTTTCGCAAACATTTAGAAGATCAAAAGCTGAAGAGAAACTTTTGCAAAATAAGCTAGGTGACGGTAACCCAACAAATTTTGGTAATGTTCTGACTGATGATAGTATTTTCACAAAGGTTAATTTAACTAATTATTTAGGTTCTGGATCAAACGTATACTATTTTGCAATCCCACTTCAAGATGCTATCAACAGCATGGAAAGAGATGGATTTTTTCAGGCAAGTTATAACCAAGACCAATGGTGGAATGTAGCTCGAGCTGAGAACTGGTCTTGTGGAACAGAAGACGACTTAGATTCTAACATTGGATTATATAGTTATGATGCTGGAGCTAGAACGACTACAAGAGGCGTTCTTTGTGCAGGAGACTTTGATTCAAATGATATAGTTAATGAAAATATTGAATCTATTTTTGTAAATATGTTGTTTGAACATACAACAAAAAAAGGACAACCGGTTAATGTTGAGGTTGGTATTAGATACGAAGAAGTCGAGCAATCATCAACTGGCATAACACAAATTCCAGTTGCTACAATATGGTGTTTAAATGAAGAGCAAGCTCTTGGATGCAATGTATTTGGTATGCAGCTATCTCCAATGCAATCATTCACTGACACTGGAGCTTCTGACTATTTACTACCTAACATTAATGGTAGTTTTGAATTTGCTGAAAATCAGATTATTAGATTTGCAGCAAGTAAAACTAATTCAAGACCTGATCTTGAAGAAATGAGAGCTACTATGGATATTTCTCCATACTCTCCTTTATATCCAACATCAATTAGTAAAGGTAATCCTAACCTTCAGCCATATGAGTCTACTAACTTAGATCTAGCATATGAGTATTACTATGCTGAAGGCAGTTACTTTGCTGTTAACTACTTCCAAAAAGATATAGATGGGTATCATGGATCTCAAACTGGTAGTGGTTCATTTAACGGAGTTACTGATATAGCACAATCGGAATTCTTCCAAAATTTACTAGCTGCTTCGGAGAACTATGTAAACTGGAACGGAACAATTACTGGTGGTGCTAACGTTATGTGTGCAACTTTTAGCTGGTCATGTGGAAGTACTTTTGAGAAAAGAACAAATAATTTTGCTTGGATTCTTGCTCATGATGATGGCGGACAATGGTGGAATTATGACTGGTCATATGAAGGAGACCAGCCAACATTAGCGGGTGGTTCTAACACAGCTTTCTTAAGTTCTTCTTCAGATCCATTATATCAATTTGCTTTATTCCAACCTATCAATAAGTACTCTGGTACACTTGATGGCGTTGAGGTTGCAATACAGCATTTGTTTGTAGACTCTAACTGGGGTGTTTTAGCTAACGTAACTATGGTTAGTGGTGATACTGATGTTGATCCTGCTAGAATTGGAGAACAATTTGCATTGCCTGGATTTGGAGATGCCGCAAACTTCTCAGTCTTTTATGAAGATGATAGTTTATCAGCAAGATTGTCTTACAATTTAAGAGGTGAGACATACGCTGGTACTGATCAGTACAACCCATTATTTATTGAAGAAAGAGGTCAATTTGATTTTAGTGCATCATATGCAATAGATGATAATGCTTCAGTATTCTTTGAAGCTCAAAACCTTACTGGTGAAGGTGTGAGACTTTATTCAAGATATGAAGAAATGCTTTTCTTATATCAAGATCATGGTTCTATTTATAGAGCAGGTTTTAGATATAAATTTTAATAAGTAAAACTTAACTAAAAGAGGGCTTTATGCCCTCTTTTTTTGTTTATTTGTTATACTTTTTTAGACTATGAGAAAGTTATATTTTTTATCAATAATCTTTGTTATTTCTTCTTGTGGCGGTGGTGGAGGAGGCGGTGGAGCAGCTGCTCCTATATCCATTCCTTTTAGCTTAACGTTAGGACTCACATCATTTTCTGTTAATGAAGATGAGACCTATTCTGGCACCATAAAAGCTTCAGCGAATGAAACAGTTACCTTGCAATATACAATCACTAATGAACCATCCCAAGGGTCTTTAAATCTATCTACTAATGGGGATATAACTTATAGACCATCTGCAAATTACAATGGTCCTGATCAATTCCAATACTCGGTTACAGCGGTAGAAAAAAGTGTGACAAAAAATGCAACTGTAAATATTACAGTTAGCCCAGTAGATGATATTCCTTCAATAATATTCGAAGGAGTAAATAGTTTTTCAAAAGATGTAATGATGTTTGAGACTCAAAAGACTTTCAGAGTTCTTGTAAGTGATGAAGATACAGATATAGAAAATTTAACATTTAGCATCTTAATTGGTGAGCAGACTATTGCAGCAGACTTTACTCTTGATACAGGGGAAAACTCAAACGGGTCAGGAGATCTGCTTGTTGATCTTTCGACTCTCGATGTGGCAGGTTTATTTGACGCTAATTTACAAGTATCTGATTCAACTTCAACTAATTCAGTTTCATTTACTTCTTGGTTTATTTCTAATAAATCAACTGTAACAATCCAACAAGACAATGATCCGGATGATGGGTTTGATGGAGGGGAAAAGACACCAAAAGATTATTTAGTTTACTATTTATCAGGTAGCCCAGACTCAATAGGTAAAACAAAATATTTATTTATTGGTGATTCCTTAGATGGCGAAGCAGATATAGATCTTTATAGAATAGCTTTAATTTCATCTATGAATAAATTAAATGATTCTGATGCTTCAGATTTCTTTAATCCCAATTATTTTACTGTTATTTCTGCAGAGCCAATTAATCCAGATGGAACCTCTCCTGTAGGAGTAAGAACAGGTTGTTATGACTATGATGAAGATATTTACTGTATTGGAGAAATGGATGTAGATATTTTTGATGTTTTACTTCCTGACAATACTCTTGTTTCAACATTAACCAGAGTTCAAGGAAGAGGTGTAAACCTAGGTAATAGAAATATACAAAAAATTCGTGATACTGAACCTGAAAGAACAAGCAATACATTAATGCATGAGTTAGGCCATGCACATGGATATATGGGGGATGAATATCGCAGTGATGACGATAGAGATGTAAGTGAATATGCTGATCTAAATGTAAATACATCAACACAATCAGATGTTGCTTTGTTGAAGTGGAATCACCACATAGAAGATCAGCTTAATGTGCTAGGAAGAGATATTAAGGTTTGCTATAACACTGCTGATGGAAGAATTTATGATAGAGATGCGGATGAGTATGTTGAAGGAGCAGATTGCAACTGCTTGGCTAATGAATGGGATTCTAATGGAAATTTTGTTCGCAAAAATCCAGAATGCGGCAAAGTTGGCCAATTTGAAGGCAACTATTATGGAGAGTTTGATAACTATAGACCTACATTTTGCTCAATAATGGATTCATGCACCAGCGGAGGCTATGGAAAAGTTAATGTAGAAGGGTTCGCGGTCGGATCACTTCAAAATCAGGGTTTTTATGATGATTCAAACAGAGGCTTCGTACAGAACTCTAACAATGAAAATTCAGGCTGGCAGATAGTACTTGATGCAGCATACGATACTTCTAAAGTTACATTAAAATGGTTTGTAAATGGTGTTGAAGATACAAGCAAAGAAAACCAAACTGATGTAACTTTTAACAGACCCTCTAATAATGGTATTGCAATATATACAGCTAAAGCAATAGACCTAACTGGTACAATTACAGCAACTGATGATGTCACAAATCATGATGATTTTTATAAGGGGCTTTTTCAAACTTCTTTTTATTGGTGCGCAGGATATATTCAAAATGATTCATGCGAATGGTCATATGACCCTGATCCCTCAAGATATAGTGAGTTTGATTATGGATATATGAACGGTCCACTAGGCGTAACATGGGGGATAAACTGGGACAAATGGTAAATAAATTATTAATAATATTTCTATGTTTTTTTGTTATAGAGCTTGATGCAAGTTTAAAAATAAACCCAATGCAAATAGAAAAGATAGATAAATTAGTCTCTTTGGACCAAGAAGCAATAATTTATAGTATTAATGGTTCTCATAACAATATTTCGTTAGCGGCTATAAGGATTGATAAACCAAATAAAAAATCATTAAAACTTTTAAAATTAGTTTCACCAAGAGATAAATATGCTTTAAGAGTAGTTGATAAAAACGATAAAGAAATTATGTTAATTGGACTTGGTGATCCATTCTATATTCATGCTGATCATATTGGCTATGAGAATAGCGATGTCTTTGGGGGTTATGTAGAGCAAAAATTTGATTTCCCTTTGCCCTTAAGTACGGAGGCATCTCAGTTTATTCTCTTGTCTCAAAACAAATACGGCTTCAAAGAGATAAAAAGAATCCAGCTAAATTAAAATTTAATTTAAGATATTATTTCTAAATATTTAAGCTTAAATGAGTCTTGAAAGGATAGTCCTGAAAGGTTATATTACACATCCATTGCGGTACTAGCTCAGTTGGTAGAGCGTCTGCTTGCCAAGCAGAAGGCCGCCGGTTCGAGACCGGCGTACCGCACCATTTGTGTATACATTTTATACATTATTCTATTAATTTCAGTTATTCATGGTGCTATTCTTGTTAGATAAATTCTAATAGGAGAGATTTTATGAAAAAATATATTTTAAGCTTATGTGCTTTATTACTAATTCCACAACTAGTTTTAGCCCAAGGTTATATTGCTACTTACACTATGAAAGTATCAAATGTTCCTGAGTTTGCTAAAAGCATGGATGGTCTAATGGCATCTGATTGGGGGCAAGAATTTCCTGGATATGTTTCATTAACACACTATGCTTTTAATGGTTACGATGATGCAACTCATGCTGTAATTATTAATTATGAAGATGAGGCTCAAATGGCAAAAGGTACTGAGATGTTTTATGAGCCAACCTTTGGAGCTTTTTTAGCAAAAACGTCACCTTATACAGAAGCTGTTGAGCAGTCATTACATATGAAGTTGATAAGCGGCGGAGATTCTGATGCAGATAAAAATAATGTTTATACAGTTTACAGAATGAAGGTGAAAGATCCTGCATCATATGCAAAAGAGTATGCAAAAGTAACCAAAGCCCAAGAGGATTCTGGAAATATGGACGGAGGTTACGGATTAAGAGCACAAATTGCTGGTAACAATTCCTATTATTCGCATTACGCATTTGTTGGTAATTCAAGTCTTTTATCGGCAATGGAAGGTCAGCAAAAGCTTTATGCAAGTGATTCATTTCAAAAATTTAATAAAGCGGTTGCAGGCAATAGAGAGCTAATTCAAACGTCTACAATAGTTGTATTATCTACTTACGAATAATAAGAAAATGATTAAATTAAAAGGGAGCAATTGACTCCCTTTTTTATTATGTATCTATTATGATTTGTCATAATGTATAGACTTTTATTTTTATTAATCTTTTTAATTACCTCATGCGGAGGTGGAAGCAGTTCAAGTTCTGGTGAGGTGAATACAGTTATACCAAACAATCAAAACAACGACCCAGAAACATGCACTGAATATCAACAAAGAATCTTAAAATGTGAACTTACTCACAAAGGATTGGATAGATACTATTATATTCAGTTGGCTCATCCAGAAGCTGAAGGACTAAGCTCAGTTCTTTTTAATCTTCATGGTTATGGAAGCGATGCCATAGAGCAAATGAATTATACAAATTTTAATAATTTAGCAAACACCAAAGAAAATAATTTTATATTAATTCATCCACAAGGAGCACCACTTAATACTGCGCTAACATCAAGCAGTTCTCATTGGAATTCCGGGGGCTGGACCATTGGCAGTACTGTGGATGATGTAGATTTTATAGATACCATTATTGCACTAGTGTCTCAAAAATATAACCTTAATCAAAATAGGATATATTCAACAGGGATGTCTAACGGAGGCTTTATGAGCTATCATCTTGCGTGCAATTTAAGTTCAAAAATTGCTGCTGTTGCATCAGTTACAGGTTCTATGAGTTCTGAAACATATGAAAGCTGTAATCCAGATCATCCAACTTCAATCCTTCAGGTTCATGGATCAATAGATGTTACTGTGCCTTTTCAAGGGAATTCAGCATTAGGGATGAGAAGTGTTAATGATGTTATGGATTATTGGAAGTTATATAATGCATGTGACGTAGATCCAACTTCTATAATTATCGATTACTTTGATATTGAAATTGCTGTTCAGCACGATACTTATTCAAATTGTCTAAATGATGTTCATGTTGAGCTATATAAAATAGAAGGCATGGGACACACCTGGCCATACAAAGGAAGATATGGAATAGGTGCTACAGAAATAATTTGGGAATTTATAAATACATATGACATCAATGGAAGAATGGATTAAATATAAAATATATACACATATATTCTTTTCATAAGCTTTTCTTGATGTAATATTAAATACTAAATTAAAATTTATGGGAGAGAAATTATGAAATTTTTATTATCGCTGGCTATGGTTTTTTCTTTTAGTTTGTTTGCTGAAGAAGATGAGCCTAAGTATGAAGCCAATGTTGCAGAATATTATGTTAGTTCATTTAAAGAAGGAAAGGACATGGATGACATGATGAAATGGGCTGAGAAATGGAAAAAATGGGCAACTACTGGTGAAGCTGCAGAGCCCAATGCTGACTATAGATCATCAATGCTTGTTCCTTATTACGGAGTCAATTTAGATACTTTTGATTTTATTTGGTTAGGCATAAATTCTAGTCCAGAACATCAGGCAGTAGGAAACGATTATTGGTTCCAAAATGGTGGTAAGTTACTTGATGAATTACCCGTAACTAATGCTCAAGTTATAAATACGTGGCAAAGAACAGTGTCAGAGACTCCTGATGGAAAAGCTGGCTATGTTGTATATGCTGATTGCAGATATGGAGACGGAGTTACTGGCGAACAACAGTATGACGCTTACTATGCTTATGCTCAGGCTGCACAAAAATTAGGTGATGTAGCTGGTAGAAAAATGATATGGCCATCAATGGGCGTAACACCAGGTTGGGACTATGACTATGTTCAAGCTGTATTTACTTCAACAATTACTGACTATGGAAAAAACTGGTCAAGTTTTTGGAGTGCTGCTGAAGAAATGCCAGAATATGAAGCCTTAGAAGCATTAGGAGGCTCTTGTGAAAATCAAAGATCTTTTGCAATTGTCCCTGTAAAAAGTTAAATATTATCTAAAGCATAAAGGAGGCTATATGCCTCCTTTTTTATTATTAAGGCATAATAAATAAATGGATAATTATCGTAATCATATTGCTATCATTGGAGGAGGAATATCAGGACTAGCTTTAGGTTGTATCCTTCAAGAGGCAAAAATTCCTGTTGCAATCTTTGAACAATCATCTGAAGTTAGTAATTATGGTGCGGGAATTTCTTTATCTCCAAACGGCATCAAAATTCTTAAAAATCTTCGAATATATCAAGATATCTTAGAGCGGTCAGCTAATCCAAAAAATGCTATCCACTTTTCAAACAATAAACAGATTAAATCGTTTGATGTTGATGTGATAACTACTTCAAGAAAAACTTTATATGAAGTTCTTTTAAATAAATATATCCAACTAGGCGGCGAAATTTTATTTAATCATAAGCTAAGATCTATAGGCATAAATAATTCTGAATTACATTTTTTAAATAATATTACACATAAAGTGAAACACATTGCTGCATGTGATGGCATAAAATCAATATGCAGAAATCAAATTCTTCCAAAGGACTATCCTGTTTATAGTGGTTATTCAGTTTGGCGATCAATAGTTAACAAAAAACAAGCCAATATTGAAACTTTATTAGGCCCTAATCATCATATTGTTACTTACCCCATCTCTAGTTCACAAATAAGTTTTGTTGCAGCAGTCAAAACCAATAAAGAATATATTGAGTCTTGGAAAGCTCCTGGATCATTAGAGGAGCTAAAGTTAGATTTACCAATAAGTGCATATAATTTCCTTTCATTCCTTGATGATCGCTCAATTCTCTATAAATGGGGGGTCTACACTAGGCCAGCTCCAAGGAGATTATGTTTTGATAACTTAACTCTTCTAGGAGATGCTGCGCATCCAATAGTTCCTTTCATAGGACAGGGTGGGTGTTTAGCGCTAGAGGATGCATATGCGTTTGGAAAGCTGATACATAGATATAAAGGAGATATAAAAAATTCGCAAAGTGCATATGAAAATTTAAGATTACCAAGAATTCATAAAATCAAATCTTTATCTGAAAGACAGGGTTACTTAAATCATATTAAAAACCCAATCTTGGTCATGGGCAGGAATATGATTATAAAGTATGCACCATCAATAGGTATGCATAGTATCAAACAAATATGGGATTATGATATTGATAGAGCGTTGTCCAAAATAAAACATTAAAAGCTATTTTTTTGCTGTTGGTTATTCATTCGAAGTTGTTATAATTTTAAAATGAATATACTTAAAAAATTATTGTCCTTTTTTAGCTCACCTCAAGATAACTCAGAAGAAAAACTTAATATCAATACTTCTTTAAAAGTTACAAATGAATTAAAAGATTTCTTAGAAAACGAGGTTCTTGATGGACTTGATATTGCGCCTGAAAATTTTTGGTCTTCCTTTGAAGAGATAGTTAATAATTTTTCTTCTAGAAATAAAACATTACTAGAAAAAAGAGAAGATATTCAATCCAAAATTGATCAATGGCATCTTGAAAGAAGAGACGAAGAGCACAACCATGAAGCATATAAACAATTTCTTGAAGATATTGGGTATATAGCCCCAAGAAGCTCTAATTTTTCAATTGCAACAGACAATGTTGATCCTGAAATTAAATCAATTGCTGGTCCTCAGTTAGTTGTGCCAGTAATGAATGCAAGATTTGCACTTAACGCAGCCAATGCTAGATGGGGAAGCTTATATGATGCTCTTTATGGTACTG
>Ga0209137_1002349_pt1 | contig 16734 bp, 13 predicted proteins | sample SaaInl5LU_22_DNA_FD_184642 | JGI IMG/M metagenome (GOLD analysis project Ga0209137, IMG submission 184642) | Marine microbial communities from expanding oxygen minimum zones in the Saanich Inlet - ESP_105LU_22_DNA (SPAdes) (version 2) | ecosystem: Environmental > Aquatic > Marine > Intertidal... | reverse complement strand
CCGTGACTTTACCGGCGATGACTTTATTGTTAGCAATGCCATAAAATAAATCATCAGACTCATCGTAACGGAGTTTCGGAAGAGTAACGTTTTCGGCAGAATTCGTAATCAACTTCAATTCGTTGTTAATACTATTAAGTAAGTACAGACTTCCATCAGGTAGTTGAACTATAGAATTGACAGGATTAATCTTTGTATACCCCAATAATTCTATGTTGTTCACTGTACTATCTAGAACAATTTTACTATTTCTGACATCCGCGTAAAGCAAGCCTGGTTTATCAAAAGACTTAAAATAAACTAGTCCATTCGTTCTATTTACAGATAGTATATCAATGGAATTTGGCGCAGTGTAAAGTACTTTTTCTATTAACACATTTTGACCTTGAATGTGGGGCGCTAAGAATATAATACTCAGCAATGCTAGAATATTTCTCATGTTTAGAATCTTGTGCTAATTGAAAAACCAACTTCATTGTGCGCCCCAAAAATAACTTTAGGACCGAAAAAAGAATTATTAGAATAGGGCCTTTGAATTTTGATGATTCCAACTGGTCCTGTTATCACTTCTTCTTTATCGTAAAAAACCATTCCTAGAGCACCTGCAGAAAATACACCGCCCCATTCTGATCCAAATAGGGATTGGAAATCATTAGAAAGTCCAACAAATAAGAAGTGACTATTTAAATCGCCACGGTATATTGAAGTGCCTAAATGAAAGTCTAGGCCAAACCCCTTGTAATAGCGTAATCGGACATTAAATTGGTCCGTATGTCTACCAATTGCGTAGCCCAAAGATATGGGACTATTGTAGGTGGTGTCGGAACCTTCATTCGAATCTGGCGCCAAAATATTTAAAGTCTGATACGTTATGGTATTATTTGGTTCAGCTATTTTTAAGATGGTTGTTTTGTCTTTTTCTATACCTAGATTTTGAGCGATCTTCGGTAATGATTTTTTAATAGGGATATATTGTTTCAAATCGATGGTGACCGTATCTCCGGTTTTATTTTTGTAAAACCGTCCAACGATTTCTCTAGCATCTTGAGTTCGGATAACGCCTTGTCCAATCACAACGGCTTCAATTTTTTCTTGGGCCTTAGAACTAAAGACAAAAAGAAATAAGAAAATTAATGTACAAAGCTTTCTCATGGTAATGTTATTTCTGCACCGATAGTGAATTGCATTCGCGAAATTCCCTTAGGAGCCATTGTTTGATTTAAATAAATGAAATTTGTTGCAGTATTACTGTAAAAGCGAATACTGAGCCTTGGGGCAACTTCATATCGAGCGCCAAGGACGAGATTATAAAAAGATTGATTAGAATTTAGGTTTTCAACTAAAATACCCGCTAGTAGATAATTGGTTTCGAAGTATTTTTTGAGTAGAAAACTATGTCTGTTGTTTACAAACGAAGAATAGTTGGTTTGAGAGGTACTCAAGTTTAATTCTAAATCCGGAGTTATGAAAAAGGACAAGCTTGATCCCAGGACTTGAGGTTGTAAAGGTGCAGAAAAAACGGTATCTCTTATATTTCCCCTAGTCTCTTGATAAGAATAATTACCGGTAGGACTTATTATTGGGTTAATACTTGTGTTAAGTAGATCTATGGTTTCAATTACTGCTGAGTTCAAGCTTAGCTTATATGCGTTATCTTGTTTGATGGCTGTCACATCTGAACTGCCGCCCAGATGATTTCCAAAAGCGGTAACTGCTATTCGTTTTCCAAGGTTGATTTTCATATAAAATCCGAATGTTGGATGCAATGGCGCATAGCGATAAACAGAATAGTGCCCAGAATCCGTTGCGGTTATAGCTTGCGGGAGGTTGGCGATACCTCTGCTTGTATCTGTAAAATCAGAGTTATACGAATAATAGCTACCGTTAAAATCAGCGGAAAGCTCTGTAATGGACTGGGTCAAGCTACCACTGTAATCTAAATGGGACAGCGAGTTTAACTGATGCCCATTTATTATGGCGGTAAGATCAATAACTCCCCACAGTGAGCGACCAATAGTTAGGCTGTGTTTAAGAGAACTAAATGCCGTAAATGAGTAAGAGCCGCTGCCTGTATTTTCATCTAAATACAGGGCATTAAATATAGTTGGGCTTAATTCACGCGAATTAAAATTATAGTTTGTTGTTGCTAGACCAAATTGCCATTTTCTCCGATGAAACCGCAGATTAATAAGGTCTTGTGTCGTCTCGTTAAAAGCGTAGACATTTCCAATTATCGATACGGGTTTCTGCCCGTGCCAGTGTTCTATTGAAGTATTAGAGAGTGTTTTCTGTTCCCAATTTCCGAAGGATAATTCTATTCCCGATGTATCCGCAACGTGATCGTATAGTTCATTCATCTGAACAGACCATTGCGCTTTAAGTGGGTTCAAACTTATGAGAACCGAAATGAAAAGTAATTTATAACGCATCACGGTAGTCCATAAAAGTTCAAATAAAAGTCAAGAAACAGACTATCATGACTGAATAGTTGAATGTTTGAGAGTGCAAAGTCGGCACTATAATTAAAACGTAAATTATTTGTCAAGGCTGAGATGTCATCTACATTATTCCACTCTGACTCAACACTATCGTTGGGTGAAAGATAGATATTTGAAAGGGAGACAATTGTATCGAAACCTACAGAAAGGGCTACTGAATTCACAACAGGTGATGCGGCTTTCGAACGTATTGAGGCGTACACCGCAATGCTATCACATGCCATAATGAGGGAATCTATTTTTTGATTAGCACTAAGATTTAATAGTTTCTCGGAAGATAAATAGGCATTGCCACTATTCGAGCTAAGTGAAGTTGATGCAGTTGAAGAAATGGTTGGATTCGAATTTGTTTTAAACCCCCAAGGTGCTTTAAATGTATAATTAGTAGTAACATTAAGACTGTCCGGAGTGAGGGCATTAAAAGCGTTCACGTCAAATCCTGATATCGACCAATTAGTAACACTAGAAATAGCACTATCTAAATGAGAAGAACCTAGATTGAGTATTGTTGAATCGTTTGCAAAAGCGCCAATAGGATTATGATATTGAGAATTAACAACTACTTCTCCCCAACCTTTCACCGAAAACTGCTTGCTTATAGATGATTGTTGCGGGACAAACTGCAGAGAAAGCTCCTCTGGCCAATCTTTGTAAGGGGAGGTAGTGCTCGTAAAAGAGTACTGCCAATCTTCGTTTAAACCAAGCCCTAAGACAATAGGAACTTTATTGAACCCGTAATCTATTGACATAGATTTATTGGGTTCAATATCAATGATCGCATTTTGCGCAGATTTCAACAAATAGTTGATCGTTACAAGGCCTTTGGCAGGCTGAATTGCTTTGTGCGATAAACCCATTAACCAGTTAATGGGGGTAGGATTAGATATAACATAGATGAGATCTGAATAAATTATTCCTGAGTCATCGCTTATCGTTCTATGCAATTCAAAGTTTGTTGAACTCAAGCCATTTCCCAGAAAAAAGTTGTCTAAATCAATATCTGCCGCTTCGAGATAATTTATAGTTTTAGAATGCTCTATGGGAATTGGTAGTTGAACATCAATATTTGCAAAAGTATTTGAGAGGGGTCTGAATTTACCAGATGACAGATAAGTGTTTGACCTACGTACACGGACATCAAACGTATTGAAATTGTCAATTAGTACTGGAGCGCTAGACGGAATGCCGTTCGAGCTCGCCTGAAAGAGGGTCCAGCTGTAAATAGCATTCGCATCTTTATTAGTTACCTGAAAAGCAATGGTTGTTGAGTCATTTTTACCTATGGCAACTACCTGACTAAACAGAACACTAGGATTTGACTTTAATGATACGCCAATAGTCAGATCAAAATCGAAATTATTGACTAGAGTAATTTCATATGACCCAGAATCTATGTGAACATCGTCAAATATCTGTGTTGCGGTGGAAGATGGAAAATAATAGTTGTTGATTGAATTGAAACCGCTCCAGCTAATACTATTACCGTTGTTAGTATTGAAATAGCTGTAATCATTTGGCGCGAAGACCTGAATGAATTGTAGTTGATTTACGCTTTGCGACAAAAACCCGTGATCAGCAATCAAGAAATTTTTGTTATTGCTTAAGATTGAGATTGAACCCGAGTATAATGAATCATTAGGGATTAAAGCGCTAAAGTCTATTTCATCTTTACTAAGCTCATTGGATAATTCGATGATTTGATTGGATGCACTAGGGACACTGTCAACGCTGAAGAGATCTAGTATTGCAAATTTTCCTTCTGTAATTTTGACTACACCGCCTAACGACGGTTTAAAATCACCTTGCCGAACAAAATCACCTTGGCAAGACGCGAGAATGGCGAAAAGCACGGCTAACAGGAAAGGATTCTTATATTTGAGCATTAGTTTTACTATGATTCGGTTCTTCCAAATATATAAAAAAGCATTTGCATTTAATGTGCTTATAATAGCCCTCGGTGCGGGGTTAAGTTCTTGCGTATCAAAAACCACAGACTTATTTTTAAATACGAAGAGCAAATCGCTAGAAGACAAGCTCTTACCCAAGCCTGTGACTGTCAGTATCGATAAATCATGTACCTATTACTTAGGAGTGTTTTCTGCTGGCGAATACGATAAATTTGATTCAAATATTTATGATCAGTTAAGAGGTTCTTTATTTTCAGAGGCACGTTACAATTATTCAGATTATGACATACATAACTTGTCCCAGTCCGAACAAGGGGGGTTGTTTAAAACCGTCTATAGAGTTGAAGCTGATCTGGTTTTACGAGAAGTTATTCGTGATAAGATGAACCTTATCATAAATCATAAGCCGATCAGCAAAGTACATCCTAATTCCACGAAAATCACATCGGAAAACAATCCTAATCAGACCTTAACCGATAGTGTCGAGGGCGGTGCACAGGAAAAACCTTTAGCGTTGAAAGAGGAGCTCTATAGTGAAGAGGAAAAGCTGGCAGTACTGTTGGAAAAAGTTAAAAACCAAAATCCTCAGGTATCGACTGCTGAAAAGGCGATTAATATCTCCAGTATTAGTACTCTTGAGGGACGGCAGGTTGAAGAAGTTGAAGTGAAGGTCACTGACGATGAAGCTGCTGATTTAGATTACACTGCACCCGATTCTTTAACGGCTACAGCTACATCTGCACAAGTACCTGATAACACCACAGAATACAAGGAATTAGAAAAACCCGAGTTAGCGGAAATGACAGGTGAAACAGTATACATCGTAGCCTGTTTCCAAAAAGCAAGTTTTATTGAAGAAAAGGTTTGGATAACACAGGAGGAAATAGGCCATCCAGTAAAGTTTTATGTTACGGATAAATGGGTCAGAGTTTATTTGAACGATGTGCGTTCCTTGCTAGAGGCCAAAGCTATATACTATGAGTCTTGGCCTTGCAGATACGGAGAATAATTAGATTGAGTAGGTCATTCCTAAGTAACCGTATGCCAAACCATCCAAAGGTAAACTGACAAGTCCAGAAGAAAACGCTATCCGTTCCTTCCAATTGTAGCTGACTTTAATGTTAGACGCAGGTAAGATTGGGTAATTAGGGAAATTATAGATTAGTCCGTTAGTGTAAATCCCTAAACTCATGGAAACATTGAAAGGCTCTATAATAGATTCCTCTAAGGTGAACGACGGACCCAAGTAGTAACGATCCACCATCCCAGTAGAGGGGTGTAAGGCATCACTCAAGGTAATTGCATGAAAGCCTAGGGAGTTAGAAAACGTGGTTTCTAGTAGGAATATGTGTCCATTAAGATTCCCCCCATAGGTAAATGCGAGATTGACTCTTTTATTTGTTGAATCTCTTTTAACAGGGAAAAATCGCTCTCCTAAGCTGTAGGCAAAACCGATGGTGTTGGTATTAAAATCTTTCTCTTTATTGACATTAATCCCTAACCTAAGGAAATAAGCGTCGCTGAGTTTATAGCTTATTTGCGTAGCAACACCATAGTTTACAGGGTATATGGGGAAATTATATATGGCGCCTGTAGTCCATATTCCAGGACTAACGGTTGCGGTGAAATTCGTATTGGCGATATCAAAAAAAGTATAAGATGGACCTGCGAAGAATTTATCCGAATATTGGGAAGGACCTACAGCACTTATAGTTCCAAAACCTAGGTATCCCAAACCGTTTGAATACTGTTTGCTAAAACCAATAAGATGATGATCAGAGTTTACACCATAAAAGGTTTGAAGCATCGGGATTGTTAACGACTGTGCATTGACATTAATTGCAATAGCAAATACGACAGTATTCAGCCAGTGATTGAGCTTCATCTATAGTATAATTAAAGTTTTCCTGTAGACTCCCGAGTCGCTCGTTAGCGTAACGATATAGGAGCCTTTAGGTAATCTGTCAACAGTTAAAGCGCGGTGATCTTCCGAAATGAATTCGTTTGAAATCACAATTTTCCCACTTAGGTCGTGCACACTAGCATAGAACCCCCAAGCATCAAAGTATAAACTACCTTCTATATTTGGATTGGGGTACATGTTGACGTTCTCTGCGGCTTCTTTAAGACCAATGGGGGAGGTGAAATTTAAACAATCACTAATTACGTTGCAGGTACCGTCTATTATAATAACCGCGTAATCACCACTCGTGGACGGTGTGAAAGAACTTGCATTTGCATTTGGAATACTCGTATAGCCGGTTGAATCGCATTTGACCCATTGATAAAAAGTATACCCAGGAGAAGCGAGGAATTGCGTTCCGTTATAAAAGATATTTGTATTCACTACAGAGTTAATGGGTGCTGAATATGCCCAATTCGTAAAAGTGGGATTTGTAACGGCGATAACATATCCATAGACGCTTGCTGGAGCGTTGATTGTATCAATGAAGGAGTTTATTGACCAATCGTATATTGTGTCTAAAGGAATAGGGCTGAAAGTGCTGTCAAAACTATAGATTACATAACTACCCCAACTAGACGTATCCGGATTAGGTGTCCAGTTCAATGCCGGAAACCCAGTTGAATCAATAGAGATACAGCTGCTTTGCACATTGGGCGCTGCTGAGACGGGATCCTCAACCTCAACGATGACAATGATAACCGAAGATTTATTCACGGGGCATTCATCGTCAGAAACCTTAAAGTAAAAAGGGTAAATAGCTGGCGCTATAGTACCCATTACCACAGGGTTCAAATGCGACGTTGAAACAGTCCAATCAAAATTAATTCGAAGCGAATCATTGCCAGTAAATGCTCCGTTAAACATGGTAGAGGAGAGTGTGGCACAAGGACCGTTTAGTAAACATGAGTTAGTACTCGAATAGTTTAAGGAATCACTGAGCGTTGCGCCGAAGCCCACAAATGAAAGTTGCTCACTTTGACAGTTTGCATGCGGGGAAAGGTCCTTCGCTAAGAGAGAAAATGAAATATTATCCCCAGGTATAGCTGCAATTTTATAAAACAAGGTGTCCCCGGAAAGCGATTGTATTACCGAAACAGGATTTGACGCAGTATCATTAATAATTTCAAATGAAGGCGGTTCATTGCTGGCACTTGAGGCGCAGAGTCCAGAATCCGGTAAACAGTTCAACGTAAATATTGGGATGTCTCTGTAGACTTTACCAACCATGTAATTCCCGCGCCAGGATTCTACTTCTACACACGTCGCCCATGATCCTGTCATGTTGCTGTTGAAGGTAATTACTCCAGTTAAAGAATCTATTTGAGCAGGTACAGACCCAATGCCGCTAGGCAATGGGCTTAAGTCGTAATAGCCCGTGTCCCAAGGCACGACAACTCCCGAGTCGGTCAAAGGTGAAGCGAAACGGTAGTACAGGGAATCTAGGTCACTATCTAGGCCTAAATTATTAATCAACATGTTGTCTTCGTTTGCACACGTTCTTGCCTGTGGTCCCTCGAGAAAGTACGGTGAGGAATCATAACAAGTACCTATACCTGTGGCAGTGTCCCCAGCACTCAGGGCGGAGGAACTTCCCGCAGGGTAAACAGGGTACATGTAGGCACGCAGGTGGTATCCTAGAGAGCCGGGATTTAGGAGATTAGTTACGCTGTTGGGTCTGCAGCAGCCGCTCCAGCTGAAGTACCAACCTCCCGCAGGTGGTGCGCCATGAAGGACAATCTCACCCGACTGATAGGTGACCTTTTCCATGTAGCCTTCGCCTGAGATCGCACTGCCGCAATTTGGCGTAGTGTTCGCGTAACAGCTCGGCAATAAGTATTCGCTGTTTACAGTGTCTAAAACTATCGAAACACCTGCATTGTTTTCAAGGATTTGGCTGCTGTAGGGCAGAAACACACCGCCACAATCTCTGTACAATGTCATCGTGAAAACGTAGCTACCATTGTCTTGGCAGCGCCATACTATTTCACCGCCTAGCAAGTGCGAGGCTTTTGACACCGAAGGACTAAAAAGACACACAAGTAATGCGAAAACGAATGTTTTAAATTGTGATTTCATGGTTCAATCTTTTAAAGTGGGTAAGGTACATTAAAAATAAAATATTGCTTTCGGGCCAATAGAGCACAAAAAAACCCGTCGCTGTGCGCGGGTTTTTTTTGTGAGTTCGTATTGTGAAGTTAGGTAATCTTACAATTTCGTAGCCAAGGTCCATACCGTTAAGACAGACGTGGCTTGAGCTATTAAATTCTGAGTGAATCCTTGCCAATCCATGTCTTCGCGTTCTTTTTTCTTTTTTTCCGATTTTTTTCCGATCGAAATGGTGGATCCAGGCTTTACTTTAGGGTACCTTCCTACTAGTCTCCAGGGTTTGGTTTGTTTGGCCGAACCGTTGGCATAAATTACAGTAGTTTTCCAGCGTTTTCCATCTTCAGCATAGCCACCAGCTAAGTTTTTAATGTACCATTTAGCCCTTTTCCCGGCTATGAATGCTACGTGAAGATCTTTTGACTCAGTTAAAGAAAACTTATCAGATTCCGTATTGGCTTTTACTATTCGAACGGTGTAGTCTTTCGGTGGTATACTGATCTCGTCACCAGCCAGTACGGGGATGTTGTCAAACGTGGAACTTCCTTTGAGTATGTTAGAAAGACTAATGCTGATTTTGCCTTTGCCCAATCTTGTGAATTCTGCAGCCTCTGCAAACGCTTCACTCGTCAGCCCTCCTGCCTTTCTAATAAGGTCTTTTAACGTTTCGTCTTTTTTAATTGCATAACGTCCTGGGTAAACAAATTCACCCTTTAAAGTAACATATTCTTGATTTTCAAACCCAAACTTTCGTCTGACGATAACGGCATCATAGGGCTGAAATGAAAACTCACCATCCCTAGGTAAGGCGAGAACGCGCTCCTCAAGCTGGCCAATTCTTGCACCTTTAAAAGGCATCCGGTAGACAACAAGCTGCGCACTATCTCCCGCGAAGGTAAGTCCTCCGGCCAGTTCAATGACTGCCGCCAAGGTGATGCTTTTGTCATAGGGAAGTTCTAATGGAATTTTCACTTCTCCTGAGACGTTGATTGTTGAACCGTCGAAAAAAGTGCGCTCCGAAAGTATACGGAGTTCATCGCCATCGTTAAAAAGGAAGGAGTTGTCCGTTAAAGGAACTTGTATTATTTCAGTCTCTCCATCTGGAGACGTTCTATAGACGTAAGCAAGGTCTTTCTTAGCCGCCTTAGTAAGTCCATTACTCAGATTAATCAAGGTTTCAATAGTAACGTTGGAATCGATAAAATAAGAGCCAGAATCTCTTACGGCGCCACTCACTTTAACAATAGTGGAGTCCGTGAAATCACGTTGGTTTAAAATTTGCAGAACATCTTCCGCTTCTAAAGTAATATTGAATTTCCCATTTAATACCTCTTCTGGGCTAAACGGCTGAACAGAGGAGACGCCGTTAGCTGCAATGCGCAATAGGTAGGCGATGTCTTTTCGCGACTCTTCTTTGACAATTACTTTCTCGAGCAACCCTTTGAGTGAGGGGTAGTCACGAATACCATAAATGCCTGGGTAGTTCACTGCGCCTTTTACCTCTACGTAATCTTTTCTATCGGAAGTTTGGGTGGCAACAATAACGCGGTCTCCATCTTGAAAGCGCAGCGCGTTAAGCTCTTCGCCCGAAAATTCTTTCACATAGGAGCCTTTTTGATCTTTACGCACCAACTGAATCTCGTTTTTTAGAGCGTCAGACACATACCCTCCGGTGTATTGAAGTAATTCAGTAAAGCTTTCATTTTCTTTCATTTCGAAAACACCCTCTTGTTTAACGGATCCCCTTACCTCAACAAGAGCGCCGGTGTAAGGCACAAAAAGGATATCGTTACTTTGAAGATAGTAGTCGCTTTGCTTTTTTGGATTGAAAAGGTATTCGTAGACATCAAGGTTATTTACTTTTCGTCCGTTAATGACTTGAATATTTCTGACGGTTCCCAGTTTCGACGGGCCTCCGGCGGCCATAAGTGCATTAAATGCGGTGTTATATGCACTAATAGTATAGGTTCCCGGCCGCTCGACGGCGCCAGTGATTTGTATGGTTAGTGTACGAGCAGTGGTAAGGGTCAAGGCGAACTGTCCCTTTTCAAACTGATAGAAATTTTGCAATCTTCTTCTTACAATATCTCTGGCTTGACCTAATGAAATGCCTTTTAAATAAATTTTGGGCAAGTTTGCAGGCTCAATAAAGCCGTCCGCCTTGATCGTAAACTGGAGATCCGCTTGAGAGCGCCCGAATATACTTACCGTAACAACATCGCCTGGACCTAATATATACGCATCTGAAGGCACGTAATCTTTACTAACCTCAAAGGTGTTGATGGAACCGTCTTTAAAAATATGTTTACCGAAGACACTAGACTCTTGCCCATCATTTTCTTGCACGAGCGCTTTCGTATCAAACGCCTCAATCTCTTTAATTTCAATCCTAGTATTGAGACGTGTGGAATCTACTGCAGGTGGAGAGGCGTATGTTTTCGTAGGTAATACGCCTTCTTGTATTGCTTTCATAGCCGCAATTTCCTGCTCCACAACAGGCTGAATTCTAGGGATATCATCCAATGTTAATGACTTCATGTCAATGCCTTTATCTTTGAGCCGTTGCTCTAGGACGTCAGGATTAACGCCTTGGGCTTCAGCTCTCGCTCTTGCCATGTTTTCGTAATCACTTGAAACACCTTGTGCAAAAGAAAAGAAAGGAATAAGCAGTAGTAGGAAGTAAAACTTTTTCATTGTTCAGTTTGGCATCTATTTACGGTGTAAAGTTAGTCAATTCAACGTAGAAGGTTGATAATAAATTTAGGTCTTGATGATTTATCGACTGAAAGATTTATTAACTTGCGTACTAAATTAAAATCAATACAACCATGAAAAAACTTTTAGTTGCTGCCGTTGCATTAATATTTGCAACAAATGTTCAGGCGCAGATGTTGCCAGCAATGGATTTAGAATTAGGCTATTCAGTTGCTGTGGATGGATCAAATTCAATCCAATCACTACGCTATGTGAAAGACAATGGACTTTCAGTCCAATTGGACATCAACACTTTTGATGGCCTTGTTCCTAACGGTTTCCCTGGGGGCCCGAATGAATTCGGTGCGCTTTATGTTGGGTTCGAGCACACTGTGCTTGAGTCTTTGATGGAAGGAATTTCTCTTGAAATAGCTGCGGGGCTTCTTTATGATGGTCAAGGAAAAATTTCAGAGACTTCTTTTTCGGGTGGAGATTTGTCCTTAAAAAACTCTCTTAAATATGCGCTACCCATCGATGCGGTAAATGCAAAAATAGAACTTAGTTACTTGTTTTCGAGCTACCTAGAGCAAAACGGACTTTATTTAGGTCTTTCTTCACGCTGGTCACTCTTTAAATAGATATTCAACCTTATTTCAAAGCCTCCTTAACTTCTTAAGGAGGCTTTTTTTTTGTTCTAAACTTTACCGACCTTTGCTCAAGCATCAAACCTATTCTTACCATGCAAGAGTCAACTAGTTCTAGTCCTCACCAAGAGTCTGACGAAATCACCCTCAAGGACATCATCTTGAAGATTCAGGAGTGGTTCTCTATTGTATGGCCGCACCGCACTAAGATTATTGCCTTGTCTCTGGCCATAGGTTTGGCGGCAGCGCTCTACACGAAGTTTACCTCGAAGCCCACCTATACCGCTTCTTACCAGTTGTTCTTCCAAGAGGAGAGCGGAGGTTTATCTGGCGCCATGCGCCTAGCGTCCAGCTTTGGCTTGGGCGTTGGCGGAGGATCAGCTTCTTCAAGTGCCACGGTTCAAGAATTCATTACCTCTAGAAACAACATAGCCCATACAATGGTTAAAGAGCTCGAGGGCGGCAGGCTTATTGACCGTTATTATGCAGAGGCCGTAGCAGAGGACGAGGAGTTTGCAGAAGAATTCGCCTCAAACTTTGGCGCCAACCAGCGCTACACGGACTCCACACTAACTGTACTATTTAATATTTTGAACGCTGAATTTCTCACCTCTACTTTCGATGAAGAATCGGGCACTTTAGACTTTAAGGTTACCGCAGAGAATGAAGCTTTTGCGTTTGACCTAGCCAATAATTTAGTTCAAAGTACGCAGGAGCAATTCAAGGAGTGGAAAAGAGAGAAAAGTCAAACCGCAGTTATAGCTTTTCAGAAAAAGGTGGATTCATTAGAGGTGAGCATTGACCAAGCGCTTTTTCTTTTAGGGCAGTACGAAGATCAAAATAATTCTTTGGTGAGTTCAGTGGATAAAATGAAACGCATGCGTTTGACCATTGATTTTGAAAGTCTAAAAGTCGCTTACGGTGAATATGTAAAAGGGTTAGAGATGTCCAAGGTTGAGCTCATGAATTTGGAAGCGCCATTTAAATATTTCGATCAGCCGACCTATCCACTTCAAAAGGACAAAGGCTCTGCTGCTAAGGCGGGTGTCTTTGGGTCGGTCATTACAGGTTTCCTTCTCGTTTTATTCTTCATCGGAAGGGTAGAGGCGAAAAACATCATGGCCGACTAAGCCGATGACGCTAGAGGAGCTTCCTTGGTACGTCCTGTACACCAAGCCTAGAAACGAAAAAAAAGTAGCCCATCGCCTCTCGGAGGCTGGATATACGGTCTATTGCCCTTTGCAAAAGGTTCGCCGCCAGTGGAGCGACCGCACCAAGGTGGTGGAAGAGCCGCTCTTCAAATCCTACCTCTTTATTCAGATTGAAGACCATAGCAGAGACGAGGTGTTTACTTTTCCGGGTACTGTGCGTTACCTGTTTTGGCTGCGCCGTCCCGCACAGGTTCGCCAAGTAGAGATCCATACCATTCAAAAGTGGTTGGGAGAGTATAATCATGAGGACATCGACATCTCTGATATTTTACCCGGAGACCTTGTGCGCATAACTTCTGGCCAATTCTCTGGCGAAGAGGCCGTCTTGCTCGACCGTTCTAGCCACAAAGCCGTCGTTCAGCTCAAAGAACTGGGCATTCAACTCTCTTTGTCGCTCTCCAACAACGACCTTCTAGCGCTGTAGCAAAACAGTCAAATTCGAGACAAAAGTGAATAAGTGAGTAAAAAAAGTACTCACAAGTGTCTTTTTGGTGCTTTTTAGGTAGTACTTTCGTATTCCAAACCAACTAAAGCCAACAGTTCAGTAGGAGCTATTGGTGGCCAACCCGGTAAGCCCAAGCTACTTTTCTCTTAAAGTATGGGACTCACCGCGGCGAAGCCGTAAATAAATCTTTCGATTCCCATCGACCTCTTAGGACCTCTTATTACTTCTAAAACCCGCTTGAAGCTCTTACTGCGCTTTTTCCTCAATCAAAACTTGAGCGGGTACCTCCAAGGACTCTCCAAGGAGCTGGACGAAAACACCAACAGCATACGGGTAGAACTCAATCGCCTCGAAGAGGCAGGTTTATTGGCGTCTAAACTTGACGGTCGCCGCAAGCTCTACCGCGTGAACCCGTCCCATCCGCTTACCTCGGATTTAACCTCTATTGTTCGCAAAGTCTCAGGCATTGATGCCTTGGTGAATCGTGTTGTAGGAAGGCTAAAGGGTCTAGAACAGGTCTGGGTCTGTGGGGATCTAGCCCAGGGGTTGCAAAGCGAGCACATTGAGTGTATTCTTGTTGGAGAAGCGTTGGACAGGGAGTACATTGAGCAGCTTTGTATTCGCGTGGAAGAGCTGACGGAAAAAACGGTGCAGGCTACCGTGAACAGGAAATTGCCCAAAGAAGAGTTGGGCCAATGCCTGCTGGTTTGGGCGCAAGAAACAAGCGAAAAATGACAGCCCCGGTTGCTCACGAAAATAAAATTAACGCATGTGCGGAATCAACGGTATAGTAAACTTTCGTGAAAGCAGCATTATTTCTCTAAACAAGAGAATTGAAAAGATGAATGCATCAATGTTGTATAGGGGTCCTGATAATAATGAAGTTTTCATAGGACAAAATTTTGCGTTCGGACATCTTAGGCTTTCAATTCTTGATTTAGATCCGAGATCAAACCAGCCAATGCGTTATAAAAATCACTATTTAGTTTTTAATGGGGAAATCTTCAATTATAAAAAAATAAAAGAAGAATTAGAGTTTGAGTTCAGTACAGACAGTGATACCGAAGTGGTTTTGGTATCGATTGTTGAGAAAGGCATTGATTGGTTTCTGTCCAGAGCAAATGGTTTTTTTGCAATAGCAATTATCAACGAAGATAATGGAGAGTTGATACTGGCAAGAGATCGATTTGGGATTAAGCCATTAGTCTATTCAAAAATTAATGACACCGTTATTTTCAGTTCTGAAATTAAAGGTTTGTTGGAAAGCGGTTTAGTTGAAGCGGAATTCAGATCTGATAAAGTTGAAGAATATCTAAGTTATCGTTTTATTCTTGAGCCGGACACTTTCTTTAAAGGAGTTCATCAAATTGAAAGCGGGACTTATCACATCTATGATAATCAAGGGTGTAAAGTTGAGAGAACGTACTGGGACGTACCTAATACCAAAGAATTCAGCATTGAAAATGAAGAAGATTTAATTCGAGAACTTTCGGATAAAGTGATTTCGGCTGTTCGTGATTGGGCTATAACAGATGTTCCATTAGGTGCCTTTTTGAGTGGGGGAGTGGATTCAAGTTTAACTTCTGCAATCCTTTCAAAGGATATAGAAGGCTTAAAAACGTATACTATCGGCTACTCTGAAGATGGATATAATGAATTTGAATTTGCTAGTAAGGTATCTACTCACATTGGAAGTGAGCATATTGAGCTAAATGATGACTTAAATTCATATTATGAAAATTGGGATAAGCTAATTGCTTTGAAAGATGCGCCGCTTTCTGTGCCCAATGAAGTTCCACTCGCTGTATTGTGCGATGAATTACGAAAAGATATTATCGTGGTTATTTCCGGTGAAGGTGCTGACGAGTTGTTTGGAGGGTATGGTAAAATATTTAGATTGCCTTATGAGTTATCTAAAAATGATGTGAGTCAAAATATCTTTGACGCATTTATCCACGAGTATAGTTATATTAGTAAAGACTTTTTGAATAAGCACTTTATTAAACAATCTCATTCATTTGAAGACAAAGTCAAATACGTTCTTGAGAATTCCCAAGATAATGAGGACTTTATGTACAGAGTGTTTCATTCAATACACATAAAAGGTCTTTTAGCCCGGGTTGACATGACATCAATGCAAGCTTCAATTGAAGCAAGACCACCGTTTTTGAATCACGAGCTTGTTGAGTATGTCTATGAAAATATACCAAACTCATTGAAGCTAAAATGGAAAGATTCTAAGCCTCCAAAAACACTTACTCCACAGGACTATTCGGAAATCTATGATATTCCAAAGTATCCATTGAAGAAAGTCGCGGAAGAATTTATTCCTAAGGATATTGTTTATAGGAGGAAAATGGGATTCCCGGTTCCCCTTAACGACTGGTTCAACGAGTTGCTCAACGAGTTAGACTTGAACTCAAAGGTGTTTGAGGGGATTTTAACTTCTTCCGAATCTAATAAGAATTTCTTAGCTGATTTGCGTAAAGAATCTCGTTTTGGGCAATCTCTTTGGATGCTATTGAATCTACAAAAATTTCATAATCAATATTTTACGAAAAGCTGGGTATGGTAATAGGATATACAACTGGCGTATTTGATTTGTTTCATATAGGTCATTTGAACATGTTAAAAAATGCGGCGGCACTTTGCGATAAACTAATAGTAGGTGTAACTACTGACGAGCTAGTGTCCTACAAGAACAAAAAGGCTGTGATTCCATTTCATGAGCGACTCGAGATTGTCCGAAACATCAAATGTGTCGATGCAGCAGTACCTCAATATGATATGGATAAAATAGCTGCGCAAGAGAGGTTGAACTTTGATATTATGTTCGTAGGGTCAGATTGGTATGGAACAGATAAATGGAACAAGATAGAATCAAGTTTAGCTGAAAAAGGCGTAAGAGTTGTCTATTTCCCTTACACCAAAGGCTCTAGTAGTACTTTATTAAACGAAACACTCAAAGTTTTAAGAGATTCTACGGATGATAACAGATAAAATACCTTTTCTAAGTACAGTTTTTGATTCAAGTAAAACCCAATCTTTCTTGCCACACATTGTCTAATTATCACCAGATTTTTGTCGATCGCGACCCTAGAGGAGTTTACTTAGTTGTAAGAGATTATAATGCCTATCCCATTCGGTTGCAAGCAAAACTGTCAGTAAATAATAATAAAGAACAAGCACAGGACATGCCTGTTGGTATGAGCGCAAGAAACTACAGAACAATGATTGCCCGGTTGCAGGCAAACCAGCCGTATTTT
>Ga0209137_1002346_pt1 | contig 16747 bp, 23 predicted proteins | sample SaaInl5LU_22_DNA_FD_184642 | JGI IMG/M metagenome (GOLD analysis project Ga0209137, IMG submission 184642) | Marine microbial communities from expanding oxygen minimum zones in the Saanich Inlet - ESP_105LU_22_DNA (SPAdes) (version 2) | ecosystem: Environmental > Aquatic > Marine > Intertidal... | reverse complement strand
AATGAAACGTTTCGTTTTGACCCTGATCGCATCCACCGCCCTTGCCGCAGGCGCCGCTAGCGCCGATGGCAACTGGTCGCTGGTCGAGCAGTTCGGCATCGGTAACGCGCAAGGCACGATGCAGAACGGTGATTACAACGGCGCCTACACCGGACAGGTCGGCGGGCAAATCGGCGGTCACGGCGTGCCGGGTGGCTTCAACGGCTCGCTCACCATGCAAAACGGCGTCGCCAATTTCTCGGCCACCAGCCAGGTGGGCGGCGGCAACCTGTCGATCACCGACCAGTTCGGCGCGATCAACGAGGCCGCCACGATGCAGCTTGGCACCGGGCATGAGTCCGAGACGATCCAGCACGGCATCGGCAACCAGTCGCTGACTGTTCAGTCGAACTGATCCGCCAAGGGGTCGCCCGGCGCTGCGATGATCGCAGGCTGGGCGCACCCCGCCGCTCACATCATCAAGGAGGGCACAGCAATGCCGCATCCATCATGCTTTCATCGGTCCCTGGGCCTGTGCCTTGCATGCGCCATCACGGCCACGTCAGGGGCTGCCATGGCGCAAAACCTGTCCGAAGTCATACAAAACGGGATCGCCAATAGCGTCACCACCGTTCAAGACGGGCGCAATTTTTCTTTCGTCGTTCAAAACGGCACCGAGAATGCGGCAGAGGTGACCCAAGAGGGGCGCTACAACCTGTCAGGGCTGTCGCAAATGGGCGATGGCGATGCGGCCAGCGTCGAACAGATCGGCGATTATGGGCTGCAATCGACGACGCAAGGCGCGACCCGTCTCAGCCCGATCTCGCGCTCGAGCAGCGGCAATGCCGGGGGGCTGAGCACACGCTTCGACATGCATATCGACTGATCCGGCCCTGCGCCGGGCGTCACCGACCATGCCGTGCCACTGGAGGATCATGCGAATGGAGAGACTTTCCCGCCATGGATCGCAGTCACGGGCATGGTCGGCGGGCGGCAGGGTGATTGCCATGCGCCTCGTCGTGGCAGCCACCCTGCTGCTTCCGCAGATCGCACCCGCCATGGGCGCGCCCGAGCGGTTGGGCTGTTTCATCCGGCTGAGCCGCGAGGGACAGGTGATGCATCTGTCGGGTTATGTCGAAAGTGCACGCCCCCTGTCGGGCAGCTATCAGCTCAGCGTCGCCAAACTTGGCGCAGCCGGCATGTCGCGCAACATCCAACGCGGCGCGTTCCACACACCCGCCCCCGATGGTGCGGCGTTGCTGCTTGGCACCGTCTCGGTCAGATTGGTGGGCGATGATAGCGTGCAGGCCAACCTGACGATCCACAGCGGTGACAGCGTGATCTGTCAAGCGGTGCTTTGAAAGCAACCCACGCGTCCAAAAGCCTGTGTTTGCGGACCATCAATGACCAGCCCCACGATTCGGGCGACCAAGGTCAAGCGGTTGTCATGACCGCTGCGGCGGTGATCCGTCAGGCCAGTTGCACGATGAATTTGCCTTGATCCTTGGGCAGTTTGCGCAACGCCCCCTTTGGGGCGGCCTCAAGGTCTCGACCGTAAAGCCATTGAAACGGCTCGCTTGTGTCGAGGGGGGAACATGCCAGACGGCGCGTTGGGGGAAGCTCTGCATGTGACGTGCCACGAGATCGGCGCGCTGCATGAGGCCGCGCTCGAGGGGCGATTTCACGAACGCGCGCTGGATCTGGTCTCGGCGCATTTTCCGCAAGCGGCCATCTTGTATTTCCGCCAAGATCCGGCCCAGCCGGGGGGATGCGGCATTCTCCATCGCGGTTTGGGTGATGGGTCGATGCCCGCGCTACCGCTGCATCTGGCGCGCGCAAACCCGCTGGTGCAAGCGCATCGCCAAAGGCCTGTGGGCCTTGTGTTCCATGATGATGCGCTGATGGCGCGCGCTGGTTTCCGGGCGACGGGTTTTTTCCGCGATTGGCTGTGCAAAGCCGGAGAATTCGACGCCGCAACCGGCGTGGTCATCAGCCGCGATGGCCCGGTGCAGACATCGCTTGAAATCCGTTACCCTGCCCATGCCGCTCGCCGCATCGCGCCAGAGGCCGCGCATTTTCTGGAAGATTTGGCACCCCATCTCCAGCATGCAACGCGCACCGCGGCGCTTGCGCTTGACGCGGGCCAAGCAAGGCGCGCGGCCCATCATGTCTTGGAACTCAGCGGTTTTCCGACATTCGTGGTGGCCCAAGACGGTCTGGTCGAGATGATGAATGGGCGAGCCGAGAACTTGCTGCGCAATGGCAGCGGGCTGATCTTGGGTATGGATCGGCGGCTGCAAACCAGCGACGCCGAGGATGGCGCACGACTGTCTGATGCGATTGCCGGGCTGGGCCAATCACCGCGCCCGCGCAGCACCATCATCGGCCTGCGTGCTGGCAAGAATGGCGCGCAAAAGCTTATGACGCTGACACCGCTTGCAGCCCTTGGCCGAAACGATTCCGCGATTTGCGATGGCAGCGACGCGGGGCGGGTGGCGATCATGGTCATCGATGGGGTGGATCAGCTTCACCTCGGGCGTGATGCCCTGTGGCGCATGTTCGATCTGACCGCGCGCGAAGTGGAATTGGCGCAAGCCTTGCTTGAGGGGCGCACCTTGCCTGAACTGGCGCGCGCCCATGCGGTCTCGAAGCAGACGCTTCGCAACCAGCTCTCCTCGATCATGCGCAAGACCTGCACCCGTCGGCAAAGCGAATTGGTTGCGCTTTTGCTGCAAATGGCGCGCGCCTTGCCGCTGTAGCGCCGATTGATGGCGGGCAATGCGCGCGCCCCCGCAAAGCCCGAGAGTGCCCCCAAACAATGGGAGGTAGGCGGGATGACCGACAGGATCTTGGTGGCGACGGATGGATCACCCACGGGCGCGCGTGCGGTTGCTTGCGCGGCACTCTTGTCAGCCAAACTCGAACGCGGGCTGAGTATCATCCATGTGCAATTGCATGGTCGCCCCTCGACCGAGTTGACGCGGCTGGCCGAGACGGAACATCTCCTCGACCATTTGCACAGGCAGGAATCCTTCAGCGCGCGCGCACATGCCGAAAGCTTGGGGGCCTTTTACGCCGCCACGCAAAGCGAGATCGAGCGCGTGCTGGTGATCGCGGCCATCGGCGACGAGATCCTTGCGCGCGCCGCAACCCTTGCCGAAGCCGCAGGCGCGCAAGACATCCGCAGCCATAACGCGGCGGGCGATTACGCTGATGAGATCCTTGAGTTGGCCGAGGCCGAAGAGGTGGCGATGATCGTCGTCGGGCGGCGCGGGCTTGGGCGGCTGCGCGAGATCATGCTGGGCAGTGTGACCCAGAAAATCCTCCACGCCACCGACCGCACCGTCGTGGTGGTGCATTAGGCGACAGCCACGCTTGCCATGACCGACCACCCCCGCCATGCCCCCGCCCCCGCGCCGGACCATCTTGGCCCTTGGCCAGATGCCACGGTTGCGATGTTCGCCGACCTTGGATTGGCCGAAGACGAGATCGCGCGCCATCTTCAGATCGACCGCAAGATGGTGCGCCTTTTGCGCCAACGCGCGGGCAAGCGCGATAGTCTGGCCCGCGTGCAAAACCCAGCACAGGCGCATCGCATGTGGTGCCCTTGCCGGTGGCCGGGGTTGCTGCGCGCCCGGTTTTGGGGGCTATAACCCTATGGGCTCCATCTTCAAAGACCGCCATGATGCCGCCCAGCGCCTTGTGCCGCGGATCAAGGCGGCGTTGCGCGCAGGCGAGAAGCCCATCATCCTTGCCTTGCCGCGCGGTGGTGTGCCGCTGGCTGCGGTGATTGCCACGCAACTCGATGCGCCGCTCGATCTGGTGTTGGTGCGCAAACTCGGCTTGCCCGGTCAGCCGGAGCTCGCTGTCGGCGCCGTGACCGATGGGGCGCAGCCCAACCTTGAGATCAACGCAGAGGTGGCGCAGGCGGCCGGGCTGTCGGACGCGGATATCGCAGCATTGGCCGAACCCGCTTTGGCCGAGATCGCGCGCCGCCGCGCGCTTTGGCTTGGCGGGCGGGCGCCGATCGGTCTGAGCGGCAAGGTTGCCGTGGTGGTAGATGACGGGATCGCCACGGGGGCCAGCATGCGCGCCGCGCTTCGGTGGCTGCGCACACAAGGGGCTGTGCGCGTGATCGTCGCCATCCCAGTGGCCCCGGCCACGGCGCTCAGCACGATCACGGCCTTGGCCGATCAACTCATCTGCTTAGAGACGCCGCACCCGTTTCACGCAGTGGGCGCTCATTACAGGGATTTCCCGCAAGTCAGCGATGCAGAGGTGGGCGCGGCACTCCGCGCGCAGGATCAAGGGCTGCGTCATCGGCCGCCATGACCACGCAAGCCATATCCAGAAAGTTCCGCGCGCGTGGTGCCCATTTCGCGGGGGTGCGCGGGTTTGGGTCGCGCAGATGGTCGATGGCAAGCCGGGCCTGCGTCAAGCAGCGCGCGACGACATAGACCCTGTGCAGCGCGGGCGGCGGTGGGGCGAAACCCGCCATCGCAAGCTGCGCCGCCAACATCGGCCCGATCCAATCGCCACCCAGCCGCGCGCATTCAAGGCCCAGCCCCGCAATCTCTTCATGCGGATCGATGAGGCGGAAATCATGATCGAACTCGACCCGGTCAAAGGCCAAGGGCGGGCGGGTCAGGCACACATGCTCGGCGCGCAGATCGCCGTGACCTTCGAAAACCAACCCCGCCTTGCCGCGGGCAAGGATCGCGCTGCGCATCGCCGCCAGCTGCACAGGCGCGCTTTGGCAAAGCGCGTCCGAGAGGCTCTGCCCAAGATGGGCGCGCATCTGGTTCAAATGGCGCAGATCGGTCGCCATCTCGCGGGTCAAGCGGTCAAAATACGTCGCACCCGCATGGGGTGGCGCGATCTGGCGGCGGTAGAATGTGATCATGACCTGGCCGAAATCCGTGATCTCATCCCGGCGGGGCTCTGGCCCATCGACAAGCCGTTTATCGAGCATCTGCGCCTCTGGCAGGCGGACCATTTCGACCAGCCAATCAACCACCCGGCCTGCACCACCCAGACATAACGACCCATTTGGCCTGCGCACCACTGCCGTCAGGCCACGATAGGTATCGCCGGCCAGCGCGCGGTTCAAACGCAACTCCTCGGCGCAAAGGGCGGCACGCGCGGCAAGCGTCCGCATATCCGCATGAGGCAGCAGCACCGGCTTTTTCAGCTTGAACGCGCGATCGCGGGTCAGAAAGATCAAGGAGGCGTGGGTTTCGATGCAGCGCGGCGGGCTTTCTGGCCATGCGCGGTGCATCAAGAAGGCGCGTTTCTCTGACAAGCCGTTGCAGCCGTCATGCGGCATGGCGTTTGTCGGTTGGGCCAAGCGGGTCATGGGCTGATCACATCTGCGAAATACGCGGCCCGGCGGTCTTGCGACCACCCCAGATCATCGCAGATTGCATCCAGCCATTGCGCGATGATGGCCTGCCGTGGCGCGCTTGGGGCAATCGGGGTGTGTGGCATGGGGCATCCTTTCCACTGCCTTGCCCCGCCAATCTGTGCCGCGGCCAAGGATGGGGCATTGATTGCCCGCAATGCATGGTCTGCGCGCGCCGCCATGATCGGCACCATGTTGTTTTTCACGCTCCAAGGTGCCGAAGATCTGGGCCAGCGCGTCGCCGCGATGGGCGGCTGGGGCGTGGCACCGCATGAGGAACGCGATTTCGACATGGGCGAGCATAAGGGCCGGCCCTTGGTCGATCCGCGCGGCCATGATGTCTTTGTCTTGGCCGCTTTGCACGGCGGCGGGGCGGCATCGGTCAATGATCGCCTGATCCGGGCGATGTTCTTTTGCGCCGCTTGCCGCGATCTGGGCGCAGCACGGGTCAGCTTGATCGCCCCCTACCTGCCCTATGGGCGCAAGGATCGCCGGACCAAGGATCATGATCCCCTCTCGGCGCGTTATGTGGCCCAAGCGGTCGAGGCGATGGGCTGCGACCAGATCGTGACGGTGGCCGCCCATAATTTGGCGGGTTTTGAAAATGCCTTTCGTATCCCGACCCTGCACCTCGCGACCGAGGCGCTGTTTGCCGCCCTTATCGCGGCGGATGACAAAGCGGCACCTTGCGTCGTGCTGGCCCCCGATCCGGGCGGGATCAAGCGCGCGCAACTGCTGCATGAGGCGTTGCAAGCCATCGGGGTGGCGGATGTGGGTTTCGCCTTTATGGACAAGCGGCGCAGCGCGGGCATCGTGTCAGGATCGCTTTTTGCCGGCGATGTTGCGGGCGCGCGGGTCTATATCCTTGATGATATGATCTGTGGCGGCGGCACGATCTTGCGCGCTGCGCAGGCCGCGCGCGCGCATGGCGCGGTCACGGTCCATGCATTGGCCAGCCATGGGCTTTTCACGCCGCAAGCGATCACCCGGCTTTCCCAAGATGATGGTCTGGACGCGCTTACCGTCACCGACAGCGCCGCACCCTTCGTGCAGGATATGCCAAAGCTGCGGGTGGTGGGCCTTGCCCCGATGATAGCAGCCGCCATAGCGCGGTTGCATGGTGGCCCGACATGGCCATTGCCCCCTGCCAGCGCGCCACAGCCCCGCAGCCTGCCCTTTGCGCCCGGTCAATGAAGCCACAGACCGCGCGGCCCATGTTGGGGCGCGACATGCTCGACCAAGGAGACAGCTATGGAAATCGCCAAAGCAATGCACCCAAAGGCCACATGGGCCAGCGCGGATACCGCGATCACCGAGATCGCCAAGATGATGGAGAAAGACGATATCGGTGCCGTGCCCATCGGCAAGGATGACAAGCTGATCGGCTTGGTGACCGACCGCGACATCGCCCTGCGTGTGGTGGCCAAGGGGCGCGACCCGGCCAAGGCAACCGCCGCCGAGATCATGACCAAAGGCATCGTATGGTGCAGGTCATCCTCGAGCGTCGAGGATGCGATCCATCTGATGGAGCAAAAACAGATCCGCCGCTTGGCGGTGATCGACGACAAGAAGCGCTTGGTCGGCATGCTGAGCTTGGGCGACATCGCCCATGCCGTCAGCCGCAGCCTTTCGGGTGAGGTGCTGCATGCGGTGGCCGCCCATCACGATGGCAAGGCAGCCGAGGCGCAGCTATGAACGGGTTTGGCAAATGGGCGGCCATCGCGCTTGGCCTTGGGCTGGTGGCGGGCTGCGAGAACCTGACCAGCGAACAGCGCACATTGGTGGGCATGACGGCGGGGGCCGCGACTGGGCTTTTGACGGCCGAGGCCTTTGACGCCGATGGTAATTGGCGGCTGATCGCGGCGCTGGCCGGGGCGGCGGCCGGCACGCTGGTGGCCCAGAACAGCGCGTCGGGGCGCTGTGCCTATGCGCGTGGTGATGGCACCTATTTCGAAGCGGCTTGCCCCTAAGGGCAGGCCGATCGCTGCGCGCCTATTGCCGACGGATAGACCCGATGGAACCGATCGGAAATTCATCGGTCAAGATCGCCTCTCCCATTTCAGGCTCGCCCGCCTCATCGGCCAAATCCTCGATATTGCGCAACACGATCAAATCGGGGCGGATGATGTCGATGATCCCATCATCGGCAAGCGCATGAAAGGCGCGGCTAATGGATTCCGCGCGCGCACCCAAAAGATGCGCCAGATCGGCCCGGCTGATTGGAATACTGATGGTCAACATGCCGTTCATCGACCCCAGCATCCCGTCGATATTGCGAAAACGGGTGCAAAGCATCAGCAAGAAACCCGCCAGGCGCCCACGCACCTTGGGGTTGGATAAGATCACCATCCAATCGCGGGTACGGTCGATCTCGTTGAGAAAATGCAAGAGCATTAGCCGGTCCAGCTCGGGCGAGGCCGACAGCAACGCCTCGAAGGCGGGGCGCGGAAACAAAAAGATCCTGGCGTCAGTCGCAGCCTCAATGGAAAACTGCATTGCCCCGTCGAAAACCCGGCCAAAAACATCACCCGGCACCAGAAGGCCCACGACATGCTGACGCCCATCGGGCAGCGTCTTTTGCATGCGCAATATCCCGTCGCTGACAAAACCGACCAGATCGGAGACTTCGCCGGGATGGGCGATGATCTGTCCCTTTTCAACACTGCGTAGCTGGCATATTTTATTGAGTTCTTCGCGCAGATCCTGTGGCAACTCCGCCAGATCTGCGATCGCGCTGAAAACACAGACGCGCGTATTTGTGCCAATAATTCCCATACACCCTCCCAACCCGGACGCGCCATTGCACGATCGCGCCGGATCTCACTTACGCTGAATGGACGCAAAGAGCTGGATTGGCAGGCAAGATACACGCCTGCCTCTCTTCATTCTGGATACAGAAACACACTATAGATGCAATCTATCAATCTAAAGATTGCCAAAGTCAATCTTAGCCACAGCATTCGTCCGCTTCATTGCGTACTATCAATGCTCTAGCCGCGCCGATCTGCGAATGTGCAAAAATTGCAAGTTTAACGAATTGGGGCAGCAATGGCCGCGCGTATCTGGGCACTTGTGATCGATCCAATGCGCGCGCGTGTGCTGCGCGGGTTCGATGGCATGGACGGCGAAGAGCCGGTCGAATTTATCAGCCAAGCATCGTCGGTACGCATGCGCGCAATCATCTCGGGTGAAGAGAGTAACAGCATCGGTGAGGCCACGATGACCGAGGCTGCATCCACAAAAACATCGGATGCGATCGCCCAAGACACGGCTGATTTCTTGCGCGAAACGATGACTTTTCTAGAGACGCAGCACCGCGCGCATCGTTTCGAGCGGCTTGCCGTGTTCGCAGATCCGGCGATCCTGAGCAGCATAGACACACAACTATCGGCCCAATTGCGCGACGGGCTGATCTTACACCCGGCGCGCCGGTTGATGTCGTTGCCGGAAACCACGCTGCATCGACGGCTGCGTGAGCTAATCGACCAGTCCGACACACAAAGCGGCGACAGGCCGCGCAATCAAGGGAGTGATTGACCCATGGCGACACAGCAGAACAACCAATCCACACCGAATGCCTGTGCAGGCTGCGATCCACGGACACGGGCCTTGTGCAAGGCGGTCTCAGCCGCATCGGTCGGTCGTGCCGGCATCAGGCTGCGCAAGCTTCCAGCGGGTTGGGTGCTGCAAGATGAGGGTGAGGCCCCCAAGCTGACAGGCATCTTGCGGCGAGGCTATTTGCGGACCGAGCGTATCCTCGAGGATGGGCGGCGCAGTATCGTGGGGCTGGCGCTGCCATCCGACCCGGTCGGTGCATGGCTGGAGCAAGACGGCAGTTGCAGCATCAGCGCGGCGACCGATGTCGAGATCTGCAGCTTCGACCCGCAGGTCTTGCGCCGCCTGTTTGAAAAAGAGCCCGCGCTGCGCATGGAAATCCTGCGCGCCGCAGCCGAGCAATACGCGCGGCAATTGGAACTGCTTTGGCGGCGCGGCGCGCTCAACAGCCGCGAGCGGATCATCGCCTTTCTCGTGATGGCCACCGAGATCATGCCATGCGCACCCTTGCCCGGTGGTGGGCTTGTGGTTTCCGTGCCGATCTCGCGGCGCGATTGGGCCGATATGACCAATACGACCGTCGAAACGATCTGTCGCACCTTGGGCCAGCTGGCCGAGCAAGGGCTGATCGAAAGCCGCGCACAGGGGCGCTACCTGATTAAGGATGTGTCGGCCCTAGCCGATATGGCCGGGATCGACCCTGAAACGGATGTCATGGCTGTGTGCCGCACCGAGGGTCTCGCACGTGCGCTCGGCGGTGCGCGACCAATCCACCTCCGGCTGGACACAGATGGCATGCCGCATCTTCCCGCCGATCGCGCCACGCAGCATATGGCGCTTCCAAGTACGCGGCCGCGGCAATTGCCGATCTAGGGCCGGCCCCGCCCCGATTGCGGCCCGTCAATGCCGCACCGCGCGTTTCTGGCCGCAATGGCACGACCATGCCTGCCGCATGAAGCGGCGGGATCAAACCAAGGAGATCAGGTCATGACCAAGCAAAGCGGTTCTGTCGATGTAACATCCAAGGCGCCGGGTGACGCGCGCGGCCATGGATTAAGTTGGGCCCCACTAGTGACCTTGCGCGACGAGATCGACCGCCTTTTCGATGATTTCGGGGCTGGGCTTTGGCGCGCACCGCGCGCGCGGCGCGTTGATCCCAGCGCGATCTTTCCAACCGCACCACAGTTTTCACCACTGCTCGAGGTGGTCGATCGGGATGGCCACTACGAGATCAAAGCAGAATTGCCCGGCCTGTCCCCCGACGACATCGATCTGCATGTCGACGAAGGGATGCTAACCATCAGCGGCGAGGTCTTGGAAGAAAAGCGCGAGGAAAAGGGTGATTGCTTAATGAGTGAACGCCATTACGGCGCTTTTCAACGGAGCCTACGCCTGCCCAATGCTGCCGATACCGACAAAATCACAGCCGTGCTGGCACAAGGCATCTTGACGATCACCATCCCGAAAACGGCCCAGGCCCGCGAAGCCGTTCGCAAGATAGCGGTCAAAGCCGCTTAAAAGACAGGCGGGGCAGATCGTATCTGCCCCGCCGAAAGCCACGGGCCGCATCCCGTAGAGGGCCATGGCGGACCCTGCTCAATCTTGGATCGACTCCAAATAATGGGCGACCGACAAGATGCGGCCACGCACGATGACCTCGGCGCGGAAATGCCCGCCTTCGGCCAAGGCCTGCGGCATGAAGCGCGCGCCCCAAACGGGCATGATCGTGCCATGCGCGCCAACCCCGCTGCGCCCATCGATAATCTGCACGACCCGGTAGAGCGGAAACTCACCATCATTCTCGCGCGTGAGAGTCGTCAGGCCGGGTGTGTCGACATTGAGGTAACGCGCCACAGGCCCATCGCCGCGCGCGCTTTCACCGTGACAGGCCGAACAGCTGTACATGTATTCAAGCCGACCGGGGTCATCGTCATCGTCCTCGGCGATAGCGGGGACGGCGGCCAGCATCGCGGCTGCAATTCCAAGGGCGACAGGGCCAAGGGCATTGGGGCAGCGAGACATCGGGCTAGGCTGGGGCATTGCGATCTCCTGATTGGGGAATGGAACAAGCGCCAATCAGTTTGTTCCGGCGGCGTCATGCCGACATTGACGGGGCGCAACTCCGCCAATGCAGGCGGCTTGCGTCCCATCAATGCCCACCAGCGCCCACCCACTAGCATCAAGCCCTGCACATCGCACATCCGCATGGAGGAAGATCATGAACGACAAGGAATTGCGGCTCGATATTCTGGAGGAGCTGGATCTCGAACCCAGCGTCGACGCGGCCGATATCGGCGTGGCGGTCGATGGTCAGGTGGTGACATTGACCGGACATGTCCGTTCGTTCAGCGACAAGGTCACCATCCGCGAAATCGTCGAAGGTATTCGCGGCGTGCGCGCCATCGCCGACGAGATCGAGGTCCGCCCCATCGGCGCGCATATCACCGCCGATGACGAGATCGCCAAGCGCATCGTCAACACGCTGAAATGGAACAGCTCAGTGCCCGACGAAAAGATCAAGATCACCGTGACCAAAGGCTGGGTGACCTTGGAGGGTCAGGTCGAATGGCACTACCAATCCACCGCCGCCGAACAGGCCGTGCGCCGCCTTGTCGGTGTGACCGGGGTCAATAATCGGCTGCGCATCACCCCGGCGGTGAAACCCGCCGATGTCACCCAGCGCATCCAAAAGGCGCTGCAGCGCGACGCCGAGCTTGATGCCAGCGCGATCAAGGTCAACGTCGATGGCGGCAAGGTCACGCTCGAAGGCCGCGTCCGTTATCTGGGCGAACGCCGCAGCGCCGAACGCGCGGCATGGTCGGCCCCCGGCGTGACCGAGGTGGTCGATCATTTGACTGTCAGTTGACACCCCATCCAATGCGCCGGGGTCTTGCTACCCGTCGCCACGCCGCTCCGCCCCCGCGCTTTGCTCAAGCGCGGGGGTCTTTGCGTAATGCTCGGCGCAGGCGTCTTCCCAGCCACGGATAACGCGCAAGCCCTTGAGCGGGCCGCTGGTCTCGGTCACGATCGTCGCGCGCCCCTCGGCGCCGCTATCGGGGCGATGGTAGATCACCACCCAATCGCGCGTGCGGCCCAGTTCATGGGCATTGGCCGTGTTCGAAAAAAGTGCTGTGAATTCCCACCCGCCCGCGTGGTGATGCATGATCGGCAACCATGCCATGCCTTCGGGATTGAAGCGGCGCGGCGCGATCAGTGGCAGCGCGCCCGCCCCGGCCTTGGCGCGGTAGCGCGCGTCAACCTCGAGCAGTTGTGCCACGGGTGGTCGTGGCGCGGCGGGTGCGTTGCGTGCGCGCCTGTTCTCGGGAATGCGGTTTAGCCGCTGCGCAAGCCCTGCCAAGATCGCCGCGCGCCGCCGCGCACCAATGCCTTGCACCTCGGCATCGCCCAAGCGCAGCACCGCCTCCAGATCGGCCAAGCTTGTCACCCCCAAGCTTTGCACCAGACGCGCGGCCAGAACCGGGCCGATCCCCGGTATGGTCGCAAAAAGCCGCTCAGGCGTCAGGCTTTGTGCGCGCTGCTCAAGCTGGCGCCATTGCCCTGTATTCAGTATTTCGACGATCGCCGCTGCGATCCCGCGTCCGATCCCGCGCAGTGCGATCAGGGCGGCAATCCCTCCGGCATCATAAATCTCGGACAAAGGCCGCTCGAGGGCCGCGACCTCTTCGGCGGCGGCGTGATAGGCGCGAATGCGGAACCGATCGCCGCCTTCGGCCGCCAATAAATCCCCAAAGCGCGCCAGTTGCGCCGAGATCTGCAAATTGGTCGCGCGCGGGTCGGTGACGGCAGGCATGGGCACATGGGCGGACAAAGGCATGGGCGCGTACTCCGGTCTGAATACGATGTCAGCGGCATCAACGATAGGCTGCGCAATCGCTTGGCAGGCGGCATTGACGGGTATCAAGCTTGGATCATGGATGGGGCAAAGCGCGCGCCAAACCGAGGGCGACGCGGGAGAACTGGGGACATCTCAACCGCGTCGCCCCCGTGGTCCGGGGCAGGACCGGACCCGCCGCGATCGGGGCGTATGCGCTCGGGAGTTACCCCGATACACCGCCCCCAGACCGCAGCGGATCAGCCCGATGAGGTGTTTTGCGGGTCAGGCTGTGTTGGCTGCTATCCTCCCACCCTAGGGCGCTCTGATCGCGGCCATGTCCTTTCCTGCTCCCCTCATCGAGATCTTCATAATGTCATCCGACCCCGAATCGCGCATTGACGGCGCGCAAGGCCCGGCCGCACTGCCCCTTTGCAGGTGGGCTGAAACTTTCGCGTGATTGCCGCCGAAGGTTGGCCCTTCCATAGTGGCACCGATGACATGATCCCCACGGGATCGCATCCAAGCAGGGGACGAAATGGCCAAGGCAAGGGCAAAGGCGAAGGATGAGTGGCAACGCCTCTTGGAGGTCAGCGTCGCGTTGGAAATCGCCAAGACCGAGCGCGACGCCTTTCGCGGACGCTTGGAGGAAATGCGCGAACAACTTCTCGCCGTCACCACGCGCGCCGAGCGTGCCGAACAGCGGCTGGAAGAGACCACACGCATGCTCTTCGACCTGAGCCGCGACGCGGTGGCGATGCGCCCACAATCGACCGCGACCGAGGTGATGGTCGAAGGGCGCAGCGTGCTGCGCCTGAGCCGCCCGGTCGGCATGGACAGACCCCAAGAGATGCGCTGGCCACAAGGCTAGCCGCTTGCAACACTGCGCCGCTTTGCCTAAGCGAAAGGCCGCACCATCATTCCGGCATAGCCAAAGGAGGGCCCGGGCATGACCCCCTATCGCGACCCGCGGCAGATCGACGTCATCGCGCCGAATTTCAAGCGCCGCCTCTCAGGGGTGACCTCGACCATCGTGCGGCTTGTGCCGATACAGGCCCAAGATATCGCCATCGCCGCCGTCGGCCCCGTCTTGCCCGACGATGTGCCGCAGATCCGCCTGCGCGACCTGATCACCCTGCCCCGCCGCGGCCCGCGTGGCGCGCGCGTCTGGCACGCCCGCCGCAACACCGAGATGCTGGGCGGCTTGGCGCTGAAATACCTGCTGGGCAAAAAGCTGCGGCTGGTCTTCACCTCGGCCTCGCAGCGTCATCATACATGGCTGACCAAGGCGCTAATCGCGCGCATGGATGCGGTGATCGCGACCTCTGCACGCACGGCCGCCTATCTGGAGCGCCCCGCCACCGTCATCTTGCACGGGATCGATGCCGAAAGCTTTCACCCGCCCCAAGACCGCGCCGCGATCCGCCGCGCGCTGAACCTGCCCGAAGATGGGGTTTTGATCGGCTGTTATGGCCGTATCCGCGCGCAAAAGGGCACCGATGCCTTTGTCGATGCGATGATCACGGCCTTGCGCGACCGCCCCGATGCGCGCGCGCTGGTGATGGGGCGCGCCTTGGACAAATACGCCGATTTCGCCCGCGATCTTGAGGCGCGGGTGGTGCAGGCTGGCTTGGACGAACGCATCTTGTTCCGCCCCGAAGTGCCGGTCTGGGAGATGCCGCAATGGTATCAGGCGCTCGACCTCTTTGTCGCGCCGCAACGCTGGGAGGGCTTCGGGCTGACCCCGCTCGAGGCGATGGCCTGCGGCGTGCCGGTGGTGGCCACAACAGTCGGCGCCTTCGAGGAATTGGTGGTCGATGGTGAAACGGGTTTCTTGGTGCCCCCGGGCGAACCCGATGCCATCGCCACGGCCATAGGTCGGCTACTGGATGATGCCGCCTTGCGCGAGCAACACTCCGTTGCCGCTCGCGGCCACATCGAAACTAGTTTTCGTATCAAGGACGAAGCCGCAGCAATCACCGCGCTTTATCGTAGTTTGTTGGATCAAACAGGATTTGTTGAACGCGAACATTTGGAGGTCACGCACAGACCATGACCAAAGCTGGATATGCTGCATTCACCAGTTGGCTGGCAAAATTGCCCCCACTTCCCCTCTACTGCATTTTTGCTAATCTGCGCATGTTGCTGCGCGGTCGCCAGATTAGGATCGCGCAGCATGAGGCAAGCGGGATTATGGTCGTGAGTGATGGGCAAAGCGCGGTACACATCTGCCGCCGAGGGAGATACTTGCGCTACAAGCGCGGCATCGCTGCCGGAATAGCCGATTTGGCCAAAGATTATCACCTGCATAAGCTAGGCGGGCTGTCGGGAGGGCTTTTCATCGACTGCGGCGCGAACGTCGGGGAATTGGGAATGTGGGCGCGAGCCCAAAACATGGACTACCTCGCTTTTGAACCAGAATAGCAGGAAGCGCTTTGCTGTGATCTGAATAATTTCGAGGGCGCTGAGCGGACACTTCGCAAGGCATTGTGGAAAGAGAACACAACGCTCAACTTTTACTCAAAGGCCGATACCGCCGATGGATCGATTTTTGAGAGTGAAGGGTCGCATCGCATCGACATTGCAGCCGTGACGTTGGACGCTGCTTTGACAAATCGCGATCTCAGCAGGCCAATCATCTTGAAGCTCGAAGCGGAAGGGGCAGAACCCGAAGTCCTTCTAGGGGCACAGGGTACGCTGGCCATGATCGACTGGGTCAGCGTCGACTGCGGGCCAGAAAAAGGTTTAGCGCAAGACGATACCTTTTTGGCTTGCCATGACATCTTGCTCGCGCATGGCTTTCGGCTGGTCGATGTTGGCTTTCGCCGCGTTACCGCGCTTTATCATAACACGCGAAATGCAAATCAGGCGGGCTAAATTCTCCAGGGAGATGCACTCTGTCTTGGCAATTGACAGCATGCAAGCTTCACGTGATACGCGTCAGCTTTAGGAAGGATTAGTAGTGGCACGAGCAAGCGCGACGACACTTGAATCGGAATGTACGCAAGCCGAGCGTGGCTTGCTGGTACATGTGCTGACCAGCCATGACTTACGAGACCGGCATCTGGAAATTGGTACGGCGGCGGGTGGGACGCTCAAGGAGTTGATCGGGCTTTACACGAGCCGCGAAAAAGTGCCAGAATTTTGCGTAATTGACCCGTTGACCTATTACCCCAACCAGCGCGAGATTATCGACCGCAACCTGCGCAGTGCAGGAATTGACCCGAATAGCGTGCGTTTTTGGCAAGGTGTGACAGGTGATTTCCTTGCACGCGAACGGCAAAACGGGGGGCGTTTCGACTTTGTTTTCATCGATGGAGATCACCGCGCTTATCCGGTGACGGTCGACCTGCAGTGGGGAGATCTGATCAATCTTGGTGGCTTTATCTGCCTGCACGACAGCAGCCCAAAATTTCCCGGCGTCACATGGGCCATCGCGCGTTTTTTACGCAATTGCCCCGAATTCGAAATGGCCGGGCAAGAAGGCACCTTGGTCGTCCTGCGCAAGGTGGCACAGCGCAGTAAGGCTTGCGTCACGCGCGCCGATCGGACCGCGGCATGGTGGTGGCAGCTGCGCTATAAATGGGCCAGAAGCCTACGAAGGCGCTTGGGCTGACGCGGGCGTTCGTTTAGGCAAAGCTTGAATTTTGCGGCTGCGCGCACCGCTTCCCTATGCGATAGCTGCTAACTGCATTGCTGAGCTGTTACCCGAAAATGGGACCGCAACGTAAGCTACAAGATGCGTCTGTCGCTTAGTCGGGCTTTGAAAGCATTTAAACTGTTCAAACGGCATTCAAGCTTAACCCTGAACGTCCGACGCAATCATATCGCACAAAACCGGCGCGCTTGGCGTCGCGTGGGCTGTAGATATTGCGCAGATCGGCCATGTGCGGGCTTGCCATCTTCTTGGCCAACTTCTTGAGATCGAGCGCGCGAAATTCGTTCCATTCAGTCAAGATCACCACCAGATCGGCATTTTG
>Ga0209137_1002342_pt1 | contig 16773 bp, 15 predicted proteins | sample SaaInl5LU_22_DNA_FD_184642 | JGI IMG/M metagenome (GOLD analysis project Ga0209137, IMG submission 184642) | Marine microbial communities from expanding oxygen minimum zones in the Saanich Inlet - ESP_105LU_22_DNA (SPAdes) (version 2) | ecosystem: Environmental > Aquatic > Marine > Intertidal... | reverse complement strand
GCGCTGCAACAGGAGCAAAATCAGCACCTGGTAAAGAACAACCAGCACAAGCACAACCAGCACAAGCACAACCCGCCGCAACAGCACCTATGGACTTCAAAGGCATTCAGCAAGCTGTAGCAAAACTAAGTCCTGCAGATGCTAAAGCACTTGTTACACATATTGATTCATTAAACAAAGGTGCAACACAAGCTACGCAAGCACCGCAAGCTGAACCTGCTGCACAAGCTGCTACAGCGCCTGCACAAGGTCAAGCAGCGCCCGCAGCAAGTAAAAATGCAGCAGGCAGTGATACATACGAAAAAGCTAAAGGTGATATTCGCAAAGTGCAAGGTGGCCAAAAGCCCATGCCACCTAAGACAGCAGCAGACATTGAAACTCTTATTGCTAAATTAGCCAAAGGCGATAAAGAAAGTGGTGTTGCCGCTGCACAGAAAATTATGCAATTTGCAAAAGCTGGTGTTGATGTTAGTAAGCAACAACAAGCATGGACTGCTAATTCTAAAGCAGGTGAAAGATTCTTAACGCAGAGTGTCTATTTTGAAATTACTAAAATGCTTAGAGAGCATAAGTTAAGTTGGAGTGACTTGGGCATTCGAGTACACTTATTAGAAAATACTAACAAATTGTTTGGAATTAGTTTTAAGTAATTAAAAGAATGGCATCTGAGACTTCTTAGTTGTTTCTAAGTTGTCTTTTACAATGTCACTAATAAGCAGTCTATCTTCATGACAAAGAGAGAACCCTTCTTCAAGGGTTACTGCTCCTCGCATGTACCAACACAATCTCAATATTTCTGATTTAAGCTCTTTTTGCCCATTTTCCATATGCTTAACTTCTTCTAGGATCTCAGGTACGCTCCACGCTAAGATCCTTATGCGAAAAAATTTGATTGATCAAACGTAACAGGAACTTCCCATGTTGGTGGCGCCCCTGCTGCAATGTCTTCATCTGGACTTTGAACTTTAATAGGTTCGATTGCAAACTTTTTTCGTTGTTGTTCTAAATAATCTGTAATATCTTTAAAGAATTCCTTGTCAACGTTATCGATAAACTCAGCAATATGGTCTTGACTTGTTACTGTAGTATCGCCTATTGTTAATTTAGCGATACTTTTGCTCATCATAGTAACTGTTAAATCAGTAAGTTTCTTAAAACTAGCATTAAATCTAGATAATTTAGTAGCGTCGTCCATTTCGTCGTCATTAACTAGTGCAAAAATTCTCTGCTCTTCAAACGTTTTTAAATTACTATCTGTAAATTCTCTATAAGATAGTGGCCGCAACTCTACTTCAATGTCATTAATTGATAATGTATTTTCGTATACTGGAGTAACTAATCCATTTAAAATTTTACGCAAGTCAATCTCAAACATTCTTTCTTCGCCGATGTTTGGAACTTTAGTTGTTATTTCTAATTTTTCACCGTATGTTGCAATACGGATGGCAACTAAAACTGCATCAAGATCGACACTGGGCATCTTCCAGGGGTCTTTGATATTAGGAACACAACTTTTAATAACGTCAACAGTTGCCTGACCGTTTAATAACGCATCGGGTGTTTTCATTAATAGTTCGTCTTTTGCAGTCATAGCAAAAACTGGTAATTCATTAGTTTCTGGCATATCGAGAACACCGTCTGGGTAAAATTTACCTCGAGACGGAAGCGTGGTATATAATTTAGGTTGCCTAAAATATTTTCTTAAAGGATTTTGTTCAATATTACTATTAAACTGTGTAGGGTTAAATTCAGCCATTCTTCTCTCCGTATAAATACAATGTATAAGTATGTATCTACTTTATTTATATGCGCATATAACTTGGAATTTAAATAGTGGCTGACGAAGTTGAAATTAGTAACGTAGGCGGAAATGGTGTAGCTAGTGAAGTTACGCTTGCCAAACTTTTGGGCATTATGGAAGCAATGGCCAAAAAGAAAGGCATCAATCCCGACGATGTTAATAAAAAGCTTATTGCGTTAAGTAATTCTACTAATAAAGGTACAACTGCTATAGATGACGCATCTAAAGCACAAAAAGATAATACTACAGAAGTTAAAAATACAACATCTGCACTAAGTAATTTAGGAGGAGTAGCAGGTACTGCACTTGTAAGTGCATTTACTGCGACTGCAAAATCTGTAATAAACATAGGCGAAGCATTTTTTGCAGGCGCTGATCGGTTAGATGCATTTACAAGTCAACTTCCGTTAGTTGGATCTGCTCTTGGTCCAGTGGCAAAGTTATTTGATGATAGTTTTGAAGCATTTCAAAATGTTGCAGGGTCGGGTGCAGCATTTAACAACAGCCTAACTCAACTAAGATCAGCAGCAGCAGGTGCTCGTATGCCGCTTGCAGAATTCACTAGTATGATTTCTGCAAATTCAGACAAGCTTGCAGCATTTGGTGGAACTGCAACCGGCGGAGCTCAGCAAGTAGTTGCATTAAATAAAGCGCTGGGCGCAAATAGAGAAGGTCTACTTAACATGGGCCTTAGTTATCAAGATATTAACGAAGCATTAATTGATTATCAATATTTGCAACGTGCTGGTAATAGAGGCGTAAAATTAAATCAACAACAATTAGAAGCTCAAGCAGATTCGGCAGCACGTTATACTAAAAACTTAGTTACGCTTGGTAAACTAACAGGCGAAGACGTTAAATCACAACAAGCAAAGATTGCCGCAGCACAAATGGATGTTGCTATGCAAGCCAAGCTTGGGCGTATGACAGCCAAAGAACGTGAAAAAATGGATATACTGATGGCTAATACGCTAGCATCTGGCGGCCAAGCAGCAGTTGATGCGTTAAAGCGTGAATTTTTAGGAATGCCTCCATTAACTGAAGAAGCAGCATTGTTTACTACTCAATTCGGCGAACAAGTAACTGCTATTAAGAATGGCCTCGCAGATGTAACTGATAGTAATGTATCCGGCGCACAAATGCAAGCCAAAGGCGTTGACTATATGATGGACATGATTAACGGTGCTTCATCTACATTTGCTAGACTAGAACCTGGAATGAATGCTGCTGCTGCCGGCCTTGATGGTCCAATGGCTGAAATTGCTAATCAACTACAAGGTGCAGGAATAAAATTTACTGATTTTATTGACGAAAACGGACGAGTTGATCAGGCAAGATTAAGAGCAGCATTAGAAACTGCTGTTAAGGAAGGTGATGCACGAGATGCAACAACTGACGCATTAGTAAAACAAAGAGAAGCGCTTGCAGCAACAAGAGAAGCATTTGAAACTAGCGTAATTAGTCCACTTATGGAAGCTGTTGCTCCGGCATTACTTGCACTAACAACATATCTTAAAGATCTAGTTGCTAGTGAAGAATTTAAAGAAACTATGGAAAAACTAAAAGTTTATTTTGGTAAACTTAAAGATAAAGTTATAGTATTCTTAGAAGCATTTAAAGAAGATCCAAAGAAAGCAATGGCTGATATGTTCGGCAGCGCAATGTCTGGACTAGCAAGTCTACTAGGTGATGCCATTATATCGTTATTTACAAGTCCTAAATTTATTGGTGCTATGGTAATTGGTATAGGTGCATTATGGGCAGCAAATAAAGTTACCAGTGCAATAAAGAACGGGATATCAGGTTTGTTTCAAGGTGGCGCCCCAGGTACAGGAATTACATCTCCTACTGGCGGACGCAATCGAGGCGCCAGTGGCGGCGCAAAGGCAGCAGGCAATGCAGGCAAAGGTATTGGCAGCTTCATAGGTAATATGGGCAGTGGCCTAATGGAAGGTGCTGCGGCTGGTCTAAAAGCGTTTGCTAATCCTAAGATTCTTCTTGGTGCTACCATATTATCCGGTTCGATTGCTATAATTGCAGCAGGCGTTGCAGGAGCAACTGCACTAATGGGATTAGCATTGCCGTTATTCTCAGAAGGCTTAAAATCATTTGCAGATATTGACGGAGCAAACTTAGTACAGGTTGCAAAAGGAATTGGAGCAGTTGGTCTTGCAATAGCAGCATTTGGCGCAGGTGCAGCAGTAGGAGCAGTAGGCAATACTATTGCAAATCTAATAGATCTACTTCCAGGAAAAAGTCCTTTAGAAAAATTAAAAGAGTTTGCAAGCGCCGATCTAAATACTCAAAATATTCTTAATAATGCAGAAGCAATGGTTGCGTATAGCGATGCAATGAAAGGGTTCTCCGGCGGACCGGCTCCTAGTATGTTAGCTGCGTTTAAAACAGGAATTGTATCACTGTTAGGTGGTGAAACAGATCCAATGGCTCCAATAAAGGCCTTTGGTGATTTAAGGCTTAATACTGCTGGAATAATTGCAAATGCAGGAGCAGTTGCAGCATATGCATTTGCAATAAAAGACTTTCCACAATCTCCACAAGCAAGCGTATTAGGTGCATTCAAGAGTGGTATTGCGTCACTACTAGGTGGTGAAACAGATCCAATGGCTCCGATAAAGGCCTTCGGTGAATTAAAACTTAACACCAAAGGTATTATTGATAACGCATATGCTTTAGCAGCGTATGCTATAGCAATTAAAGACTTCCCAACAAGCCCGAGTGCTGATGTGTTTGGTGCGTTTAAAGGAGCAATGGTTGGATTGCTAGGCGGTGAAACAGATCCAATGGCTCCTATTAGAGCATTTGGAGAAATGACTCTTAACACTGCTGGCATTATTGCAAACGCAACTGCAATTAAATCGTATGCAGACGCAGTTAAAGATTTTCCAGCTAGTCCGAGTGCTAGTGTGTTTACTGCATTAAAAGACGGAATCATTGGACTTCTAGGTGGCAACACAGATCCATTTGCTCCTATGGAAGAGTTTGGCAACAGAACATTTAATACTTCTGGCATCATTAATAATTCAGCAGCTATAGCAGCATTTGCAGAAGCAATGAATAGCATGCCAGAAGTAGATGTATCAAAAACTGGCGGACTCTTTGGAAAAATAGGAGAGCTATTTACAGGCGCAGACGTGATGCCTTGGGATCATGTTAGTACATTTGGCGAAGCTAAAATAAATTCACAAGCTGTCATAGCAAACGCACTAGCTATGACTAACTTTGGCAATGCATTGTTAGCAATGCCGTCTGCAAATGACATTGAAGGTAAAGGCGAACTTGATTCTGGTGTTATTTCTGGATTAGAAAGAATTAGCGCACTAACTGGTGAAAACATTACTAGTGTAGCAAATGGAATGGCTGCAATAGTAAGCATTTCAGGACTACAGTCTAATTTAGACGTTTTAAAGAATGGACTTGACACAGAAGGTGTTAGATCGTATACTACTGCTTTAGACAATTTAGTTGAAACTTTACAAGACTTAAATGAAGAATTATCGAAAGACAACAATGGTTGGTCTCCGGGTTCTGGAACTAATGCAGGCGATGTAATGGGACAAATTAGTGCATCCACAAGCGGTACAAGCGCAGGCACACAACAGTTAAATAGTACTATGCAGCAAGTTCTAGTGTTACTAGAAGAAATGCGAGACTTAGACATTAAGGTTGAACGAAATACTGCCGATGCAGCTATGGGATATAATATAGCTGCAAGGAGCCCTAGCAGAGGCGGGTAATAAGGAAAATAAATGAGTTGGAAAAAGTACTTCACACCTGTACCAACAGGTGACAATCAAAACGGTAGCTACAGTCCGTTCACTAGCCGTGGCAATGGCAACATGGCCGGCCCAGCAAGATCTAACTATTCATCATACTTGCCAGATGTATACGTAGGTTCACCAAATAGAGTTGAACGCTACGGACAATATAACACTATGGATCAAGATAGTGAAGTTAATGCTGCACTTGATATCCTTGCTGAGTTTTGTACACAAAAGAACACTTCAAACAATACACCGTTTATTGTAGACTACAGAGGTAAAAAGGCAACTAATAGTGAAATTACTATTATTGGTCAGTACTTACAACAATGGGCAAAACTTCAACAGTTTGAAACTAAGATCTTTAGAATAATGCGCAACGTATTTAAAATGGGAGATCAATTCTTCCTAAGAGATCCAGAGACTAAGCGTTGGTTTCATGTTGATGCTGCAAATGTAACACGTATTATTGTAAACGAAAGCGAAGGTAAACTTCCTGAACAGTATGTTATTAAAAATGTAAACTTTAATTTTAAAGACGGAATTGCTACAACTCCTTTTACAAGTAATGGTAATATAGGAAACGGTGGAGGTCAATATCAGCCAACAGGCGGCGCAAAAGGTATGGTAGGACAACCGCAGTCTGGTATGAGTGGAAGTCGTTTTACAACCGACGACGGAGAGTTTACTGTAGGTGCAGAACATGTTGTGCATCTTTCATTAAGTGAAGGCTTGGATAACAACTATCCGTTTGGTAATAGTTTGCTAGAAACTATTTTTAAAGTATACAAACAAAAAGAATTACTCGAAGATGCTATTATCATCTATCGTGTACAAAGAGCGCCAGAGCGCAGAGTATTCTACGTTGATGTGGGCAACATGCCTTCACACCTTGCTATGCAGTTTGTGGAACGTGTTAAGACGGAAATTCATCAGAGACGCATCCCATCGTCAACAGGAGGTGGTCAAAATGTCATAGACAGTTCATACAACCCTCTATCAATTAACGAAGATTACTTTTTCCCACAGACGGCTGAGGGACGTGGATCAAAAGTCGAAACACTACCAGGCGGTACAAACCTAGGAGAAATTGATGACTTACGATACTTTACTAATAAGTTGGTACGCGGATTACGTATCCCGAGTTCGTACTTACCAACTGGAGCAGATGATTCAGCTGCACAATATAATGACGGCCGTGTTGGAACAGCATACATACAAGAATTACGCTTTAATACCTATTGTGAACGTTTGCAAAACCTAGTAGTTGAAGAATTTGATACAGAGTTTAAACGCTACTTACTTGAAAAAGGTGTAAACATTGATACAGCAATGTTTGATCTCAAATTCCAACCACCACAAAACTTTGCAAGCTATAGACAAGCTGAAATTGATAACGCTCGTGTGCCAACATATACACAGATGAGTGCTATTCCGTATATTTCAAATCGCTTTGCTATGAAACGCTTCTTAGGTATGAATGACGAAGAGCTTGCAGAAAACGAACGTCTATGGCGCGAAGAGAATGAAGATAACTTAGAACCAATTCCTGGCGATGCAGATGCAGAAATGCGTGATGCAGGTATTAGTAGTGCAGGCATTGCAGGAGACTTGGGCGGAATAGAAGACGAAGCACCAGAAGGCGAAGAACCAGTAGCAGGCAGCGATGCTTCTGCTCCTGAAACTGTTACAGGTCAAGAATTAGGCGGCAGTGGCGCAGGAACAGCGCAAACGATATAAATACATTATGATACTAAGAGAATTATTTTATCACGACCCCGAAACAGTTGAGTTTGTAGACGACAAGCGCTACGAACCCGAGTATGATGATTCACCTCTTAAGAAAACTGACACCCGTAAAACAAGACTTACACTAAGTCAGATCAATCGAATCCGCAAAGCATCTGAGCTACATACAGAAGAGAAGCGTAAAGAACTTGAGTTCATTAAGCAAATGTATGGCATAGCAGCAAACACAGAAGCAGGCGGAGTTTAATCATTGAACAAAACAGCATTTGTGCTAGGCAATGGCACTAGCAGGAAATCTATTAATCTTCAACATCTAAAGAAATACGGGTTTGTATACGGATGCAATGCACTGTATAGAGAATTTGAACCCGACTATCTAGTTGCAGTTGATACTAAAATGATTCTAGAAATTAATCAATCAGGATACCAACACACTCATACTGTATGGACTAATCCTAATCGTGCGTATCATCAAATGAATGGCTTTAATTTTTTTAATCCTTCAAAAGGCTGGAGTAGTGGACCAACTGCATTATGGTTAGCTAGCACACATGATACTCAAGACATTTATATATTAGGATTTGATTACCAAGGTATTGACGATAAAATTAATAATGTTTATGCAGATAGCCAAAATTATAAAAAAAGTACGGACAAAGCAACATATCATGGTAATTGGCTTAAACAAACTATAATTACCTGTCAAAAATTCTCTAAAAAGAGATATATAAGAGTGTTAGGAGAGAATGCTTTTATACCAAAAGAATTTTCAAAAATTGATAATTTATCACATATTACCATTGAAGAATTTAAAAAATCCTTCAATTTTGTCTAATTTTAGACAAACGGCTCGTTTTGAGCCTATTTCTACATACTTTTCTGTATAAATAGTAAATACATTATGACAGCCCCGTGCCTATGTAGGTACGTGCAAAAAACATTTATAGGAGTTTAAAATGGCAGATCTAAATAAGTTTGAAAAAATGCTAGAGCTACTTGTTAACGAAGACAAGGAAGCAGCACAAGAATTATTCCACGAAATCGTAGTTGAGAAATCACGCGATATCTATGAGTCACTTCTAGAAGATGAAGATGATGTTGAAGAAGCAACTGATGAAGAAGTTGACGAGTCAGCTGATGAAGAAGATGACGAAGACGAAGTTGATGAAGCAACTGATGAAGAAGTTGACGAGTCAGACGAAGACCTAGACGAAAATTTTAGCCTAGACACATTTGAAGTAGAAGCAGACGATGAAGAAGCCGATGATGCAGGCGACGAAGAAGCCGATGACATGGACATGGGCGACGAAGAAGAAGGCGAAGAAGAAGGCGGCGACATGGAAGACCGTGTTGAAGACCTAGAAGACGCACTTGACGATCTAAAAGCTGAATTTGAAAAAATGATGGCTGGTGATGACGAAGGCGATGACGAAGGCGAAGAAGGCGATGACGACATGGGCGGCGACGCTACTGACGACATGATGGGCGACTTAGGTATGGATACTGAAGAAGCAGCTGAAGAAGATGAGTCATTCCAAGCAACAATTACTCCACTAGAGTCAAAAGCAGCTATGTCAGCAGGCGAGCAAATGCGCGAGTATGTTGAAAAAGTAAGTGCTACAATGGGCGACAACGGTTCAGACACCAAGTCAACTGTAGCTGGTAAGAACGACATGGGCGGCACAACTGCTAACCTACGTGGCGGCGAAAGCAAAGGCGAAGGCACACAAGGTGGTCTAGCTGCTCCAACTGCTAAAGATATGAATACCAAGAACGTAAATGTTCCTGGTGCTAAAGGTGCTACTAAAATGGCATCACAACCTGGCCACGGCGCTGAGAAAAAGGGCAAGCCAGAGACTGCTGACAAATCAGCCAGCAGTATGTTAAACGGCGCTCCGAAAAGAGCAAAGTAAGCGATAGTAAGGAAAACTAGATGAAAAACTTACGAGAGCATTTGACATTCGATCAAGCTAATGTAGTGCTTGAGGGTGCCAACGAAGGAAAAGACCTTTACATGAAAGGTATTATGATCCAAGGTGGTGTCCGCAATGCTAATCAGCGAGTGTATCCTGTAAATGAAATTGGCAGGGCTGTCAAAACTCTCAATGATCAAATTAGCAATGGATACAGTGTTCTTGGTGAAGTTGATCATCCTGAAGGACTTAATATCAATATTGACCGTGTTAGCCATATGATAACAGAATGTTGGATGGATGGCGATAACGGTTACGGTAAGCTAAAAATACTACCAACACCGATGGGGAACCTAGTTAAAACGATGCTCGAAGCAGGCGTTAAACTAGGTGTCTCGTCACGTGGTAGTGGTAATGTAGCAGAAGACGGTAGCAATACTGTCTCTGACTTTGAAATAATCACTGTGGACGTTGTGGCTCAGCCTAGCGCCCCTGGTGCATATCCTACACCTATTTATGAAACACTTATGAATGCACGTGGGGGAATGAAGGCATATGAATTAGCACAGGCAACAAAGCACGACACAAAGGCACAAAAGTATCTTAAGGAATCGTTGATTAACCTAATCAACAAACTCCAATGAAACAGGAGAACATAATGATAGATGCACTAAAAACACTATTTGAAAACGATGTTGTTTCATCTGAGATTAGAGAACAAATTGAAGAAGCTTGGGCGCAGAAGATTCAGGAAAACAAAATGCAGGCAACTGCTGAGTTACGTGAAGAATTTGCGCAAAAGTATGAGCACGATAAGTCAACTATGGTTGAAGCTATTGACTCACTACTTTCTGAGCGTCTTGCTGAAGAGATTGCAGAGTTTGCGGAAGACCGCAAGCAGCTAGCAGAAGCAAAAGCAAAATATGCTGTTGCAATGCGTGAAAATGCAAATCTACTAAAGGGTTTCGTTGCTGAGAACTTAGCAGCTGAAATTAAAGAATTAAGAGCAGACAAGAAAGCAATGGCAGAATCATATGCCAAGCTAGAAGAGTTTGTTGTAGAATCTCTAGCAGGTGAAATTGCAGAATTCAATGAAGACAAAAAAGATTTAGCTGAAACAAAAGTACGTTTAGTACGTGAAGCTAAGACACACTTCGCTAAAGTTAAAGCTAACTTTATCGAAAGAAGTGCCACCGCAGTATCTGAAATGGTAGGCAAATCACTGAAAGGTGAAATTGCTGCACTAAAAGAAGATATTGATACAGCACGAAGAAATGACTTCGGTCGCAAAATATTTGAAGCATTTGCAAATGAGTATACAACTTCACACTTGAATGAAAATTCAGAAGTTGCAAAACTTATGGGCGTACTAGCTGCTAAAGACAAGCAACTTGTAGAAGCCAAAGCATTTGTTACAAAAGCAAAAACACTTGCAGAAGCAGCAAACAAAGAGAAATCACGTTTAGTTGAATCAGCACGTAGAGAAAAGATTATGAACTCGCTAGTTGCGCCATTAGGCAAAGATCAGCGTGAGATTATGACAGACTTACTGGAATCAGTACAAACCGATAGACTACAAAAGTCTTTCGACAAGTACCTACCATCGGTTATCGACGGAAATACTCCAGCCAAGCGCAAGGCACCACTTACAGAAGGCAAAGAAATTACAGGCAATCGTACAGAAACGTCAATGACACAAACTAAAGCAGACGTCGATAACAATGTTATCGATATTAAACGTCTTGCTGGATTAAATTAAGGAGATAATGATGTCAGAACTACTAGAATCACGCTGGGTAGACACCAAAACTGCTCTTCTTGAAGGCCTGCAAGGCAACAAGAAGTCTGTAATGGCTGCTACACTAGAAAACACTCGCAAGTATTTGTCAGAGAGTGCAACTGCTGGAGCAACAAGTGCAGGTAACGTAGCAACACTTAACCGTGTTATCCTACCAGTTATCCGTCGTGTAATGCCAACAGTTATTGCTAACGAGCTAGTTGGCGTTCAGCCAATGACTGGCCCAGTTGGTCAAATTCACACACTACGTGTTCGCTACAGCGACACATTCAATGCAGGCGCATCTGGTGCAACTGCTGGTGAAGAGGCTCTAAGCCCATTCAAGATTGCCGAGTCATACTCAGGTGCTGATACAGGTAAAGCAGCTTCAACTGCTACGCTAGAAGGCGCTGCTGGTAACAGACTAAGCATCCAAATCTTGAAGCAAACTGTTGAAGCAAAGACTCGCAAGCTATCAGCTCGCTGGACTTTCGAAGCAGCTCAAGACGCACAGTCAATGCACGGTATTGATGTTGAAGCAGAAATCATGGCAGCTCTTGCACAAGAGATCACTGCTGAGATCGACCAAGAAGTTCTAGCATCGCTAGCAACTCTTGCAGGTACTGCTGCTGAAACATACAACCAAGCTGCTGTTTCAGGTACTGCTACTTTCGTTGGTGATGAGCATGCTGCACTTGCAGTTCAGATCAACCGCGTAAGTAACTTGATTGCACAGCGCACACGTCGTGGCGCAGGTAACTGGGCAGTTGTTAGTCCATTTGCACTAACAATCCTACAGTCTGCAACTACTTCAGCGTTTGCACGTACAACTGAAGGCACATTCGAAGCACCAACTAACACTAAGATGGTTGGTACATTGAACAATGCAATGAAAGTTTATGTAAACACTTACAGCGCAGACAATGCAGCCGTTCTAATCGGTTACAAAGGTTCAAGCGAATCAGATGCAGCGGCATTCTATTGCCCATACATCCCGCTAATGAGCTCAGGTGTTGTCCTAGATCCAGGTACATTTGAACCAACAGTATCATTCATGACACGTTATGGATATGTTGAGTTGAATAACACTGCATCGTCACTAGGCAATGCTGCTGACTACTTAGGTAAAGTTGATATTACATCAGCTAACGTTAGCTTCAGCTAATATCTAAGTTAAGATAGCAAAAAATAAGAAGGGCTCCTTAGGGGGCCCTTTTTTAATGATCTGATAAATATTTCACGGGGGCAAACTATGAAATATATATTAGGGACGATAGTATTGATACTAGCGACAGCGTGTACATCACCAGGCAATAGTGTAGAAAAGATTACAACACCTAGAAAAATTATTAATTTAGGCCCAATCAATCCTGTTTATCTAGCAGTACAATACAACGGAATGCACGAGCGCACAGACAGAGAAGAACTTAAAGAGCTGTTAAACGTAGACCCTGTGCGTACAGAATGGTGCGCCGCCTTTGTTAATGCAGTACTCGAAGAAAGTGGAATAGTTAGTAATAATGATCACAAGTATCCACTTACAGCAAGAGCGTTTTTAGATTGGGGACAAGGTATATCAAAAAAAGATATTCAACCCGGTGACCTTGTAGTATTTCCAAGAGGGAATCAAGGCTGGCAGGGACATGTAGGATTTTATCTAAAAACACAAGAAATAAATGGAGTAGAGTACTACTATATACTTGGCGGCAATCAAGATAACAAAGTAAGTATTGCCGTATATCGTGCAAATAGAGCCTTAGGCATTCGTCGCTACTCTTTATAATTGATAAATACTTGTGTCAATAATCGTGCCGCATAAGCGGACTTATGCAGAACTGACCCACTGCGTAAACCTAGAACGTTTTAAAGGAGATAAACAAATGGGAAGACCACTTAATAAAAGATTTTTCGGAGAGCCAACAGCAGGTGGCAACGAAATCAAAGTACGTTTTCGTGCTACAGGACAAGCAGAAGCAAACGGCTGGATCGTTAAGCAATTAGGATCTAAAAAGTTCCGTTGCACAGACGGCACAAACACAGAAGATTGCACCCTAGCTGATAAAGCACAGGGTACATTAGCTGTGGCTGATATGACTATTACTGTAAAAGACGATGGCGGAACAGCTCGTCAAGTTACTAAAATTTCAAGTCGTATGGTAACACTTGACTCGGGTGACAAAATTGCTTGGAACTTCAGTAATGCAACTGACGACAATGCAGTTGAAATGGAAGAAGCTGGTACAGATGATTCATTCACTGGTGCAGATGATTTCGAAGCTGACTAAGATTAGATTAGGGGGATTAAGTTCCCCCTACTTTTTATATAGGAATCAAGAATGTCAAAATTTGTAAACGTACCAAACGGTAATTATAAAATAACTGTCGGAAACGATAAAAAAATTACTTTAGATGTCGGTCCCGGTGGACGGGGCGACGGCCTTGGTGCTGTTTACATAACAGGCGATCTTATTGTACAAGGCGAAACAACAACTGTTAACACAACGGAAATGACAGTAAGCGATCCTGTTATTACACTAGCTAGGACTATTGAATATGCTATAGATGGCACTCCAATTTTTAATGAACCAACATATGCTGGGATACAAACTCCAGATAAGTTTGCTGGAATTGAAATCGAACGCGGTAGCTACCCAGATGTATTTTTTGGTTTTGACGAGGACTTAGCATGGTTTAACGGTACCGGACGAGTTGGATCGTTTGTGTTTAAAGATCAAAATGATGCATTAATAGGAATTAGAACCAATAGTATTACAACAGGTGGCGGCAGCTTATATTTGATAAGTGAAGGCAGTAACGGAGTAGTGACAGTAGCCGGAACTGTTGATTATGAAAAAAACGTATTTGAATACGATCTTAGCGGTAATCTTACAGGATCTGTATTAGCACCAGATGCACTTACAAATGCACAGGCAGTTACTGACTGGATTGATTATAACTTTGCTAACGTTTTCCTACGTCAAATTGGTGACGGCACATTAAGTGTTAGTAGTATTCAAATTGATGATGAAGAAAACAACCCTGGACAGCCTAGTGTAATTACTTTTACTATTGACGGTAATGTGATTGCACAAGCATATAACGATACTTGGAATTTTGATAAAATACGAATTAGCGGAACAACAATTGAAACAATTGACACAGGATCTGAAGATTTAATTTTAAAAGCTAATGGCACAGGTAGCATACGAATTGACGATATGCTACATATAAACAGTGTGCCTAGTGATGATGATATAACGTTAGTTCCTGCATTTCCGACTGAAGGTATAAAATTATACGTAAGCGATCAGTATACTGGTAAAACTGGTATATATTTCGCAAATGCAGAACAAAATAGAGACGAATTAGTAAGTAAGAATAGAGCACTCCTATTTGGAATGTTATTTTAAGGATAAAAAATGGCTATAGTAAATGCAATAATAAAAAACGTTCGAACTGACGGACTTACTGTACCAGCAGGAAAAAGCTATGCAGTAACTAATATTTTAGTTTGTAATCAAGGCAGTTCAGATGTAGCATTTGATATGCATTTACTGCCTGCAGGCAGCGGTGGATACGATACTGCATTAAATAGAGTAATTAATAATTTAACATTGCCTGCTGCTGAAACATTTAGTTTTGACAGTGAAAAAATAGTTTTAGAAGCAGGGGACATTGTATCTTTTAAAGGAACACCTGGCAATGGCTTGCCTATAGGTGACGATGAATATACTGATTTATCTGTGACAATTAGCTACTTGGAAGTATAACATGAGATTAATTAAGCGCCAAACCACTAATCAAAGAAGCATTGCTGGCAAAGGTGTGCAGTACGATATTAATGACCAAGTTATTTTAGATAGTACTAATGTAATGCTTGTACCTAAAGGTACAAATTTACAACGTCCTACAAGTCCTACTAATGGACATGTACGATATAACACTACTGCAAATGAATTAGAAGCGTATCAAAACAATCAGTGGCGTCAGCTTCGATTTAAAGAACCAAATCAAGATGGCGGAATTGTTTGGCAAGACCTAGGTGTAGGTAATATAGCAGCTGACGAAACTGTATTTGGAGAATTACAAAGTAATGATCCTAATTTTCCTGTACCAGCAGCTAAAGAAAACATTTTAGTATTAGTTGAAAACGTATTACAAATACCAGGAACAAACTATTCTATACAACAGACTGCTTGGGTTAATAACGTAGCTAACGGACAGCCTAATGCTGGCAGTTACACTGAAACAGATACTGGTTGGTGGGTAGTGTTTACAAGTCCAGTTCCGACAGGAAAACCAGTCACAGTAGTACATAATTTCGACAAGTAAATCCAATAAATACAATTGTATTGAGGAGCAAGTACAATGTCAGAACCACAAACTGGCCGCATAGGCGGCGGCGTATTAAAAGATAATCTTGAACGCCAGGGTGTAAATTTAAATTTTGCAAATGTACAAGCTGACATTACTGCTGACCGGCCCCTTCTTCAACTAGATGTTAATAATTTAAAAATTGGTATTAATAAACTTGCAGGTTCTGACACCCTTGAATTATTATCTACATTTGGCGCAACTAATTTAGAATCAACATATGCTAATATTGCAGACTTTAATTTAGCAAATAGCGAAATATCTCTAACTAGCGGAAATATAAATTTAAATGCAGCAAATAATATTTTTGCTACAGCTATTGCAACAGATGATTTAAAAATAGACTTTAATACTATTAGTACAACTACACCTAATACTAATATTGAAATACGTCCTAATGCCACCGGTAATCTAAATATTCAAAGTAATTGGAATATTACTGGTAATTTACATGCAACTGGAGATATAACATTCGGCGGCGATCTTACACTAGGTAATGATAATGCAGACAGTGTATTATTTGCCGCTGACGTTAATAGCGACATTGTCCCAGATCAAACAAATACTAGTGCATTAGGTTCTGTTTCTAAACAATGGTTAAACATTTATAGTAATTTTCTTAATGGTCTAGCTGTTGAAATTGATGAATTAGTTGTAGGCTCACAAGGATCAAGTCTAGCACGTAGACAAGGCAACATATTTTATGTTAGTACACTAGGCAGTGACACTAACGTAGGGGATCATCAGCATGGCACTTTCCGCACACTTAAACACGCCCTAGCACAGTCGGACGGCAGTACAGCTGGTCCAACTGTTATTCATGTGTATCCAGGCGTGTACGAAGAAGAATTTCCGTTAACAGTTCCGTCACACGTAGATATTGTGGGCGAAGATTTAAGAAACACAATTATTAAACCAACTGTTGCTACACAAAGTAACGATGCGTTTTACTTAGAAGATGATGTTACTATTGAAAACATTACTATCAAAGATTTTTATAATGGTTATGCATTTCGTTTCACACCCGGCGGACTAGTAAACACACGCTCACCATATATTAGAAACGTAACAGTTATTACAAAAGGTACAGAATATGCACCTCCTATAAATTGGCTTGCTGTCGGTACTTACATCCAACGCCTTAGTGGATTTTTTAATGATGCTGTTAATGGACCATTAGAACCCTTTTTAACAACCCAAAGTCCATCAGGATACTTATATGGCGACCTTAATAATACCAGGAGTAATCCATTTCTGCCGTATTATGCAGAGTTTGGTGCTGAAATTACGTCAGCTGACGCTGTAATAGCATATAATATTCATAACGGAACTCAAACTTATGGTCCCGGTACGTGGATATACGATGAATTTATACCTGCA
>Ga0209137_1002340_pt1 | contig 16774 bp, 18 predicted proteins | sample SaaInl5LU_22_DNA_FD_184642 | JGI IMG/M metagenome (GOLD analysis project Ga0209137, IMG submission 184642) | Marine microbial communities from expanding oxygen minimum zones in the Saanich Inlet - ESP_105LU_22_DNA (SPAdes) (version 2) | ecosystem: Environmental > Aquatic > Marine > Intertidal... | reverse complement strand
CATATAAAAAATCTCCATACTTCTCAATGATTAAGCGATAGTGGTGACGGCTCTGTGTTAGAGTACGTCGAACTATTTCTTTGTCATCCATTTGCTTAGATTTGCGATCCGTCTTGGGGTTTATCTTGGGGTTTATCTGGTGTTAGGCGAGCGTAGAGCCCATAAGCTAAAAACCCTATGCCGATCGCAAACACCAATAAGCCAATGCCCAAAACTGCGTTTTCTGCGACACCATATTTTCCGAATAGAGCGACGCCTAGGCCAATGCCTGACGTTATGCAACCCGTCCTAATATCGTTCTTTGGCCTATTGGCTGAATAGCCAGGAATGCTTTGCAGTAATTCAGGCGTAAGCTCTTGCCCAGATTTTATCAATTCTTGGATCGTTGCGTGAAAGGCCTTGCTCTTTTTTTTGTTCAAAGTAAGACACGATCAACACGATGAATACAGGCATGCCGAACACACCAATGATACCGAATATAGGAATTAGTAGATTTTCTAAGCTTTCCATTTTTTGTTATCCTTAAAGTTATTGTTACATAGGGTATACTCTTGGTATCCTTAAAATGGACATATTTTTTATGTATTCGTTTATCGTAGGATAAAACGCGGAGCTAAAGAAGATGATCAAATTCATCCGTAACAATAAAATTTCAGTCATGTTGGTCATCGTCTTGACCCTCGCTGGAATAGCTTGTCATTTGGCATGTGGTATAATCGGTCAGGAAATAGATGCTGATGGCTATCTGCGCGAGCCGTTCGCCCTCATTCCAATTGGATTTCTATTTTACTTTCTGGCCATTGCTGTCGTGGTTATACGGGGGCTGGTGTATATTGTGCGCCGGTTACAAACCGGCATGTCGAAGCCAAAGGGCGAATGAAGACTATATTGGCCATCTGGATATCTTGTGCGGTATACCTTATCAATAAGGATTATGCGGCCTAGGTAGGCGAGCGGTTTCAAAACTTACTCGCCCTTAAACAAGCAAGTTTCTTGGTAAGTCATCATGTAATGTAATAAGTCATCATGTAAGGAGAGTGTTAATTATGTCGAATAGTGAAGCAGAAATTAAGAATGTCACGGTTGCCAGAAATGCCAATGTCTATTTCGATGGCAAGGTAACCAGTCGCTCAATTTTTATGCCGGACGGAAGCCGGAAGACCCTAGGTGTCATGCTTCCTGGTGAGTATGAATTTGGCACTGAGTTGGCCGAGGAAATGGATGTTAGCTCTGGTGAATTGGACGTCTGTTTGCCCGGTTCGGATGAATGGTTAAGCATCACGGAGCCAACAGTATTTCACGTTCCAGCTAACGCTAAGTTTCAGGTTAAGGTGCATAGCATTACTAATTATTGTTGTACGTATCTTAGCTAGTTCGCCTTTCGCACTATCTAGGTTTGGTTTGAATAATATGTAAGGCTCATATATGGCATTTTTTATTACCAAGGTTTTTGTGTCGGCACTGCTGATTGCTATTGTTTCGGAGGTGGCGACAAGAAGCGATAAGTTTGGCGGGATGATTGCCGCACTCCCCGTGGCAACGTTCTTGATAATCTTCTGGATGTATTTTGACGGCGCTTCGGATGATAAAATCGTTCGTCATATGAGCTTCACATTATATTTTGTGCTGCCCACATTGCCAGTATTTTTGGTTTTCCCTGTCATCATTCACAAGTTTGGTTTCGGGGCTGCTATAGGCGCGAGCATTGCGCTGACAGCTATTCTCATTTATTTGTTTAATCTAATTTACCAGCAGTTCGGCTTACGTATTTTATAGCGAAGCCCCAAAAGAGGACATGCATTTATGACTATGACGGTTTATCTATCAGGTGAAATTCATACGGATTGGAGAAAGCAAATCGAGGATGGTTGTGCACGCAACGGTCTTGCGATCGACTTCACATCTGCTGTTACGGATCATGCCGCGAGTGATGCGGCAGGGGACTTACTCGGATCTGAGGATAAGAACTTTTGGCGCGATCATAAGTCAGCCAAGGTCAATGCCATTCGTACGAAGACGCTGTTAGAACAATGTGACCTGGCGATTGTTCGCTTTGGTGATAAATACAAACAATGGAACGCGGCATTTGATGCAGGTTTTTGCGCCGCTTTGGGCACGCCATATATAACGCTACATGATGAAGATATCATTCACCCGTTAAAGGAAGTTGATGCAGCGGCCATGGCTTGGGCAACGACGCCGAAGCAGGTCGTTGAACTGCTTACTTACGTGGTGTCCCAGACGTAATTACAGGTCTAGGTGCTCTGTAACAACATTACCGGGCTGGTTTTTTCTTCAATGCATATTTCGTAATTACGATGGCTCGTTTCGTGCAAGTGTATTTATCTATCTGATGGTTTTGTGATCAGTGGATTGGGAAAAGTAATGAAGTTCATATGTAAAGTACCTGTTGGAACGACTTGGTTGACGCTCGACCTTAGAAACAAGCATGAGCAGTCTTATTTCAGCTATAGCGTCACCGGGCAGCGTCATCCGCAAGCTGAAATCGATGATTTGTTGCTACAAAAATATATGACAGCTGGAGCACGCTTATTGGACTTAGGGGCCAATATAGGGTTTACGGCATTGCGCGCACTAGAAATCGGTTATGACAAGGTGGTGTGCGTTGAAGCGGTTCCGCCACTATATGAACGATTGAAAGAGGTGGCCTCGGATAGTTTAACAGCTCATAATTTTGCCGTGGGCAATGAAAATAAGATGGTCGATTTTTATATCAGCAAAACCCACAATCAAGGGTCAACTTACGATATCGATACAGTGAATAGGTTCAGGCACATTTTTGGTGACGATCTCTCAACGGTTCAAGTTCAAATGGTTACCTTGGATGATTTCACCACGGATAGTTTTGATGTGTGGAAAATTGATGTCGAAGGCGCGGAGCTGGATGTATTGCAAGGGGCCAGTAAGTCACTGGAGGCGCGGGCACCGAAGGTTATACTCGTGGAAATATTTGATACCACCGTGCTCAAGAAGGCTGCGGATTTGCTAAGACCATATTTCAAAAACGCATATCGAGCTTTAGTGATTAAAGACCGGGCGGAGGTCGTTCTTCTCCCTATGGACATGGAGACGATGCAGGTTGAGGTGGGTGATGTTTCAAAGTTTGCGAACACCAGCCCTATGTTCGTTTTTACGAATGACTAGCATTTTATTATTTCGTACAATTAGTCCACCCATTCACGGGCCAGTTAAAACGCTTCGTTTATTGAAGGTATCTGAGCTTCGCTTTCCTTTGTTGTTAGATGCGCCACTCTGACATCATAATTGCAAAAGAGACGGACATTTACGAACAACCTCGTTGAACGAGCTGCGGCATCGAAGGTCGTGCGGTTGGTTGCAGGGCATCCGGTATATTCTTCGGGCGTGACCTTTATGAAAAACTCGAATAGAACAATTGTGTTCGTATTAAACGCGTCGTAATGATTACAGCGCAAAAGAGTGTAAAGTGAGGGTGTATTATGGTTGCCAAAAAGAAAAAGACCTTGAAGTCGCAGTGGATGATTTATGGAGCGAATGGTTATTCTGCTCAATTGGCTGCTGAGAAAGCCGTTACACAAGGCCTTACCCCAATTCTTGCGGGGCGCAATAAGGCCGCCATTCAAGAGATTGCAAGCCGCTTAGGGCTTGAGGCGCGAATTTTTGATCTGTCCGATGTGCATGCGGTAGCTGAACAGCTTGAAGATGTGAAGGTGGTTAGCCATTGCGCTGGCCCGTTTTCCGCAACAGCCAGGGCGATGATGGAAGCGTGTATTGAAGCTGGAACGCATTATACGGATATTACCGGTGAGGTCAGCGTTTTTGAAACCGCTCAGGCATTTAATGGGCTTGCAGCCAAAGCCGATATTGTACTTTGCCCTGGTGTAGGTTTCGACGTTATTCCGACCGATTGCATGGCCAACTATCTGCAGCAAGCGATGCCGGATGCAACGGAGTTGAATTTGGCCTTTGCGGGCAACATGTCGATGAGCCCGGGCACAGCTAAAACGACGGTTGAAGGTCTAGGCGAGGGTATGAAGGTGCGCCGTGATGGTAAACTGGTCTCGGTCGGTCGCGGTTATCGGATGCGAGAGATTGACTATGGCGAAGGGGCGATGTTGTCGTCGGTTATTCCATGGGGCGATATCTCGACAGCCTTTTGGCAGACTAAAATCCCTAATATTTCAGTTTATACGCCGCATAGTGGCGGCAAGCTTGGAGTTTATCTTTTTCCGGTCATTAAAACGCTGTTGAAGCTCGGGTTTGTGCAGAGCTTCGCGAAAAGGAAAATTGAGGAAAAAGTAACGGGCCCAGATTTAAGTCAGCGCGAGAGCGGCATGACACAAGTTTGGGGCGAGGTAAAAAACAATAGTGGCAAGACGATTGCCGCTCGCATAACCGTTCCTAACGGATACACGGTCACGATGGATGGCATCCTTATGACGGCGAAATACCTAATGGGCTATAATGGGGATGGTGGATGCTACACGCCATCGCAAATTATGGGCAGTGAGTTGGCGGAACAGCTACCGGGTGCGTCTAAGTTCTCGATCGTTAAAGCTTAGAAGAGCCGAAGCTTAGAAGAGCCGAAGCTTAGAAGAGCCAAGTCAGTGCAAACCAAATTACCAAGAAATAGCAGGTAGACCCGATTAGCGTTTTCCCCCAATGACCAAATATACTTCGCCCGATGACCAATGTGGCGAGGGAAAAGCTTATGAAGCTTGAGATCAACGCGAAAATAGCTGTGTCGCCAAAGGTTTGGCCGACTAGGGATGCGACCCATATTGTTTCAAAAAGTTCTGGGGAGCGCTGGTATGCGTAGGCGCCGATTAACGCGAGTGCTAGGATTAGGATTATTGACCTTCCATAACGGCTTTTTGTGCGTTTAGCGTTCTGGCACATCATGAAATGGTATGAGGTTGGCGGATGAGGATCCGTATAATTGGTCATTTTTTGACTCTTATTTTTGTTGTTATTTATAAATATTATTATCAGTAAGCTTAACGATTTTGAGGTGTATAGCAAGCTAAGAGCCTGCATTTATGTTGTTTTATCAGCCATCGTGCCTCTTTGAGTGTCTCTGTTGGGTGTCTCTGTTGGGTGTCTCTGTTGGGTGTCTCTGTTGGGTGTCTCTGTTGGGTGTCTCTGTTGGGTGTCTCTGTTGAGTGTCTCTGTTGAGACGGACATGTGGAAAGTATAGACAATAAATGGTAAATATTTGATGAATAAACCTTATATGAAGGAGCCTGAATAATGCCGATGGTCAACGTTAAAATAACCCGCGAGGGTGCAACCTGTGAGCAAAAACAACAGGTTATATCTGAAATGACGGAGGTGTTGCAGCGTGTTCTAGGTAAAAACCCGGAGACAACAATTGTTATCATTGAAGAGGTGGAAACCGACAATTGGGGTATCGGCGGCAAATCTGTTACTGAAATTCGCGCTAAAGCCGTTTCATAGGGCGGTATTTGGCAAGCCGAGCCACTGAAGAGCAATTGCGCCCAGCGACCATTTGAGCTAGTTTGCCGAAAGTATTTATCCATTCGAATTGAATTAAGTTTGTCTAATAACCAGAGATCTCGAAGGTTTTCTTAAATGTCCACGCATATTGGTGTTAAGCGCCGAACAATTCCACAGATTATGGAGCGAAAAGGTCATGACCCGATCGTTTGTTTGACGTCGTATCATGCGCATACAGCTAAGCTTATCGACCCTCATGTCGATATCTTATTGGTTGGCGACAGTTTGGGAATGGTCATGTACGGCATGGACAGCACCCTTCCAGTGACGCTGGATATGATGATTGCGCATGGTGCCGCGGTGGTTCGCGGCTCTCAAAACGCGCTTGTGGTGGTTGATATGCCATTCGGCACGTATGAGGAAAGCCCTGAAATTGCTTTTCGTAATGCTGCGCAAACCTTGAAGCAATCGGGGTGTCAGGCTGTCAAGATTGAAGGCGGCGCCCGTATGGCCGAGACAATCCGTTATTTATCATTACGCGGTATTCCGGTTATGGCGCATATTGGGCTTACGCCGCAGAGTGTAAACGTAATGGGTGGCTTTAAAACGCAAGGGCGTGAGAAGTCACAATGGGCCAGTTTGAGCGCGGATGCTAAAGCAGTGGCTGAGGCCGGGGCGTTTGCGGTTGTATTAGAAGGCATGGTCGCACCATTGGCGGAAAAGATTACGAAGCAAATTTCCATTCCAACGATTGGCATCGGCGCATCAGCGCAGTGCGATGGTCAAATATTGGTGCTAGAGGATATGCTCGGACTATCGTCATCCGTGCCAAAATTCGTAAAAGAGTTTGCCACATTAGGCGCACAAATCGCAGGGGCGGCGGAAGCCTATGCCGTTGAGGTGAGAGCTCGCAGTTTTCCAACGACAGAAAACACCTATCAACTGGCTCAGCCAGCAAAAAAAGTTTCACCTTCGCCAAGCAAGCGAACAACGCTAAAGTCTGCTAAACCAAGAAAACTAAATAAGGAGTAGGGTCTATGAGTGATATTTTTCAAGAGGTCGATAATGAATTGCGTCGCGATAGGCTCAGTACTTTTTGGGATCAAAATGCTACAATCCTAATTTCAGCTTGTGTGGCGGTCATTCTTGTCGTTGCCCTTAGTGTCGGCTATCAGTCTTATCAGCAAAGCCAGAATGAAGCGGCTTCCGTTCGTTACAATGAGATTGTGAGCCAGTTGGTTGACCTGACGCCTGAGGAACGCCTAGAGCGTTTAGCAAGTTTTGCTGAAGCCGAAAGTGGTGGCTATCAAGTCCTCGCACAATTTCGTCTCGCCGCTGAAAGATTAGCTCAGAATGACGCGGCAGGTGCAGCGCTGGCTTATGAAACGATCGCGGCAAATGGGCAATTGCCTGCAGCTATTCGCGATTTCGCAAATGTTCAAGCTGCCTCCGTGTTATTGGAAACAGTTGCCCCGGCCGATATTGAGAGCCGTCTGCAAAAGATTTTAACATCGGATCATGGCTTGCGCGGTCATGCGCGTGAAATTCTCAGCCTGTCTTATATTCTAGCGGATGACCCTTTGCAGGCACGGGACATTTTGCTGGTTCATTCAGTGGATCCAGAATTAACACCGCCCATGCGATTGCGCGCAAAAATACTTCTGGATGAAGCCACTCTGAAACTTAAATCGGCACCTAAAATGTCGACGCCAGGGGACGCAATGTCTGGTATGGATACAGCGCCTATGGATACAGTGCCTAAATAAGCTTTGAGCTGAGCACATTTTGTAGCTCAGTTGTTTGCCCCCCCCGTCATTACAAAATCATAAAAGATTGAAATAAAGTATAGAAAACTATGATATTTTTTAATTCGATACCAAACATACGTAAAACCTCTCTCTTATTGGCTGTCTCGGCTTTCACCCTAATAGCTGGGTGTAGCAGCAAAGAGGAAAAAATTGATATTTCGACGGAGGAGCGCATCTCCGTCCTTTCCTATGAGCGTAAGCTAACGATAGATCCGCGCGTGACCGACACGCCGATGGTTCTACCACCGTCTTTTGAAAATAGTTCATGGGCTCAGCCTGGCGGCTATCCTAGTCATGCGATGTATCACCTTAGTTTAGCCAGTGAGCAGAGTGAGTTGTTTAGCGTCGATATGGTTGAAGGTAGTAGCGGCAATGCCCGCATAATTACGCCTCCGATTGTCGCTAACGACAAAGTGTTTGCGATGGGCGCTAACCTCGATATAGCTGCTGTTGATGCAAATTCAGGTGAGCCGGTTTGGCAGCAATCCGTTGCTCCTGATTGGAAAATGAAGAACTCCGGTTTAACGCGCTTTATTGGGATGTCTGAATCGCGCGTCGATAACCGTGATGGGTTTACGGGTGGCATTGCTTATGCCGAAGGGCGGATATTTGTCGCTACAGGGTTTGGTGAAGTGCTGGCGCTATCGGCAGGAACCGGCGAGATTATTTGGCGAGTTCGCAATGTCGTTCCTTTCTCTAATGCGCCGACAGTGCGCGATGGCCGCATCTATGTTGTGTCACAAGATAGTCGTTTACAGGTGTTCTCAGTTGATGACGGTGCACGGTTATGGGAAAATTTAGCGATTACCGAACAGGCCGGAATTTTAAGTGCTTCAAGCCCTGCGGTATCCGATCAAGTTGTTGTGGCGGGATTTAATTCGGGTGAAGTTATCTCGATGCGCGTTGTCAATGGAACGCAAAACTGGAGCGATAGTTTGTCTGCAAGGTCTCTGCAGGTCAGCCCGATGTCCGAGTTGACGGCGATTGTTGGGCGTCCGGTTATTGACCGTGACCGCGTCTTTGCCGTTAGCCATGGTGGCCGAATGGTCTCTATTGATGTGCGGACAGGGGAGCGTGTGTGGACCGCAGATATTGGTTCGATTGAAACACCTTGGGTCGCAGGAGGTTACGTTTATGTAATTTCTACAGATGCAGAGTTAATTGCTCTAACGCGTAATTTGGGTCGCGTCCGTTGGGTGAGTAACTTACCAGGGTTCGAGAATGAGAAAAAACGGAAGGGCCGAATTAATTGGACTGGCCCGATTATGGCTGGCGGAAAACTGATCTTGGCTTCGTCACAAGGAGATCTATATTTTGTATCTCCCGAGACTGGCGAGGTCGACCGAGTTGAGGAGTTGGATAGTGGCGTGAATGTATCGCCAGTGGTTGCGAAGGCAACGCTCTATCTATTGACGGATGATGGCGAGCTAATAGCTTACCGATAGGAAAATTTATGTCACGACATAGTGAAGGGCTGCTTTCAGTCGCCATAGTAGGGCGTCCGAATGTCGGAAAGTCTACTTTATTTAACAGGTTATCAGGAAGGCGCTTGGCTATTGTCCATGACGAGCCGGGCGTTACGCGTGACCGGCGTATGGGCGATGGCAAGTTAGGCGATTTGAGGTTCCGTATTATCGACACGGCAGGTTTCGAACAGGGCAAAACCGGTTCGCTAGAGGCACGCATGCGGGCCCAAACCGAAGCGGCTTTGGTTGAGGCTGATATCATTCTCATGCTGGTTGATGCACGTGTGGGAATTTTGCCAGAAGATGATTTCTTTGCTCGGATTATTCGCAAGGCAGGAAAGCCAGTTGCGTTGTTAGCCAATAAAGCCGAAGGCGGCGCCGGTGCACAAGGCTTAGCCGAAAGTTATAAGCTGGGTCTTGGCGACCCGATTGGTTTTTCGGCTGAGCATGGTGATGGAACCGAGGCACTGTATTCGCGCTTGCGCGATGCGACGGAAACCATCATTGGCGCGGTCTATAATGATTTTGAGGATGAGGAAGAGAAAGAAGAATTTGATCCCGAAACTCCATTCGTCGACGACCCAGAAAAGCCGATTAGAATTGCTGTTTTGGGACGTCCAAACGCCGGTAAATCGACATTGTTAAATGCCCTGCTCGGTGAAGATCGGCTTTTAACAGGCCCCGAAGCTGGCATTACGCGCGACAGTATTTCGGTTGAATGGACTTGGTACGATGAGACAAATGATTTTAAACCACGCCCGATCATGCTTTGGGATACGGCAGGTATGCGCAAACGCGCCCGTGTACAGGAAAATTTGGAGCGTTTATCTGTGGCCGATGGGTTACGAGCGGTAAAGTTCTCAGAGGTTGTTATTTTGCTGATTGACGCAACCCGCGCCTTTGATAAGCAAGATATCCAGTTGGCAGATTTGATTGAGCGCGAGGGGCGCGCGATTATCATCGCCATCAATAAGTGGGATTTGAAGCTCGATAGAGAGGCCATTCGGAAGACTGTTCAGGATACTTTATTGCGCACATTGCCGAGAATGCGTGGTGTTCCGATTTTGATGCTGTCTGGCCTGACTGGAAAAGGGTTAGATAAGTTAATGCCAGCTGTCTTAAAGCAATATGCTTTATGGAACACTCGGATTTCAACAGGCCGCTTAAACCGCTGGTTGGCCGAAGCTATTGATAGACATCCACCGCCAGCAGATAGTGGGCGGCCTGTTAAGCTGCGCTATATGACCCAAGCGAAAAGTCGTCCGCCGACATTCGTGGCTTTCTCAAGTCGTGGTAACTCCGTGCCTGAAAGCTATGAACGCTATCTTGCCAACGGTCTGCGTGAGAAATTCGGTTTGGATGGAGTGCCGATACGGATATTCATTCGTAAAGGGCGAAACCCTTATGACGAATAGGTGAATATTTCGCCGGTCTGCGTTTGCTGATCGCTAAGCATTTCGAAAAATAACGGTATTAGGTCATCCGGTGCAGTTAAAGCAGATGGATCCTCGCCTGGCATGGCCTTGGCGCGCATAGCTGTGCGCACAGGGCCAGGGCTTAACAGGTTGATCCGCAAGGCGTCGTTTTTGTGTTCAGCCGCCCAACTCATGACCAGCGCATTCAGGGCGGCCTTGCTGACCGCATAATTGCCCCAGAATGGGCGTGCTTTATGTGCGGCACCCGAGGTCAAGAAAACCGCGCGACCCGTTTCTGACTGCAATAATAGCGGTTCAAGGGCACGTATAAGGCGCATGTTAGCCGTGACATTGATATCTAGTGTTTTTTGGAACTCAGCTGGGGCAATATGAGAGACTGGCGTGATCGGGCCTAACATGCCCGCATTTCCAACCAATATATCGAGGCGACCAAATTTTTCATAGATCGCCGCGCCCAGTCGGTCAATTGCGTCAAAGTCCGACAAATCAAGAGGAATACCCGTGGCTTCACCGCCTTTTGCTGTAATGCGGTCATAGAGGTTTTCGAGGGCACTTTGGGTGCGGCCAATAATCAATACATGCGCGCCAGCCTCAGCGAGGGAACGGGCAACGCTATAACCAATTCCGCGCGTTGCACCTGTCACCAGAGCAATTTTCCCAGTGAAAGGCTTTGCTGTCGCCGTCATTAGGCTTGCTCGGATAGCAGTGATAATTGCTGAATGCCGTCGCCACCTGATTTATCGACAAGCGGAGTTGGGTATTCGCCAGTAAAGCAATGGTCTGTATAGGCTGGGCGTTGAGGATCACGACCCGCGGCATGCCCCATAGCTTTATAGACGCCATCCACAGATAAAAACGCGAGGCTATCGGCGCCGATATAGTCACGCATTTCATCTAATGTGTGCGTGGCGGCTAAAAGCTGATCTTGTTTCGGGGTATCAATGCCATAATAATCGGGGTACTGAATGGGCGGAGAGGCAATGCGCATATGTACTTCGGTCGCGCCTGCGTCTCGCATCATTTGCACAATCTTCAAAGAGGTCGTACCGCGGACGATAGAATCGTCGATTAATATTACCCGCTTACCTTCAACCATTTCCCGGTTCGCATTGTGCTTGAGCTTAACCGAGAAGGCGCGGATCGATTGTGTAGGCTCAATAAACGTGCGTCCGACATAATGATTTCGAATGATGCCGAGTTCAAATGGCACTTTGGCCTGCTCGGCATAGCCAATAGCGGCGGGTACACCAGAATCAGGAACAGGTATCACCACATCGGCATCTAAATGGGTTTCGAGCGCTAGCTGACGGCCAAAATCCTTGCGAACTTTATAAACACTTCGGCCATCGACGATGCTATCTGGCCGCGCAAAGTAAATATATTCAAAAATACATGGGCGCGCATCAAGGGGAGGGAACGGCTTATAACTCTTAAGTCCCTTTTCGGTTATGACCACAATCTCGCCATTCTCAACTTCGCGGACGAATTTGGCACCAATAATATCCAGCGCGCATGTTTCCGAACAGATGATGTAGTGACCATCTAATTGCCCAACTACCAGAGGTCGGATACCAAGCGGATCGCGCGCGCCAATAAGTTTTTTACTGGTTAATATGCCTAGACCATAAGCACCTTGGATTTGAAATAAGGCATCGGTAAATCGTGAGAGTGTATCGCCGCGTTTGCTTCGGGCTACCAACTGCAAAATCACTTCTGTGTCGGAAGTCGACTGAAAGATGGCACCTTTATTGACGAGATCATTGCGCAATGTCAAAGCATTGGTCAAATTGCCATTATGCGCGACAGCAAAGCCACCCCCAGCAAGATCAGCAAAAAGAGGTTGAACATTGCGAAGTACAGTTTCGCCTGTCGTCGAGTAACGAACGTGACCCACGGCGGCTTTACCTTGAAGCCGATCTAACACACTACTTTTTGTAAAATGGTCACTGACCAATCCCATTCGGCGTTCAGCATGAAAATGCTTACCATCAAAGCTAACGATCCCTGCTGCCTCTTGGCCACGATGCTGAAGCGCGTGAAGCCCTAGAGCTGTTAGCGCAGCTGCATCTGGATGTCCAAAAATTCCAAAGACGCCACACTCTTCTCTTAAATGATCAGAATCGAACATGTGGGAATTCCTTAAATTAAAACAGACATTTATACAAGGTTCATTACAAAATTACTGAGCGCCATCGGCGCCTTTAATTAAACTCTCGAGAGTTGTACGATCGATGTCGTTATATCCTTTTCCAACTTCGTTGTCTTGTCCTTTATTGTCCGATTCGCTGGCTGGATTATCATCTGTTGTGCCGTCGATCATGGTGTCGAGTCTATCTTCAATCTGTTCCCGCAATATCTCTGTACCGAGATCGGTTGCTTTTTGTTTGCTGGCGTTGAATATCTCGTTCAACTTTTCTTGATCAATCGGCAAGTTATCCGTTGGTATGATTTGATATAATGTGTTTGCACCCAACTGAACGGCCGGAAAGAGTTTGGCGTTGGTAATCCATTCTGGCTGTTGATCCTTCTCAAGGATAAGCAGCAAGAGAAGATAAGCGAGACTGACGATAAACATGCCACGGACTACACCAAACAGAAGGCCGAGCGTTCGATCAAGGGCGCCAATCGAGCTTTTTTGCATTGAATGGGAAATGTTTCTTGAAAATAACGAGAAAACTGTAAGCACAATAATGAAAACTAAAATCAAACAAATGGCGCTCGCGAGCCATTCAACCTTGATATAATTACCAAGAAAAGGCGCGATTAAGGGGCCAAGAAAAAGCGCCGCATAAGCTGCAAGTATCCAGCCCGTAATGGCTAAAACTTCACGGGTCAACCCGCGAAAAAGAGCTAGAATTGTAGAGACGGCTATAATTATAATTATATTTATGTCGATAGTAGTTAGGTCTTCCATTTTGGATTTTAGCTCACATTTATCATTTTCAACAATTAGAAATTAAGAGTTAGAAATTAAGAGTTAGAAATTAAGAGTTAGAAATTAAGAGTTAGAAATTAAGAGTTAGAAATTAAGAGTTAGAAATTAAGAGTTAGAAATTAAGAGTTAGAAATTAAGAGTTAGAAATTAGAAATGACGGTCTCTATGTTTCCGAACTCTCGAGTTTAAATAAGGATATCAAACCTGCCAGATCCGATATCGTTCGAATGTTTAGATCACTATGCCCTAAATCTTGCGTGAGATGTGATCCTTTTTCGCCTTTTGAGCCACCAAGTGATAAAAACGCGGTTTCAAAGCCAAGTTTTTCAGACTCGCGCAATCGTAGGGCCGTTTGGTTAACCGGACGGACAGCACCAGATAGACTAATCTCTCCAAAGAAGACTGATTTTTTAGGAATACAGACATTCGCCAGAGATGAAATGAGTGCAGCGGCTACCGCCAGGTCAGCGGCTGGCTCGGTAATCCGTATGCCACCAGCAATGTTTAGGAATACATCGCGTCCAGCGAAACTCATTCCGCACCGTGCCTCCAAGACTGCGAGCACCATAGATAAGCGCGCGCTGTCCCAGCCAACGACAGCTCGTCTTGGGGTCGCTAACGACGATGGTGCGGCGAGGGCTTGAATTTCAACAAGTATCGGACGCGTTCCCTCAATACCGGCGAACACAGCTGCACCGGGAACGGTTTCATCGCGGCCGTCTAAAAATAACGCGGAAGGATTGCTGACTTCTGCCAAACCATCGGAGCGCATTTCAAACACCCCGATTTCATGAGCTGGGCCAAAACGGTTTTTGATCGAGCGCAAAAGCCGGAACTGATCCCCGCGATCGCCTTCAAAGTAAACCACCGTATCCACCATGTGCTCCAGCACGCGAGGCCCTGCAATCTGCCCGTCTTTCGTGACATGGCCGACCAGTACAACCGCTGCGTTGGCTTTTTTAGCAAAGTGGATAAGCTCTTGGCCCGCTACCCGAACCTGGCTGACGGTGCCGGGTGCTGCCTCAAGGGCAGGGGACCACATGGTCTGTATGGAATCGATGATTACTAAATCAACCTGTCCCTCAGCCTCAAGGGTTTTAAGAATATCGGCACAATTCGTTTCAGCGCCCATGAGCACAGGCGCATGTTCTAAACCTAATCGTGCGGCCCGCATGCGCAATTGTGCAAGGGCTTCCTCGCCAGATATATAGACGACCTTCTTGCCCAATAGTGCTAGCTTAGCCGCGGCTTGTATCAACAATGTTGATTTGCCAATACCGGGGTCACCGCCAATAAGGATAGCCGATCCGGGTACAAGCCCACCACCGAGCACACGGTCCAGCTCATTCATTCCAAAGCTTGTGCGGGCTGGTTCTGGTGGGCTACCGGCCAAGCTGGTTAGGTCGAGTTTTTTACCGCGCGCCGCTTTTGCACCCCTGCCAATAGGCGGAGCTGTGCCACTAATTTCTTCAACAATGGCGTTCCAAGCGCCACAGGCATCGCATTTTCCGGACCATTTAGAGGTGACATTTCCACATCCTTGACAGCTAAAACTTGTCTGCGATTTGGCCATCAGGCAACTGCTCCTTCAACTTCAATCGGGCCTTCTGGAAGCCCGAGCATGAACTGGCGTAGATAAGGATTATCGGCCGTCTCTAGCTCGTCTCGGTCGCCATGCCAAATAATCTGGCCTTTATATAGCAATGCCGTTTTGTCAGCGATCGCCCGAACGCTGCTCATATCATGCGTAATGGTCATCGTCGTGGCACCAAGTTCTTTTACGCATTGCACAATAAGATGATTGATAACATCGGTCATGATCGGATCGAGACCTGTTGTTGGTTCATCAAAAAAGATAATGTCTGGACGATAAGAAATAGCTCTCGCTAAGCCAATGCGTTTATGCGTGCCACCGGATAGAGCAGCCGGAAAAAGGTCGAGAATATCTTCGCCCAGCTCAACCATTGCCAGACTGTCTTTGGCGATCTGGCGCGCTTCTTCGGCGCTAAGGTTGTTGGCCTGTATTTGCGCAAAGGCAACATTCTTCCAGACTGGCATGCTGTCGAACAGGGCACCGTTCTGAAATAACATGCCAATGCGCTGATCGACATGCTTGCGCTGACGGCGCGAAAATTTACTAATTTCTTCGCCATCGATTTTGATGCTGCCAGCATCTGCGCGCAAGAGACCGAGAATGTGTTTTAGAAGAACAGATTTTCCGCTACCTGAACCGCCAATAATGACCAAGGAAGTTCCAACAGGAATTTCCAAATCGACGCCACGCAAAACCTCTTTTCCAGCAAATGATTTTTGCAGGCCTGAGACTTCTATTCTGTTTTCTTTTTTCATTTTCTGGTCAGTCTTCTAGGCTGTAAAGAACAGCGAGGTCATGATGTAGTTGGCCATTAGAATAAGTATCGAGGCCGTTACAACGGCGTTTGTCGTTGCTCTGCCGACACCCTGCGCACCGCCGCGACTATTGTAGCCGTGATAGCAACCCATGAGGGCGATGATGAAACCAAACACAGCCGCTTTGATGAGGCCGGACGTGATGTCGTCAAGCTCGAGAAAGTTTACGGTGCGCTGGACGTAAATTGCCGAATTGAAGTCTAGCGATTGTGTGCCAACGACAAAGCCTCCCATGACACCGATGATATCGGCAAAGAAAGCCAAAACGGGCATGCACAATGTGGCGGAAATGAGCCGTGGCGCCACCAGATACTTAAAAGGATCCGTTGATAAAGTCGTCAGTGCATCAATTTGTTCAGTGACACGCATGGTGCCAATCTCGGCGGCAATGGCGGCGCTAACGCGTCCAGCTACCATCAAGCCGCCCAATACAGGGCCTAGCTCTCGGGTGATGCCAAGGGCGACAATTGTTGAGACAATGGCTTCAGAGTTAAGCTGGTTGCCGCCATAGTAAATTTGTAAGGCAAGAACGCCGCCCGTGAAGAATGAGGTTAAGGCGACAACGGGCAAAGAGAAATATCCGATGAATATCACCTGGCGAATAATCTCACGTAAATATACAGGGGGAGCGAATACCGCAGCTGTGCTGTGCCATGTGAAAAGGCTTAAGCGCCCAGAGGCCGCGAAAAACTCAAGTACGAACCTGCCGATGATTGCTATATAGCCCACGTTTCTTCTCCTATTTTAGAATACGCTTATAACGAGTTCCGAGCCGTGTGAGAAGCTCATAGGAGATTGTTTGTGATATTTCTGCGAGGCTATCAATCGAAGCATTGGGGCCAAATATTTCCACGGCCATACCTGTTTCAAGCTTCGCCTCGATTTCGCTGACATCAATAGCTAATAGATCCATCGAAATTCGGCCGATAATTGGCACCGCATGGCCCGCGACAAAGACATGAGCAAAGCCCGGTTGAGAGCGTCCGGCTTGGCGAATAATTCCGTCCCCGTAGCCAATCGATAGAATAGCTATTCGCATATCGTTCTGGGCCACGAAATCGGCTCCATAGCCGACGCTTTCACCAATCGCTATGACTCTGAGTTGCAGAATATGTGCAAATACACTGGCGACCGGTTCGAGGATCGTGTCCGGCAATTGCGAGGCGGCTCCACCATATAAACTTATTCCACAGCGCGTTAGGTCAAAGTGATAATCGCTACCGAGCCATACCCCAGCAGAATTTGCCAAGGACGCCGGCGCTT